>QLIP01015515.1_pt1 | contig 17135 bp, 9 predicted proteins | sample 1769771 | NCBI WGS metagenome assembly QLIP01 (sample SAMN09428762, study PRJNA476227) | Gut metagenome, whole genome shotgun sequencing project. | isolation source: cecum | host: Rhizomys sinensis | place: China: Jinsha town of Minqing, Fujian Province | collected 2013-09-23
CACAGTTACCCGCTCACCTTAAGGAAGCGCTCGAGGAGTTGCATTATTTTGAGGAGGTGATGGACGAGGCTTCGATGACAGATGAAGAGCGTGCTCGCTACGAAATATCGCTTGAGGCCTATCGAGAGGAAATGAATGTTATGACCTACCATACCCGCAAAGGGCGACTTGAAGGGTTAGCAGAAGGTGAAGCCAAAGGTCTGGCCAAAGGGTTAGCAGAAGGGGAAGCGAAAGGGATGGCGAAAGGGTTAGCAGAAGGTGAAGCGAAAGGGTTAGCAGAAGGTGAAGCGAAGAAGAACTTGGAGAATGCCAAATCAATGCGTGAGCTTGGTGTTGACATAAAAATAATATGTCAGGTTACTGGTCTCAGCGAACAACAAATTCTGTCACTATAGTAAGTTGCTACTCTGTATACAGTCAACCAAAATCAGGAAAATACTTTTTGTATCTGGAGTGCCGCAGTTGCTAGCAACTGCGGGTCCGAGCGGGGGCCGATTCGCAGAGGTAGACTACCAGCCAGGAGAAGCCGCAGACCAGGATGAAGGGGAGGATGAGGTTGTAACGGTCCGATATTTCCGCTCCGATGAATATTGCCATCAACGGAGCCTTGATGGCTCCCGCCATTACCGAGGCACTTCCTATTAGTGCGAAACTTTCTACCGGGAGGTCGGCGGCAAACCACATATTGGCGCAGGTGGCAAACAGATAACCACACAGTGCCCCCGAGAAGATGGTAGGGGCAAATTCACCTGCCACACCTCCGGAACTGTTGGTTCCCCCAACTGCGAAACCCTTAAGCAAGAGTACAGCCACCACCCCGAGAAGCATAATCCAAATACCAGACTCCGACATCTCGATGCGACTGAACAGAGAGTTCTCAAACAGCGATGAGTCTGTGCCGTTGACCAACTGTGTTACGGTGCCGTAACCTTCTCCAAACAGCAACGGCAATAGGAATGTCGATACACCTAAGGCAATACTGAAAATCAAGGCCCCCACCCACTGACGCTTTTGCGACTCAAAATATCGGGTTGCAACCTGCTGGGTACGTCGGTAATAGACCGAATAAAGTCCGCAAAAGACTCCAAGAAGAATTATCCACCCTATGTTCTGTGGCACATAATTCTGCTGATGCAGCAAGGGTAGGTCCCAGGTAAACCCGCTGAGTGCATATGATGTGCAGAATGCGGTGAGCGCCGATGCCACCACGGCGGCAAAGCCGAGTGCCGCAAGCTCCACCCCTAAAATCTCGAAGGTGAACAGCACGCCACCAACCGGCGACTTAAAGATACCTGCAATACCGGCAGCTGCACCAGCACCGAAAAGTATCTTGACCGAATCGGGTGGGAGTCGAAACCATGTTCCCAATCTTGCACCGAGAGCAGCCCCCGAAAAGGCACTCGGACCTTCGCCACCCGCCGAGCCACCGAATCCGACGGTGATGAGACACCCTATTACCGGGGTGAAAATATGACTGCGTTTAAAGGGCAATTCCCCGCTGTGCACATGACTACGCAACTGCTCGGTAGAGTGGGCCAGATTCTGACGAACCAGTTTCTGCCACAGCAATCCGCCAAAGATGGCAATAAACGGAAACACGAGATACTGCCAGTTTCCGTCATATTTCAACAGTCCGGAGGTCAAGAAGTCGGTCAACTTCTCGATTGAATATTTAAGGGCCGCAGTGATGGCACCCGCTCCGATACCTATCAGGATAGCTGCAATCATAATGCGCACCGGTTCGGCAAACCGCTGCTCCATCCACCCCCCTACTCTCTGTTCAACACTTTTCGCAATCATAAACGTATTCTTAGACAACGCCTACCGTTCAGATTATGGTCAAAACAGAGCGCCGCCGGTTATGTTTTTACAACAAACCAACGGCGCTCCCTGTTTCACAACCTGTTTATAATGTTCGGTTATTCTGCCTGGTTGAACGTTTTATAATGACGGATAGAGAGTTCACAGCGAGCCCCTTTCCTATCGTTGCGGGTAATGCGGAGCGGATTGTGCATAAGGAATGAAATCATGCGGACAATGGTGCGTGCCGCCCCGTCATTGGCTTCGATATTCTTATACGAGAGCAGATTTCGGAACACAAGCTCTTCACGCCCTGCGGGGAACACCTTACCCTGGTGTGTACAGATAAATTTGACATCACCTTTCAGATTCTGCGGTTCGCACCACAACTTAACGGTGTCGCCGGGTGCCGAAAGGTTTACTGCAACCTTTACGATATGCTTCAATACATAGTCAAAGCAGTAGCGGTCGGTAAATATTTCAAAATCATGTTCGGGGCACTGAATATCGACATTAACACCATGCGGCGCATCATTGAAATACCTCCTGATATCCTCCAGCATCTCGCAACACGAGTTGTACCCCAGGTAATGTTCCCCATCGTTTGACACGAGCGAGGCGACATACATCACATCATTAATGATATAATCCTGCAGTTTATCGACAGGGAGCTTGTTGACATCCGGCTTGGTCGACTTTACCGGCACCACGGGTGAGGCACCATTCCCGGGGCTCTCATAGTGGTGATATTCTATACGCTTCAACGTGTCGCGTTCACGAGTCAGAGAATCGATAAACTCCTGCATATTGGACATTACGCGGCTATATTTTACCCAGTATACTATTGCGAAGCATAGCAACACAGCCATCACCCCCCAGCCGATAAGCATAAAGAGCATATTGCGGTGCATGGAGTCAATGTGCTCCTGCTTCTGCGAGAGTTCGAGACGCGCATTGTCGTTGGCCAGGATATTATACTGATACTTCATGCGCAACCCGTTGTACCGCTCCTGTGCGTGCGAAATTCGGTATTCGTCCATAATGGCGGCATACTCCTGGTCGGCAACACGCTTGGTAATGGAGTCGCCGGTCATCTGTGCGGCATACGACAGCTCCTTGAGCATGTTTTTGCGCCCCACAACCTTCCCCTCGATTGCAAGTTGCTTCTTGAGCAAAGGGATAGCCTCGGCATACCTTCCGTTTTTATAGTGCCAGTAGGCGGGTATGGCAGGTGACATTTCAAGCAGGTCGGAAACCTCCTTGTTCCCCTCGGCTATCTTCTTGATTTTGGCATAGATAACATTAACTTCACCCCCTGACAACGCTTCGTAATTAAACAGCATTCTACCGTAGATAAAGAAGCGGTCCCAGTCATAGTTGCGGTATATCCTACCTTTGGCTCGATACTTCTTCTCCATGTCGTCGAGCATTTTGAGCAACTTGCGGTCGTTGGCAATCACCTTGGCGGCATTACCCGACGCGGTATACACATTGGAGCATGCAGAATTAAAAAGGGATTGCAGCGCATAGCTGTTAAATCCCGCCTCCTTGATCATGCGGTCCATATCAGCCAGGCACTCGTCGAGCACTGAAGAATCGGCATATGTCCCAAGATGGAGGACATAAGTAAAAAGTTCGTCGATTTTGCCGTATTTGTCGAGCCGTTCAAAGTTATTGGTTGCCACCACCTCGTCCACCACAGCCTGACGCTCCTTTTCCGACATTCGGTATACCGAGTTAAAGGTGCGCCGCATGCTCACAAAGAGCATTGTCTCTTTCTTGTCGGTAGATTCGGGAAGCCCCTCAACAAACTTTTCGATTTTTGCAAGCACCGTATCATTGCTTGATGCGACAGCCATGAGGCGTGCCACTTCAAAGCGCGCATTCAGGTCCCCCTCGCGCGCCAGCAGCGGGTCGAGTTGCTTACCCACCTTGAAGTAATCGGCCTTGGGTGAAAGGTCAAGAATATTGTAGTAAATTCTGATTGAATCCTTGCGCGTCCTGGACTTCTTAAGTTCCTGCAATTGATTCTCAATCAGAGGCCGATTATTGAAGGCTGATATCGGCATGAGGGGGGACAAAGCTATTACTACCCCTGCTAAAAATCGTTTCATATCCGTTTGCACAGGGGTAAACGAGCTGTCGGCTCCCCTGCTCACCGCAAAGGTAATAAAACTTTCTTAATATTTACACAGCAATCTCAATAATTATTAAAAATTATTAATACCAGCGCACTATATTGCTGCTCTGCGACTGTTTGTCGTACTTCAAATCTTGCAGCAGAGATGACTTGGCCGAGATGTGGAAGTTATAGCTCTTATAGGGACCGAACGGCACAAACGACGCACTCATGGTGAAGCAGTGCAGGTCGCGCGAAATTGAACAGTTCATATACGCTATCTTGTTGAGTGCAAAGTCATAGCTGGACGAGAACGACATGTTCCAGTTCTTGGTGGGGCGGATATTGCCGTTAAACGAGAGGTTCTGGGTAAACCGACCGTTATACTCCCCGCGAGCGGCATTAAACGTGCCGTAACCGTAGCTAACCGAGTATGAGAACGACAGGGTCCACGGGCAGTTCCATGCGGCATACCCGTCGGAGTTTGTTGCGGTCCCCTCCTCCTTGTTCTGGTCTCCACGTCGACGGGCAGCTGCCTGGGCAGCAAAGTCCTTGGTCTCCTCCTCCCCCTCGTCGTCGGCGCCAGACTGATTTTTCTTCTTGTCCTCCTTGGGTTTGCGCTTAAAGGTATCGTTGTTGATTGAGTATGAGAACGACGTACCGGTGGATGCCAGCTTATAGAAACCGAGACCCTCCTGCCAGCGGTAGCGGTTTATCTGCACCGGGTAACCCGAAGCGTTGGCACGGTACACGTAGGGGTCCCAGGTTGCCGACAGGTTCAGGTTGAAGGTTTTGGTAAGGCGCAGCATCATCGACGTCTGCAGCGGCGAAAGCTTCAACGAGTCGGCAGCCAGGTTATAGCTGCTGGAGAGTGATAGGTTTTCGATTAGGGAAATCTTTTTGTAGCCGGTTGAGTCGGTATCGTCCTTGACTTTCATCTCAAGGTTGTTCGAGAAGCCGAACGATACGGAACCGTTCTTCCCCCTGCCGGGGACACCAAAGAGTCCGTGGTTGAAGTATGAATAGTCGACACGACGGTTGTTGCCGGCCTGGTCGGTATACTCATAGAAGTCATGTACACCCCACATAGGGTTGCCAAAGTCGGGCGACCAGTTGAGCGACATGGTGGGGGTGAGGACATGGCGAATCATCTGCACCTTGTCCCCAAGGAACTTCATGGGCTTATAGAAACCGTAAAGCTTGGTATCGAAACCGAGCGAGAGGTTGAAGTCAAAGATATTGTAGAAACCATAGGTGGTATCCTGCACCTCGCGCGATGCCTGGGTATCCCACTGGCGGCGAATCTTGCTGCTGTACATGCGGTCGTTGACCGTAATCGACGGAGAGATGTTCAGATAGTTCAGAGCCGAGAATGTGGCACTCATCGGCACCGAGTGGCGGATACCGTTGCGCCAGTCGCGCACCAGACTCTTCTGCAGGAATACATCCTGTTTGGCTGTGAGCGAGTTTTGGAACTGACCCGAATATGACATCTTTATCTTTTCGTACCATCTCTCCTCGCCGGCGGCAAACTTGCGCTTGAAGGGTGCAATCTGCGACATCGACACGTTCAGGTTAGGGAACGATACCGACAGCGTAGAGTCCTGGGTGCGCTGCGACACGTTGGCGGTGGCAGAGAAACTCCACTTCGAACCGGGGCGGCGATAGGTGGCGTTGACGGTCGACGACTTGGTGTTTTCGGTAAACGAGCTGTTGTAATATGAATTGATATCGTTGCGCGAATATCCGGAGGTGGCAAAGTTGACGGATGCCGAGAAGTTTAGGGCAGGATTGGCCTTGGCATCCTGCGAGTGGCTCCAGACAACCTGAAAGTTGCGCATCTTGGAGTAGTCGGCGCTACCCTTGTCGCCGTTGATGGTGGTGAGGAACGAAACGTCAAACGACCCTCGGTACCGGTAACGCTTCACATAAGAGGAGCGTCCCGACAACCCCCATGAACCCTTGGTGTAGAGCTCACCGGTGAGAGCAAGGTCGATGTTGTCGTTGACGGCAAAGTAATAGCCACCGTTGCGCATATAGAAGCCGCGGTTGTAGTCGTCGCCAAATGTGGGGAAGATGACACCGCTTGAATATTTTTCGGAAAACGGGAAGTAGCCAAACGGGAGGGCAATCGGCACCGGAACATCAAAGAGTACCATATAGGCCGGTCCGGACACCACATCCTTCTTAGGACGCACACGCCCCTTGGTGAGCTGCAGATAGAAGTGGGGATGGTCGTGATCCTCACAGGTGGTGTAGCGACCGTTCTCGAGATAGAAAGAGCCGTCCTCCATCTTCTTGGCGCGGCCACCCACCAGGAAACCCTCACCCTGCTCGGTGATGACGTCGGTGATATATCCGCGCTGGGTCTTGAAATTATATTTCATCGATTTCGACTCATACTCTTCGCTGCCCTGCTTAAAGATGGGGTTGCCAGACAGTTTCCCCAGCGAGTCAATCACACCGCTGGCATAGACAGTGCTGCTGTCGAGCTCCATACGAATCTCCTGGGAATTAAGTTTAAACTCCCCATACTCGATGTTGCCGTCGCCAAAAAGATAAGCGTTCTGCTGACCGATCATGACCAGCGAGTCCTTGGCCGAGAATGTAACCGGACCCGAGAGGTCCACCTTATCCATTACAAGACGTGAAATCTTCCCTTTCGTTGCGAGAGTATCGCCAACTTTGGGTAATGAATCGCGCGCCGACCCTGCGCGAAGCAGAGAGTCGACCGCAGGGTGTGCACCCCCCGCCTCGGCAGAGAGGGTGCTACCGTGACGCAATGTGTCGACGGCGAGGTTACCACCGGGACGCAGCGAATCGGACGCGGCAACACGACGGGCACCCCCGCGGACAGGGGTTGCCTTACCCTGCAGCGACTTGCGCTGAGGTGTGTTCTGTTGCTGCGCCCATGCTATCCCGATAAGGAGCAATGCGGCTATATATATGATAGTTCTTCTCAAGTATCCTTACTATTGTTCAAAGTCAACTGCAAATTTAGCCATTATTACACATCCATCCAAAAAATTTAACGTTTATTGGAACCCTCTTGTTTAACCGCCATGAATTGCGTGATTAAGCACATTGTTTATCACAGCTTGGCAATATGATTAAACTCAGAAATTCGACAAAGCCTAATTCTTCTGTATTATCCAGCGGTCGATATTTCGCTTACGCTTTGAGAAATTCATCCCTATGCGGAATACCAGGCGGCTATCTCCACAGAACTGGTGGCAATAACCCTCCTCTTCAATCTGCTTCAAGGCGTCTTCGGCAGTGCCATTCAGCTTCAATTCCATAACATATACAAACTTCGGAGTCTGCAGAAGTATGTCAATCCGACCATGCGAGGTGGTATATTCAGCATCAACCGCAAACCCCAACAACTTGAATATGATGTATAGATTGTTCTGGAAGTAACTCTCCGCCCTCCCCTTCGATAAGGTATATGGTATACCCGCAATAAAGGAGTGAAGATACTTCATCATCTCCTCTGCCTCCCCCTTGCGTATGGCATCTCGCAACCGTCTTATTGCCATCATACTGGGATCTTGTCCCTGGCCAGAAAATTGAGGCAGCAGACACTTGAACAACCCCTCGGCTACCTCCCGGTTTGGAATACCCAAAAGATATTCCTTATCCTCTTTATTATACCCCTTGATGGTAAGATACCCCGTTTGGAAGAGTAGAGCCGTAAGATTGGTGAATGATGATTCACTACTTGACAAAGAAGCCGAATCTGCCTCGGTAGTTAGAATGTCGCGAATATCCACATCTCTTTCCTGCATCATTTTTACCAGGAATGTTGGTGTGCCACTCTCAAACCATTTGTATTCGATCTTTAAATCATCCAATGCATTTATCAAGCTAAATGGATTGTAAACATCTGGCGATTTCTCGCTGAAATGATATCCATCATAGTTATCTTTAAGGATTTGCATCATCCCCTCAAAGTCTTTACCCTCATTTTCGGCGATTGCTTTAACCCCCGGGGCAAAATATTGTCGCACTTCATCTTCTGTGATTCCGCAGAGAGTGCTGTATTTATTATCCAGCGATATATCCTTCAAATTATTCAAATCGCTGAAAATACTGAGTTTCGAAAAACGACTCACACCCGTAAGGATTGCAAACTCGATATAACGGTCGGCAGCTTTTAATACGCTGAATACCGGCTTGAGAACCGATTTCATCTCCTCGTGAAGGTCAGGATTGTGTAAAGTATTGACCAATACCTTGTCATACTCATCAATCAGCACCACCACTTTGTGTGATGTTTTTTCGCAAGCCTTTTCTATTACCTTAAAAAACCGCTGACTTAGTGAGCTCTCAATATCTGTAACCCCATATTGCTCTTCCCAATCCCTTAAATGACGATTAAGCAGGGAGGCAATATCCTCCACTTCTGGTTTGGCAGTGACAAAATTCAGTCGAAACACAGGGCGGGGAGTCCAGTCAACCCCCTCGGCTTTCCCGAGCCATAACCCCTCAAAAAGCTCGCGTTCCCCTCTGAAATAAGACTCCATAGTAGAGAGCATAAGACTCTTACCGAATCGTCGTGGACGACTCAGAAAAACGAATTTAGATCCCTGTGTCAATCGGTAAATAATCTCGGTTTTATCGACATATGCAAATCCCCCTTCTATAATCTTAGAGAAGGTTTCAATTCCGATGGGATACTTTACGACACTCATATCTATAAGGGTTAATGAATTGACTATAGTCCGATAATATGCATTACATTATAATCTGCATTACGGTCAGCTCTGCGAATTTACTATTTTTTCTCTATATAGACAAATTACAGCTCTTAATCCCCCTGCCATCAAGCTCTGTTGCGACATATAGAAAAGCCGCCAACCAAAATCATACTAATACAACTATTTTTTACCAGTAGCGGTTATGTAATGCTATTATTCGATTGGGTCGCCAAACTCGTGGTGCAGCTCCATGAAGCGGGCCAACGGAGCGTCGCCAAACTTGGCCATGGAGCGTATTACCTTATCAATCGGCTTTTCGGCACGCAGGTCGCCACCCTTGGAATAGAACTTGTCGGCATAGCATACCAATCGCTCCTCGATGCTTTGCGGCAACATATCGCGCACCGGGATGGGTAGCCCCTGCTCCTCAATCTCGGCAGCGGTGAGTCCGGACCCTGTGTGCCTTTCGCACACCAGAGCATGACGCGGCAACCCTTCGGCCTGCAACATTCTGCTCCCCTCGGTGCCATGGCATATATAATGGAGAGCACCGTGGCAGTGAATCCCCGGCGCATCGCAACACACTATACCGATGTCATGCAGAAGCGCCGCCTCAACGGCGAAGTCGAGGTCGACTTCGAGGTTGCGGCGACGCACTATCTCCATTACCTTCCGCGCCACCATCTCGCTGTGCACCATCAGGGTGTCGTAGAGCGGAGTGCCGGGGGTATAGTATTTTTCGATTATCTCCTTAACTTTATCAGAGACCTGTATCATTCGATATCCAGGATTTCGCACCAGCCATGAGTGTCGGGCTCCTCGCCATACTGGATGGCAAGCACCTTATTATAAAGAGCTGTCGACTTGGGACCTGCCTGAGTGGGGTCGCCAAACTTGATTGACTCCATGGTGTCGAGGTCTACCACCTCACCGATGGGTGAGATAACGGCAGCGGTACCGCAGCAGCCTGCCTCATCCATCTCGCGGAGCTCCTCGAACGGGATTTCGCGGCGCTCAACATCCATGCCGAGGTCGGCAGCGAGTTCGCAAAGGCTCATGTTGGTGATAGAGGGGAGCACGGTCTTGCTATTGGGGGTGATATATGAATTACCCTTAACCGCAAAGAAGTTGGCGGCAGCACACTCGTCGATATATTTTTTCTCCTTGGGATCAAGATATAGCATCACTGCATAACCGAGGTCGTGCGCCATACCGTTAGATGCCATTGCAGCTGCATAGTTACCACCGATTTTGATTGAACCGGTGCCGATGGGTGCAACGCGGTCGTACTTGCGGCTCATGCAGACGCGGGTAGGATTGAAACCTTCCTTAAAGTATGGACCAACGGGAGACACGAGCATAATCACCATATATTCGTCGGCGGGGGAAACACCCACGCGGGGGGAGACACCGATTTCGAGCGGACGGATATAGAGCGAAGCTCCGGTGCCATATGGTGGAATGAAACGTGCATTGAGTTTTACAACCTTACGCACCATTTCGCAGAAAAGTTCGATGGGCATGGGTTGCATCTTAATCCCCTCGGCACTGCGGATAAAGCGCTTTGCATTTTCCTCCATACGGAACACGCGCACTTTGCCATCCTTGCCGCGATAAGCCTTAAGACCCTCAAACGACTCCTGTCCGTAGTGAAGGCAGCCTGCTGCTATATGAAGATTAACATAGGGAGAATCGGAAACTTCGATTTCACCCCATTTACCATCTTTATAGGTACATCTCACGTTATAGTCCGTGGGTACGTAGCCGAATGGGAGTTCTTCCCATTTAATGTTGGGTATTTCCATGTGCGTTACTATATTAGTTGGTTTTGTTTTTATGGTTTAGATTTCTTAGGTTCGGATATATAGTTTATATGTGTTTTTTCCGAATTATACCGCCACCTTGCAGGTTTGGTCACCCACCTTGACGATGTAGACTCCGCTGGCTGGGAGCACCAGCCGCGATGTGCCCTGCGGCAACGTATCAGCACTTACCAGACGTCCCAATATGGTGAAGACCCTGATTTGCACCGGATGCACTGTTGTGACAACTATGATTCCGGGGTATGTCCGCACCTCGACCTCTTCGCTGCGCAGCACGGGGCGAGCACCGACGCTGTATTCCTGCTTCACGGACTCCCATGTGCGAGGCGCTGCAACAGCAGAGGCCGCTCCCGAGCAACAGAGCAGAAATGCCAACAAGATATGCCTTAAGGATTTGTTCATGTCCCGATCCGATAGTTTATAAAGACTTCAATGTGCTTGAAAGAAGCTGCAAGTTAACATTTTGGAAAACGATATGAATAATTTACGTTTAAGACTCCGTTCACCAATTTGTGTTAATGCAGGGGTCTAACGATGTGTAAAATTACAAAATCTTTTTTAATTATAACACCATAGCTGAAAATAATATCGTTCAACTTGTCAAATATTTTTACCAAAATTCACAATAATATTTTAATTTTGTAAAAATTTAATTAATTTTGCGCGATCTTATCCTCGGACATCTTTCTTTAATTTTCACTATAAACCATCTCAAAAGATATTTTTCGGACTAATTTGAATCGCATCTCTACAGCAATAAAATCAAAACCGTAAAATTAAGACAAAATAATTCAATCAATATAAACTAAACTTTTCAAAAATGAAACGAAGGATTAATCTGCAAATTCTCTGTTTCCTGAGTGCACTGGCAATGCCCCTGCTTCCGGGTGGAAGCGTCGGTTTTGCACAGCAAGCCACCCAAAAGAAAGAAACAGCCCGTTCGACACAGTCCCTGATTATGGGTACGGTGGTGGACGACGACGGTGAGCCCCTTCCGGGCGCTTCGGTGAGAGTTAAAGGAGCCAAAGGTGCCAATTCGGGTACCATGACCGACTCCAAGGGTATGTTCGGAATGAAATGGACAATCCCTGCCAGCGGCAAGGTGACTCTGATAGTTAGCTATGTGGGAATGAAGAAACAGGAGGTACCCTTCGATTTCAAGAAAACTGCACGCATTGTCATGTCCCCCGACGCATCGGTGCTGTCGGAAGTGACTGTTGTTGACGACGGTTATAACCGTCTACCCCGCAAGGATATGGTGGGTGCCTACACCACCATCAAGGCTGAAGATATCATGATGCCTGCCTACCAGAGCATCGACCAGATGCTGCAGGGCAAGGTGGCTGGTATGGTGGTCGAGAACAGTTCGGCACGCGTCGGCACCTCCCCCAGTATCAAAATCCGCGGTGTCTCCACGTTTATGGGTAATACCGACCCGCTGTGGGTGGTGGATGGCGTTATCCAGGCCGATCCGCTCCGCCTCGATGTCAGCTCGACACTCACCGAGGATATGCGCAACCTTATCGGCAACCAGATTTCATGGCTCAACCCGCAGGATATCGAGACGATAACCGTGCTCAAGGATGCCTCGGCGACAGCCATTTACGGTTCGAAGGCATCGAACGGTGTTATCGTCATCACCACCAAGAAGGGTAGCGCCGACCGTGTGGCAGTGAGATACTCAACCAACGTCTCTATCCGCGAACGCGCCACCTATAAGAATTATGACTTCATGAACTCGCTGGAGCGCATCAACTTTGCCAAGGAGGCATACGATGCGGGTGTACGCTACCAGAACGAGCCGCTGCCACAGATATATACCTACGAGGGGTTGATGGCAATGTTCAACAAGCGTATGATTACCGAGGACCAGTTTGCAAAATATATGCAGCGCATCGAAACCGTCAACACCGACTGGCTCGACCTGCTTACCCGCAATTCGGTGTCCACAAGCCACAACGTTAGCGTATCGGGTGGCAACAACAAGGTGACATACAGCACCTCGTTCGGCTATTCCACCAACAAGGGTACCGAAATCGGCAACGACAACTCTCAGTTTACCAGCCGCGCCAACATCGGCATCAAGTTCACCCCCAAGTTTACGGTCAACGTAAACCTTAATGGGTCGTTCCGCGAGTCGTTCGGCTACGGTCCCGGTGTGAGCCCCCAGAGCTATGCTCTCAAGACCAGCCGCGCCCTCCCCGCCTTTAATGAGGACGGTTCACGCGCTTACTACAAGAACTATTATTACTATCCGCTCAACTCCAACCAGCTCGAACTGGGGTACAACATCCTGAGCGAAATGGAGAACACGTCGGCAAAGAATATGGGGAAGAACTTCTCGACAAGCCTTAATGCCGACTACAAGCTGTTCCCCTGGCTTACCTACCAGTTTGTGGGGAGCATGACCCAGAGCGGCAACAACTCGGAGGCTTTTGCCGGCGAAAAGTCAACCTACATTGAGCGCAACTACCGCGGCTATGCAGTCGGCTCGGAGGAGAGCGGCTCGAACCGCTACAAGGCAGCTCTTATGCCCCACGGTGGTGAAATGACAAGCACTGCATCAAACAGTGCATCATACAGCATGTCGCACAAGTTGCAGTTCTCAAACACCTATGCCGATGTGCACCGTATCAACGCTCTCGGCGGTTTTGAAATGCGCTCTACCGACTACAACAGCATCACCAACACCGTGTGGGGGTATGTGCCTGAACGCGGCAAAATCATTGTACAGCCCACCCCGCCGGCTCAGATTGTACCGATTGGCAAGTCAAACACCTATGCCGACTATGGTGTGCTTCAGCAGCTTTACAACGGCAAATGGCGCACCTCGCAGCGCACCGACAACTATCTGTCGTTTTTCGGTGTTCTCGCCTACTCGTTCGACAGCCGCTATGTGTTTAACGCTAACTTCCGTTCGGATGCCTCCAACCGCTTCGGTCAGGACACCAACAAGCAGTTCAACCCCACCTACTCGTTCGGTTTCTCCTGGCGCATGGCCGACGAGAAGTTTATCTCCGAAAACCTGACATGGCTCAACCAGCTTAACCTGCGTGCCACATACGGTATCCAGGGTAATGTGGTTAACTCCATCAGCCCCGACCTCATTGCGTCGTATGGTGGGCTGCTGGGTGGATATAACGAGTATTACGTTACGATCTCCAGCCTCCCCAACCCGCATCTGAGCTGGGAGAGCACCAAGTCGTGGAACCTTGGTTTCGACCTCCAGTTCCTCAACTCGGTTACCATGAACTTTGAGTACTACGGACGTCGTTCGAATGCTATCCTCCGTCAGGAAATCGCCGAAGAGTATGGTCAGGCCACTATGAACCTCAACGGTGGTATGATTTACAACCACGGTATCGAGTGGACTGCCAACTTCACCCCCATCGCCACCCGCGACTTTGTGTGGACCGTGGGTGTGAACGCTTCGCAGAACTGGAATACTTCGGAAAACGAGGATGGTCGCATCAAGGCCGACAAGCTGCAGAAATCCGACTTCCTGAGCGGCAACAGCAGCCAGCCTCTCAGAAAGGGGTATCCCGTAAATGCATTCTGGAGCTACTCGTTTGCCGGACTGGACCCCGCCACTGGTTATCCTACCTTCAACTACCTCAACACCGGGGGTGGAAATGCCGATGTCGACCCGCTGACATTCCTTGTATACTCAGGTCAGAGAGATTCTTACTTCACCGGTGGTATCAACACCCGCATCCGCTACAAGGACTTTTCGATCGGCACAAGCTTCACCGCACTGATGGGTGCCAAGAAGCGTCTCCCCAACCCCTATGGAGATTTCAACCAGGGTGGCAAGCTTCCGGACCCCTACTACAACCTGCCCCGCGAACTTAACAACCGCTGGAAGCAGCCTGGCGATGAGTTGAAAACCACCATCCCCGCGCTGTTCACCTCAACGCCGACCGACTATTACCTCTCTACCCCCGACGGTCTTGCCCAGCAGTCGCGCTACGAAATGTGGGCCATGTCGGACGCCATGGTGGCCGATGCCTCGTTCCTGCGCTGCAACCAGATTCAGGCAAGCTACTACCTCCCCAAGAGCATCTGCCAGAAGTTTGGGGCTCAGCAGCTGTCGTTCTCTGCCACAATGAACAACGTGTTTATCCTGGCCAGCAAGCGCTGGAACGGATTTGACCCCGAACTGGGGAGCAGCACACAGCCCCACATCTATTCACTCGGCTTAAGTGTAAGCTTCTAACCACAGCTCCATTATGAAAAAATTAAATTTCAGCATAAAGCTATTTTTAGCAATTTTCGCCGTAGCCTCGATGAGCAGCTGCAGCGACTTCCTCGAGCCCAAGGCCACCAGCGAGTTTGTGCCCAGGGATGCCACATCGCTCAACGAACTTCTGCTCGGCGAGGCCTACCCCACCACCAACACTGCCAATCTTGAGGCATTCCTCCACCTGTTTGACGACGATATTGCCCGCTCACCCTATCAGGATGATCCTATCGGCTTTAACATCGACCGATATTTTGCCCCCTTTACATGGCAGTCCGACATGTGGGAGCGTATGCGCGTGGCGGGTGCCGGCAATGTGGACATATACTATGCCCACTACCGCAAGATTCTGGGTTGCAACGCTATCCTGGACTATATCAAGCAGGTTAACGACACCGAAGAGAAAATCAACGAGGTGAAGGCACAGGCCTACGCTCTGCGCGGATTCTACTATCTGCACCTTGTCAACGTGTTTGGTCTCCCCTATAATTACGACAAGAATTCGATGGGTGTGCCAATCAAACGTTCGTCAAACATCGAGAACTCCCCGCTGGTACGTAATTCGGTAAAGGAGTGTTACGACTTTATCATCTCCGACCTCCTCGAAGCTGAACGCATCTACCAGTCGCTGCCGGTCGAAAAGCAGTGGAAGCCCTCTTTCAGAACCAACCTCCCGATGGTGCAGATGCTGCTGAGCCGCACATACCTCTACATGGAGGAGTGGAACAAGGCTGCCGAGTATGCCCAGAAGGTTATCGACAACAAGAATTTCAAACTTCTGGACCTCAACACTGTTCCAGACAAGAACCCGACCAATCCGTCGTCCCCCATCTATATGGACTACAATTCGTTTACCAATTCGCCCGAAACCATCTGGGTTTATGGCAAGGTGTCGGACATGGGTTTGTGGCTCACTGACTACGGACAGACCGAAACCACCTACATCTACCCCTACTTCATGGCTGCTCCGTCGCTGATGGCTGCACTGAAGGAGACTCCGGGCGACCTCCGCGAAAGCCGCTATGTAATACGGAGCTGGAAGACATTCCCCGAACTTGACGAACAGGGGAATTCGATCAACGTGCGTATGCCGCAGGCGGCAGGTAAGATCAACGTCGACACCCGTTTCCTTGTTGCCGGCAACACCAGTACTTTCGGTCGCTGCCTGCGTCTGTCGGAGGCTTACCTCAACCTGGCTGAAGCCAAGGTTATGGCCGGGTCTGATGCCGAGGCGCTCAACGCCATCAACACTCTGCGCAAGTTCCGCTTCGCCCCCGAGGATTATGCCCCCCTCAACATCTCGAACACCGAGGAGTTGAAAACATTTATCCGCAACGAGCGTCGCCGCGAACTCTGCTATGAGGGTCACCGCTGGTTTGACATTCGCCGCTGGGGTATGGAGGAGATTGAGCATGTGTGGTGCGTGGACGAGAACACTACAGTTACATACAAACTCCGCAAGAACGATCCGCTGTTTGTGGTTCCGATTCCCGACTCTGCACTTGAACTCAATGCTGACCTGGTGCAGAATCCTCTGGGTGAAATCCCACGTAAAGCTGTAGAGAATTAACTATTTAAGCTATAGATTGACATGAAAAAATTATTATATGCCGCACTCGGATTGGTTTGCTTCACCGCGTGCAACCAAACTGAAGAACCGATTACTCCGTCGGGAAATTACTCGATTCTCCGGTTTACCTTCCCTCAGGGAAACAATGATTTTGACCAGGAGATAAAGGAAATCCACGATAAATACGGAGTCTACCTGCTGTATAAGGATGTAACCATGCAGGATATCAACCGCAAGTGGACATCGCTGGGTACTAGCGACCAGCTTCTTTCTGGCGACAGCCTCCCCACCGATGTGGTGCCGCTATATGTGGACTTTATGAAGAACCATATTTTCAGCAACGTATCTCCGGAGATTGCAATGACCGCCCTCCCCGTAAAGATTTACATGCTTGAAAACTTCGGTGTCAAGAAAGAAGATACCGGTGGCACTGGCGGTTCTGATACCGGTGGCGGCACTGGTACCGGAACTGGTACAGGAACTGGAACTGGTACTGGCACCGGAACTGGTACAGGAACTGGTACAGGAACTGGAACTGGCACTGGTACAGGAACTGGTACAGGAACTGGAACTGGCACTGGTACAGGTGGTACCGGAACAGGAACAGGCGGTACTGGCACAGGCACTGGTGGTACAGGCACGGGCACTGGTACAGGTGGTACCGGAACAGGAACTGGTACAGGTACCGGAACAGGAACTGGTACTGGTACAGGAACAGGTACTGGTGGTACCGGAACAGGAACTGGCACAGGAACAGGAACAGGTGGTACCGGAACAGGAACTGGCACAGGCACAGGAACAGGTACTGGTGGTACCGGCACAGGTACTGGTACCGGAACTGGTACTGGTGGTACCGGAACAGGTACTGGTACAGGAACTGGCA
>QLIP01066482.1_pt1 | contig 17125 bp, 13 predicted proteins | sample 1769771 | NCBI WGS metagenome assembly QLIP01 (sample SAMN09428762, study PRJNA476227) | Gut metagenome, whole genome shotgun sequencing project. | isolation source: cecum | host: Rhizomys sinensis | place: China: Jinsha town of Minqing, Fujian Province | collected 2013-09-23
AATAAAACTGAACATATATGAAGAAACTGTTAATGACAGGAATGTTGCTGATTGCCGGAGTTGCAATCATGTCGGCCAAAGAGACAAAGATATTGGTCGTAACAACAAATCCGGAGATGCATTGCAATAATTGTGAAAAAAGGATTAAGGACTTTTTTAAGTTTGAGAAGGGAATAAAGAAGATTGAAACTTCGCTCAAAGCTCAGGAGGTAAAATTGACCTACGATGCCGACAAGACCTCGAAAGAAAAATTGGTACAGGGATTCGGTAAGATAGATTACGAAGTAAAGGTGCTGGCCGACTCGGTGCTCAACACAACCAGAAAACGCTAATCACTTATAAAAAAGAATGTGTTCCTTAAGGAGCACATTCTTTTTTTTGCATGGGGGAAACGCGGGACACAGGGGCGCATAAATGCGCTTGCACTCGACACAAAGACGCACGCAGTAGCGCAAACAAATATATTTAGAAACATTGTTAAAATATTGTATCATAATATAATTTTAGTTATATTTGCCGCAAAAATTAAAATAAAACCTTTATTATCATGAAACGCATAAAATTTCTTTGGGGATTAGTTGGAATCCTTTTGTTTTGTGTAGGTTGCAATCAGGTTGCAACCGAAGACTTTTCGGTAGAAGAGACAAAGCAAACAGCGTATATTGCTATTCCTGACACGAGTGTCAATGTAGAGAAACGAGATGTTCAAGGCATTGTGCAACGTCTGTTAATAAAACAAAGTAAGACGACACGAGGTCAGCAAACGAAGACGATTAAAAGTATTGACGAGTATAAGGGGAAGGATGGTAGCGTTCTTTTCTATGCAGTAAATTTTGCCAATAATCAAGGTTTTGTTTTGCTGTCAGCAACAAAGCACACAATGCCCGTTCTGGCATCTGGCGATGAGGGAAACTTTACGCTTGACGGCAGTTCAGAATATGGATTGTCAGATTGGCTTCAAATGACAGAAACCGAAATTCTTGATGCACGAGCTGACGTTAAATCATTGGAAAAGAATTCGACATTGTGGGAGGAATTGACTGCCCGATTCCAGCCTTTTGCGAAAACACGTTATGGAGACATAACAGAATATGAGGAGGATTGGCATTGGTCGTATATCCAAGATTGTATTTGTGGATGGCAGAACGAAGGTTACACAGTTTACAGTGTAGAAGATTTGATGTTCGGTAATTTTTCTGATCGTGGATATGAATTTGATCAGGCAGTTCTAGATTTAATGGCCAATCCAATGAATTCATATTTCGGCCGGCCATTGTATAAGGATGCCTTTGTGTTGGTGAAATATGAAACTATAAAGCAAGGTGTGTCCCCTCTGATAGCAACCACGTGGCATCAATTTGCTCCGTATAATAAATTTATAACAAATAATTATCCTGTTGGATGTGTTGCGATTGCATTAGCTCAAATATTGAATTACCACGCTACAATGCCAGGATATGATTATAATAAGATGAAACCGGGAATGGAATATCAGTATGATGAATGTTCGAGATTTGTCGAAGATATTGCAAGAAGAGTTAATACATATGATTATACGGATACCACTGGCAAGGTAGAAAGATTAGCTTTTCCGATGAGTGTCCCTCCTGCTTTGAATGGAATACACTATAGATATGATAATTACGTATCTTTTGATTGTTCGAAAATTCTAGCATCTCTTGATTTGAAACGTCCGGTTTTTTTGGGTGGAAATAGGGTAGATGGGAAAGGACATGCTTGGGTTTGTGATGGTTATGATAATAGCTCGGTCAAAAGGGAGTTAATATTGATGGCGCCATATGGATATCCAGATGATGCAATGGGGGTTTATATTCCGGAAAAGACTCGATTTGATTATACTACAACTCCTCTCCGTTTACACTATAATTGGGGATTTAACAAAGGGGACAATCTTGGATATTACGCAAACACCTTAGGAAATCAAGCAACGCAGCATAGCTATTATATAGATTTGGTACAGATGACTAATATCAGACCAGGTAATAATAATTGATAATTTATTTGAGATTGTTTGTTATGAAGTGCAAATTACTTATAATGTGCATTTTGGTGTTGTTATGCACAAGTTGTTACGAAGAGTTTGATATTCATCCTGTATCTTCTAATAAATTATGTATGCATGGCAAAATTTTTGCCGGTGACACAATACGACTTGAAATAAAAGTATCAAGTATGTGGGATGAAGTTCCGCCAAGTTTAAAAGATACAAGTAAACTGAATGCTGAGTTATATGTTAATGGTCGTTTTAAAGAGAATTTCAAGGTCAGAGCTATTTACACGTCTAATTTGGATTATAGAATAGAAGCTTTAGCGCTGGGGGCTAAGTATCGGCCCCAAGAGGGTGATCGTATTAAAATAATAGTGAAGCATCAGGATTATGGTGAAGTGATGGGAGAAACGGAAGTTCCCAAGGCAGTAAAGATTAGTGACTTTGAGTGTAAAGTTAAGTCGATGCGTCAGTTAAAGCGTAATAATTTGCCATATGGGATTCAATATAGTGATAGCATTGTTTACTTAGAGTGTGAACTCGAAGCCAATATAGAATTTGAGGATCCAGTAGAAACCGCCAATTATTATGGATTTCGAGTAGTTAATGGAGAATCAATGTTGTCTCACCTTTATTCTATATATATAGATGATCCGATACTCGAAGAATATATAAATCCAATAGATGTATTATTTAATGAACAGGGCTTTCCTCGATATTTAGGTGGTGATACTCGATTTAGTGCTTTCTCAGACCATTCATTTAATGGAGAACGAAAAAAGGTTAGCATTAAATGTAACTTTTATTGTTATGAATTGCCAAAGAATACGCCGCAACCGTTAATGATGCGGTTTGGTTTAGTATCGCTCACAAAGGAATCGTTCGATGCCGCATTGTCAGAGTGGAATATATTCAATAGCTATAAGAGAGATTTAGGCGAGCTTGGATTAGGAAGCTATATATGGTTGGCAAGTAATGTTTCAACATCCGGAGGTTATCTTTATGCAACATCAGTAGATGCAAGATATGCTGATCTTGATAGTGTTGTTCGCAAGTATTATCTTGAACACTGAAAAGGATATGAAATTGAGGAGTCTTTGGTTGGTGTATAGTAGGTTAAGCAACGTCACAGAGTTGGTACGTTTATATGTAGTTATCTTTGCTTTGAGTGTTGGCGGTTTAGTTTCTGCACAGACAACTGTAGAGAAGGATTCGGCAAAGGTGACGGTGCTTGAAAATTTCGAAGTAGTTGGATATCGAAATCAGTCCATAGCATTGTCGTCAAGATATATGGGCACTGTTAGCTTACCGCATTCCGTGATAGTTAAAACACCTGTAATTATGGGTGAAAGTGATATTATCAAGACCTTGCAACTTGAGCCGGGTGTCTCTGCCGGGGTTGAGGGGTTTGCTGGGTTATATGTGCATGGTGGTGACGCAGATGAGAATCAGTATACGCTGGATCGTGTTCCGTTGTATCAGGTTGGTCATTTGGGAGGGCTATTTTCCGCTTTTAATACGAATGCAATTAAGAATGTAGATTTCTACAAAAGTACATTTCCCGCTAGATATGATGGTAGACTTTCATCGTATGTCGACATATATACACGTGATGGCAATCCGAAGAAGATTCATGGGAGTCTGAATTTAGGGTTGATTTCGGGTTCATTAACTTTAGAGGGTCCTATTATTAGGGATAAAACGACCTTCCTCTTGTCCGTGCGCAAGTCATGGCTTGACATTATTTTGCGCCCGGCGTTGCGTTATTATAAGAATAAGCAATACAATGTCGGTCGGTTTATAGACTATGATTTTGATTATGGTTTTATGGATGGTACGGCAAAGATTGTGCATCGTTTTAATTCTCGAAGCAAGATATATTTAGAGGGTTATTTCGGGTATGATTATGCTCATGTCGCTCAAAGTGAATTTTATGAAGATGCCATGAATAAATATGTGCCGAATAGCGATAATCAAAAAACGGGACGAACTACTTATCGCAAAGCTGATTTGTCATGGGGAACTATGATGGCTGTAGCGGGATGGGATAAAGAATTTACTAAATCTTTAAAATCATTATTTTCTGTATCCGTTTTGAAATATGGGTCGAATATGAATAATGAAAGCGGCAATTATGATAACTATCCGAATCCTGAGAAAATAATTGATGAGAAGGGCATAGAGCGCATGCTTGTGGACCAAAACAGTAAGGGCAGACGTACTAATAATCAGATTATTGATATAGCAGTCAAAGAGGATTTGTTATGGAAACAATCAGACAAGAATATTATTAAAATAGGCGGCTCAGTAATCCGTAGGCTATTTATGCCTTATACTGTGGACATTTGGAAATATGAAATGAGGAAAAATGACGTCAATCATAATGTCATTGATTTGTCGTACAAAGACAGCACGAAACTTCAGCGAGGTGTGGAGGCACATCTCTATTTTGATGATGAATGGAAGATAAATGATCGATGGTTGGTTAGCGCGGGTGTAAATGTGTCTGGCTTCAAGATGGAGAAGCATCTTACAGGTGCGGTGTCGCCACGCTTGTCGTTCAATTATCGTCCGGGTGAGCAATGGGCAGTCAAGGGTGGATATACTCGTACGTCGCAATATGTGCATCAGCTCACGGAGACGTTACTGTCGCTTCCCACCGACCAATGGCTTCCCATTACCGCTACCCAGAAACCTCTTATAGCTGATAAAATCGCCGTGGGTGGCTATTACAGCGTGTCGCCGGGTGTGACATTGACGGTCGAGGCATATATGAAATGGATGAAGAATCTGGTGGATTTTAGAGATGATATATATCTATTTCCAGCAAGCGAGCAGAGCGCCAAGGCGACAGTAACCGGTAGCGGGAGAGCCAAAGGAATTGATTTGCGCTTAAGTCGGGAGATTGGTAAATTGACAGGTCATGTGGGCTATTCACTGCTGTGGGCCGATCGTTTATTCGCAGAGAAGAACAAGGGTAAACGATTCCCGGCGCAGTTCGATAATCGACATAAGATTAATCTGTTTCTGATGTATGAACCAAGTAAGCGCTGGGATATTGCTGTGACATGGTTGGGTATGACTGGTAATCGCATCACATTGCCTATACAAGGTACGTCCATTATGGGTGGATCTCACATTCACTTTTATATTAACGAGGGGGTAAATAATTATCGATTACCTTTTTATCACCGTATGGATGTTAGCACAACTTTGCATTCGAGGATAGGAGATTTTAATTTGAGTATCTATAATGTTTATAATAAACTCAATGTAGTAGGTATTACCGTGGGTAAGAAATATTCGGAAGAGATTACGGAGTCTGGCTTCCCAAGGGAAATACGTTATTATCAGAAAATTACGTTGTTCCCCATCATTCCCTCAATCGCATATATCTTTAAATTTTAGATAGATTTAAGGTCTTAGTAACTTGAAGACAAAAACTCTGTTAATGTATTGTATTAAAATATAATTTTAGTTATATTTGCAACGTAAATCTATGAAGTTTAGCGACTTCAATATTAGACCTCGTTAATCAAATATGAAATCTAAAATTTTAATTATAGGTATATTGGCGCTGTTGTGCACGGGATGTTATGAGGAGATTGAACTGAAGCCTTCCGTGCCTAAAAGGCTATGTATTTATGCGGAGGCGCATGCTGGAGAAAATGTAAAGGTTAATGTTATAGGGACGCATATCTGGGGTGATGCATCGCCATGTGTATTAGATTCTTTGGATACAGAAGTGCAATTGCGTGTTAACGATGAATTCGTAGAAAATCTCAAACTGAATCATGTTTATACATATAGTAGTACATATGAGCTACAGTATCTGGAGTACGTTTCGAAATATATACCAAAGGAGGGAGACCGGATTTCAATTACAGCGACAAATAAACAATATGGAGAGGTGCAAGGTGAAACAACCGTGCCCAAGGCAGTAAAGATTAGTAATATAGAATGTAACGTAAAGTCATTTAGTCCATTAAAGCGCAGTGAAAATGATAGTCTGGTGTATTGTGACTTGGATATATGGATTGATGTGGAATTTGACGACCCGGTTGGTGAATCTAATTTCTATAGCTTATCTGGAGGAATGCAGGGGTATATGCCGCAGTTTGCCAATTTTGATATTGAAGATCCCATATTTAAAGAATACCTTAATCCGTTGGATGTTCTCTATGCGGAGAATATGGGCACGAATCTATTTGGAGTAAGTCCAAAGTTTCATCATTTCGCAGATCATTCATTTGATGGGAAAAGAAAGAAGTTTACATTGACCAGGACAAATTCTGCTTATGCGTTTTATTTAGATGGAAGAAAATCGCAGAAGGCAAGTATTAATCTTTATTCAGAAACAAAAGAAAGTTTTGATGTTATGTTGTCAATGTGGAATTATATCTTCAGCTATAAAAAAGATCTATCAGAATTAGGTTTGGGTGGGTATATATGGCTTGCCAGCAATGTGTCCACATCTGGAGGGTATGTAGTTTCAAGGTCGAAAGATATTCAATATGTAGATGTCGACAGAGTGGTTCGGAAGTATTATGAGGAACATTATCTTAAATGAACAACATAAGATGAGAATTAATCTAATACTGATAAGTATATTGGCGCTGTTGTGCACGGGATGTTATGAGGAGTACAATATCAATTTAAAGGATAAAGGAGAACCGCGTATGTGTATGAGTGCGGACGTGAATAACGGTGTTCCTGTAGTTGCTTATATTGGTTTGTCTCATCTCTGGGGAGAAGATTATAACGAAAAAATTAAATCAGACGAGGTAGAGGTAAAATTATATGCCGACGGCCGATATGTAGAAGATTTAGTAGAAGAGGTTGATCGCCGGAATGATTCAGAGAGCAACAAGGTTTACAAATATATTTCTACATACATTCCACATCAGGGAGAAAAGATTTGTATTGTTACGACTCATCCGAAGTATGGCGAAGTGAGAGGGGAAACTCAAGTGCCTGTAGCCGTAAAAATAAGCAACTTAGAGTGCATTTTGACCTCTTGTAGGAGAATACCCAAAAGAGAAATTCCCGAATGGGTGGAGTATAATGATAGTAATGCCTATTTTGATTTTCAATTGGAAGTAAATGTAGAATTCGATGATCCGGCAGATGAGGTCAATTTTTATAATCTATCTTGTAGTTGGGATTTTGTATGGGGTATAGAAAGTAGCATTAGTGTGGAAGACCCGATATTTAATGAGTATTTGAGTCCAATGCTTATAGCGTATATAAATGAAGTTGTACGACGGGGCTTAGAAGGTGGGCGTGATATGAAAATGTTCAGTGATTACTCAATAAATGGAAAACGCAAAAAGTTTAAAATGATTTGGCGACATTCTATGTATGTCCTGCCGTTATATGAAGTTAGAGCCCCCAAAACATTTGTTGAGTTACAATCATTGTCCGAATATACGTTTAAAGGGAAGTTGTCGTTGTTTAATTATTTATATAGCTATAAAAGAGATTTAGCAGAACTCGGATTGGGAGAGTATATATGGGTTGCGAGTAATGTGTCGACATCGGGCGGTTACATATCATCAGTTTCGTCAGATAGATGCTATGTGGATATAGACAGTATTGTTCGTAAACAACTTCAATAGCAACTTTGATAATTTGATAAGATGAATAAGATGCATGTGTTGTTTTTGCCGATAGTTATATTAACATCGTTGATAGGAGTCAGTGTTAAGGCCTCGGCGAAAGAGATAGTGGAAAAGGATACAGCAAAGGTGACGGTGCTTGAGAATTTCGAAGTCGTGGGCTATCGGAATCAGTCCATCGCATTGTCGTCGAAATATATGGGTACAGTTAGTTTGCCCCATGCTGTAATTGTAAAGACACCTGTGATGATGGGCGAGAGCGACGTGATTAAAACATTGCAACTCGAGCCTGGTGTTTCATCGGGTGTCGAGGGATTTGCCGGATTGTATGTGCATGGTGGCGACGCAGATGAGAATCAGTATACATTGGATCGTGTTCCGTTGTATCAGGTGGGTCATTTGGGCGGATTGTTTTCTGCTTTCAATACGAATTCGATTAAGAGTGTAGACTTTTATAAAAATACTTTTCCGGCCAGATATGATGGTAGACTTTCGTCGTATGTCGATATTTATACTCGAGACGGAGATCCGAAACGACTTCAAGGTTGTGTGAATGTAGGCTTAATTTCTGGGTCGATTACACTTGAGGGTCCTATTATTAATGATAAGACAACGTTTGTGCTGTCAGCAAGACAATCGTGGTTGGATGTGCTTTTGCGTCCGGCTTTAAACTATTATAGGGAGAAAGAATATAATGTTGGTAATTTTGTTGATGGCAATTTCGATTATGGGTATTCGGATGGAACTGCCAAGATTGTTCATCGATTTAATCCGACAAGTAAAATATACGTAGAGGGTTATTATAGCAGAGATTATCTGAGTGCAGGTGATAACCGGTTAAATAGTTATTCCGGAGGCCCAATGCCCGGCGGACCGAGTAGCAATGTAGAAGGACGTGTCGACTACAAAAATGTGGATCTATCGTGGGGAACAATGATGGCCGTAGCGGGTTGGGAAAAGGAGTTTAGCAGTGCGTTAAGCTCGCATTTCTCGGTTTCTTATCTCAAGTATGGTTCGAAGATGGATAATGAGCATGGCAAGTATAACAAATATCCGGATGGCGCAACCGTAAAAGTGGCGGGGAGCGACGAGGAATTACCTAAGGTTTGTATTGATAAGTCTGGAAATCGTACCGACAATAAAATTACTGATATTGCCGTTAAGGAGGACCTGATTTTGAAGAAGTCGGATAATAATATCATGAAGTTCGGTGCTTCGGGCATATATCGCGAATTCATGCCCTATACGGTAGATAACTGGAGATTTACTCAGAGAAGAGATGAATTGTATAATTACTGTATTGATGTGTCATATAAGGACAGTACGAAACTTCAGCGTGGTGTGGAGACGCATCTCTATTTCGATGATGAATGGAGGGTAAACGATCGGTGGTTGGTAAGTGCGGGCGTAAATGTATCGGGCTTCATGATGGAGAAGCATCTTACGGGAGCTATTTCGCCACGCTTGTCGTTCAATTACCGCCCTTCGGAACAGTGGGCAGTAAAGGGCGGATATGCCCGAACGTCGCAATATGTGCATCAGCTCACTGAGACCCTACTGTCGCTTCCCACCGATCAGTGGCTGCCCATTACAGCTACCCAGAAACCTCTTATAGCTGATAAAATCGCCGTGGGTGGCTACTACAGTGTGTCGCCGGGTGTGACATTGACTGCCGAAGCATATATGAAATGGATGCGGAATCTTGTGGATTTTAGAGATGATGTATATCTATTTCCAGCAAGCGAGCAGAATGCAAAGGCCACCATAACAGGTAGCGGAACTGCCAAAGGAATCGATTTCCGTGCGAGTCGGGAGATTGGGAAATTGACAGGTCATGTGGGCTATTCACTGCTGTGGGCCGATCGTTTATTCGCCGAGAAGAACAGGGGAAAACGCTTCCCGGCGCAGTTTGATAATCGACATAAGATTAATATATTTTTGATGTATGAGCCCTGTAAGAGCTGGGATATTGCCGTGACTTGGCTTGGTATGACAGGTAACCGTATCACATTGCCGGTTCAGAGTACGAATGTTAATGTTGCGTATGGTGGCAATATCCCTCTAAATGAGGGAACTAATAATTTTAGACTCCCTTTCTATCATAGAATGGATATGAGTGCTACAGCTCATACAAAAATTGGAGATTTTAATCTGAGTATCTATAATGTCTATAATAAGCTGAATGTTGTTGGATTAACTACGTCGACAAAAGCTTCTGATACTGAATTTAATGAATATGGGTATCCAAAACAGAAGGAGATCTATATGAAGATAACCTTATTCCCGATTGTGCCGTCGATTGCATACATTTATAAATTTTGAGGATGGTGCAGAACTTAAACAACTTCAACTTCCAAACCTTCAGTCAAAAAAATATCCGCTGAATTTGTGGTGCGAAATTGTTAAAAGATAAAAAATGTTATAAAGGGGAGTCTCAAAAACCATTTGAGACTCCCCTTGTTTTATTTGTAGAATATAATGAAAAAAAGGGTAAGATATTAAGGTTGTTTTACACGACATCTATTGGTATGAGATATTCGCAAATTTTGGAAACGAGATTTGATACTTGCCCGAAATATGAAAAACACACTAAAACTAAAAGTTATGATTGATCCTAATTTCCGCACAGGAGACGCAAAGTCAGATGTATTTGGCACTGACGAGATGTTGCAACCATCACCGGTACAGAAAATTCCCGACGGACCTACAACTCCGGAGGTTGCATACCAGATGGTAAAAGATGAGACATTCGCGCAGACACAGCCGCGTTTGAATCTGGCAACATTTGTGACCACTTATATGGATCCCTGGGCCACTAAGTTGATGAATGAGGCTATCAACATTAACTACATTGACGAGACTGAGTATCCGCGTATCGCCTACATGAATGGTAAGTGTATCAATATCATGGCGAACCTTTGGAACTCACCCGAACAGAATGAGTGGAAGACAGGTGCCTTGGCAATCGGTTCTTCAGAAGCATGTATGCTCGGTGGTATCGCAGCGTGGATTCGTTGGCGCGATCGTCGTAAAGCCGCAGGCAAACCCTACGATAAGCCGAACTTCGTTATCTCTACAGGCTATCAGGTTGTATGGGAGAAGTTTGCCGATCTTTGGCAGATTGAGATGCGTACGGTGCCGTTGAGTCTTGATAAAACAACACTCGACCCGCAGGAGGCATTGAAGCTTTGTGATGAAAACACAATCTGTATCGTTCCGATTCAGGGTGTTACATGGACAGGTTTGAACGATGACGTTGAGGCTCTTGATGCAGCGCTCGACGAATATAACCAGAAGACTGGTTACGAAATTCCAATCCACGTTGATGCCGCTACAGGTGGTTTCATTCTTCCGTTCCTTTTCCCGGAGAAGAAGTGGGACTTCCGTTTGAAGTGGGTACTTTCAATCAGTACATCAGGTCATAAGTTCGGATTGGTATATGCCGGCCTCGGTTGGGTAGTTTGGAAGGATAAGAAATATTTGCCACCGGTAATGTCGTTCTCAGTCAACTATCTCGGTGCTGAGATTCAGCAGGTAGGTTTGAACTTCTCACGTCCGGCCGCACAGGTATTGGGTCAGTACTATCAGTTCATCCGTTTGGGATTCCAGGGCTACAAGCAGATTCAGAGCAACTCAATGGAGATCTGCAAGTATTTGCACGATTCAATCGGCGCAATGGAGCCGTTCCAGAACTATTCGCCCGAAGTTGTGAATCCGTTGTTCTGCTGGTTGATGAAACCGGAGTATCAGGCCACAGCCAAATGGACACTTTACGATTTGCAGGATAAACTTGCACAGCGCGGTTGGATGGTACCGGCTTACACTATGCCGGCAAACATCGAGAACATCGTTGTTATGCGTGTTGTCTGCAAGCAGGGCTTCAGCCGCGATATGGCCGATCAGTTGCTGAACGATATCAAGCTTTATATCGCCGAACTCGAGAAGTTGGAATATCCGACTCCGACTCGTATCGCAATGGAGAAGAATACACCGCTTAAGCCGGCTGCATTCAATCACACCGGAAGATAACAGGAAGCGAAGAAGCTTACAATATAGGTATTAGATTTTAGGTTTACGTAGCGGCCGGCCTGCGGGTCGGCCGCTATCTTAAAAGGAGAATTATGAACAAAACAATTACCATTGATCAGATAAAGGCAGCAGCGCAGGAGGCCTATGAGGCAACAAAGAGTGTTACCGGAGGCGCAAATGCGAATTATATCCCTTATCTTGCCAATATCAATTCGAATCTGTTCGGTTTTAGCGTAACATTGATGAATGGCGAGACAATCAATTTTGGTGATACTACCTATAAGTTTGGTATTGAATCTGTATCAAAGGTTCCGACCGCGGTCTTGGTTATGCGTCAGCAGGGTGCTGAGACATTGTTGAAACAGATTGGTGCAGATGCCACCGGACTTCCGTTCAATTCAATATTTGCTATCTTGCTTGAGAACGATCACCCGTCGACTCCGCTTGTGAATGCCGGTGCAATCACAGCATGTTCGATGGTTCAGCCTATCGGTAACAGCGATGCGAAGTGGAAGGCTATCACCGATAATATCACAGAGTTGTGTGGTTCGGCACCCGAATTGATCGATGAACTTTACAAGAGCGAGAGCGACACTAATTTTAACAATCGTGCCATTTCATGGTTGTTGAAGAACTATGGTCGTATCTATGATGATGTTCCGATGAGTTTGGACCTTTATACTCGTCAATGTTCGCTTGGCATCACTTCTGAGCAGCTCTCAGTGATGGCGGCAACAATCGCGAATAACGGTTTGAATCCGGTAACGAAACAGAAGGTGTTCGACGATTCGTTGACACCGAAGATTACATCGTTGATTGCAACTGTAGGTTTCTATCAGCACACGGGCGACTGGTTGTATACAGCAGGTATTCCTGCCAAGACCGGAGTCGGTGGCGGCGTGATGGGTGTTCTGCCCGGTGTGATGGGTGTGTGTGCATTTGCACCTCCGTTGGACGACGCCGGCAACTCTGTCAAGGCTCAGGCTGCCATCAAGATGTTTATGAACAAGCTTGGACTTGGCATCTTTGAAGCCAATCGACCGGTTGTTGAATTGTGATATCAATTCAATTGAGAAGAAAAAGAAGTCTGAATAACTTCTTTAAGATAAGAAAAATCAAGGTAACTATAAACATATAAAATTATGGCAACGAATACATCATCACCGGCACAGACCGCAAAGAAGGCGGCCGTGCAGAAAACGGTGAAGATGGGTGTTTTTACACTCGTCATAATGAACATAGTCGCGGTGGTATCGCTCCGTGGACTTCCGGCCGAAGCCACATATGGCTTGAGCTCGGCGTTCTATTATCTTTTGGCGGCAGTGGTCTTCTTGATCCCGGTGTCGCTCGTTGCGGCCGAGCTTGCAGCTCTTTTCCCCTACCAGCAAGGTGGTATGTTCCGCTGGGTTGGTGAGGCATTCGGAAAGAAGGCGGGCTTCTTGGCAATCTGGTTGCAGTGGATTGAATCTACAATCTGGTTCCCGACCGTATTGACATTTGGAGGTGTTGCATTGGCATTCATCGGAATGAATCACAGTGCCGACTCAGTGATGGCCTCCAATAAGTTGTATATGATTGTGGTGGTACTTGCCATCTATTGGCTCGCAACCTTCATCTCGCTCAAAGGTATGGGTTGGGTTGGTAAGGTATCAAAAATCGGTGGTATGGTCGGTACGATTATTCCGGTCTGCTTGATTGTTGTCCTCGCCGTTATCTATGTTGCAACTGGTGGTCAGATTCAGATGAATCTTAAGGGTAGTTTCTTCCCTGACTTTACGAATTTCGATAACGTAGTTCTTGCATGTTCAATCTTCCTGTTCTATGCAGGTATGGAGATGTCGGGTATTCACGTTCGTCAGATCAAGAACCCGACAAAGAACTATCCGAAGGCCGTATTGATTGGTGCATTGTGCACAGTATTGATCTTCATCCTCGGTACATATGCTCTTGGATTTATTATCCCGGCCAAGGATATTAACTTGGTTCAGAGTTTGTTGGTAGGTTTTGATAACTACTTCAGCTATTTCCACATGTCATGGGTATCACCGATCATGGCCATTGCATTGGCATTTGGTGTGTTGGCAGGCGTTTTGACCTGGGTTGCAGGTCCGTCGAAAGGTATCTTTGCAGTAGGTAAGGCCGGTTATCTGCCTCCGTTCTTCCAGAAGACCAACAAGCAGGGTGTTCAGAAGAATATTCTTTACGTACAGGGTGGTATGGTAACTTTGTTGGCGTTGATTATGGTATTGATGCCTTCAGTACAGAGTTTCTATCAGATTCTGTCGCAGTTGACAGTTCTTCTTTACCTTATAGCTTATCTGTTGATGTTTGCGGCAGCTATCTACTTGCGTTATAGCATGAAGGATGCCAAACGTCCGTATCGTATCGGTAAGAAGGGTAACTTTGCAATGTGGCTCATCGGTGGTGTTGGCTTCGTAGGTTCGTTGGCAGCATTCGTATTCAGTTTCTTCCCGACATCGGCAGTGAACATGGGTTCGAACACCGTATGGTTCTCAGTTTTGATTGGCGGCGTAATACTTTTTGTTGTGTTGCCGTTCATAATCTTGAAGTTCAAGAAGGATAGTTGGCAGCAGCCAGGCAATGACTTTGTTCCCTTCCATTGGGAGACATCGCCCGAGGCAAAGGCTGCATTGGCAGCTGCCGAGAAGCAGTTTGAGGCAGAGCAGGCCGCAGAGGCTGCCGCTGATGCCCAAGCCGCACAAACCAAGTAGGGTCATTAAATGAAGTTGTTTAAACAATTTCAATAGATAAAATTGGGGCGAGGTTTGACTTTAGGTCAACCTTGCCCTAATTTTTTTTGTTTTAAAAGTAAGTTTAATCAACTTCAATGAAATTTAAATAACGTCCATATCACGAAAAGGTTATGAAGATGATACAAACGGGCAAGACACCCGTAACGGTGATGACTTTAATTGCTGTCTTTTCGATTTCATTGGTGGTCAATTTGCCCGGATTGGCCATATCGCCAATGTTGGAACGACTTAAGACGATTTTTCCCGACACGACACAGCTCGAGACACAATTATTAACCACGTTGCCCAACGTGTTGATTATTCCGTTTATCCTTTTGTCGGGAAAGTTTTCTGAATCTCCACATAAGATTCGGATTGTGTTGCTGGGATTATTGCTGTTCACAGCCTGTGCTGTGGCCTATCTCTTCGCGCAGAGCATGGCGGCTTTGATTGTGATAAGCTGTCTGTTGGGCGCAGGTGCCGGAATCTTAATTCCATTTTCTACCGGTTTGCTGGCCGATATATTTAGCGGATCATATAAGATGAAGGAGATGGGTATCCAGTCGGCTGTAGGTAACATCACATTGGTTATTGTAACTTATGTTGTGGGTTGGATGCAGACAGGTAACTGGCACCTGCCATTTACGGTCTATCTCATCATCCTTGTGCCTCTGTTGCTGACCCCGTTTTTGCGTGGCATTCCTAAGACCGCTGTCAATACGAACGATAAGGCGGCTCAGGCCATGGCCGAGAAGAATCGCGCCATAGATATGGCAGAGATAAAGAATGAATTGGCTCAACACCCCACCAGGTTCAGCAAATCGGGAATCAGTTATGCCCGTCTCTGTGGTGTGTTTATGGTTTACTTCCTTACCACCTACTTTACGATCGTAATCCCATATTATAGCCCGTTCTTGGTGCAGACACATGGTTGGAGCGAAAGTTTTACAGGCGCAATAACGTCGATCTATTTCTTCTTCATCTTCCTGGCGGGCGTAATTCTAACGCCGGCAGTGAGATTGTTTAAGGGATACACATCGGTGGCATGCGCGGCATTCATACCGGCGGGCTTGGCGTTAATCTATTTTGTGCCGCAACAATGGGCCTTCTGTTTGGGTGCAGTGTTTGCCGGATTTGGTTACGGTTTGATTCAGCCATTGCTTTACGATAAGTCAACAAGGTGTGTTAATGATCCGAACAAGGCAACGTTGGCAATGTCGATTGTGTTGGCGGCAAATTATGTGGCCGTGGTGCTGGCACCCTTCTTCTGCGATGCGGTGCGCGATGCGTTGCATATGCCCGCCGACGGACATTTCCCGTTCTTGCTTAATACAATATTGGGATTGGTATTCCTGTTGGTAGTATTCTTGCGTCGCAAGCACTTCACACTCTATATTCACACTGCTTACTTCTTTAAGTCGAGCTCGAAAGCAACACTCAAGACTGAGAATACTCCTACTTAAGAAAATTCTATAAAGATGTTAAAAATTTGTGATTCTGAGAAATATGCGTTAATTTTGTAGCATGAATTCAGAATTTTGGAAACGAGCATCAGTCGCACTGCGGCTGATGCTTGTCATTGTCTTAGCAAATCTATCTTTTATATCAACGGCAGAAGTTGTGACATTAGCTATCGGTGACTCATTATCGTCTTCAAATCCGTATGCAAAAATTGATTCGGCACGCGTCGATATGAAGCGTGTCATAGAGCGAATCAGTGTTAAGGATCCGTATAAATTTGAGATGTGGGAATTGATGGTGCCGGTTGCTGCTACCACGGTGGGTGTGCTTTCATTCAATAGCAAGTGGGTCAAAGATCAGAATCAATTCGTAAAGGATGGTGTGCAGAAGATATACCGAGGAAAGTATTGGATTGATGATGTTGCACAGTATTCTCAGATGGGATTGGCCTATGGCATGAAGCTATGTGGCGTAAAGAGTCGCCATTCATATGGTGAGATGAGTATTATTTTGGGTACATCTGCTATATTTATGGCGTCGATAGTGAATGGATTAAAATATTCAACCGCAGTGATGCGTCCTGATGGGACACGTCGCAACTCCTTCCCCTCGGGGCATACGGCTACTGCGTTTATGGGCGCGGAATTTTTGCGTCGCGAGTATTGGGAGACGTCCCCGTGGATTGGAGTTGGAGGATATGTTGTCGCAGCCGGAACGGGTTTTATGCGAATCTACAACAATCGGCACTGGCTCACGGATGTCTTGACGGGTGCCGGTATAGGTATTTTGAGCGTACAGACAGCCTACTGGCTATATCCGTCGGTATCTAAAATTTTCTATCCAAGTCGTCGCAAACGTAGCTTGGATGTTCAGCTGACGCCCTATGTGTCGTCGGTTTCAAATGGTGTTGCATGTCAACTCACGTTTTGACCTTCGAAGTTAATGAAGTTGTTTAATTTCATTAAACAACTTCCATTGAAAAACTCTTATTAGAAAAACTCAAGCCACTTATTTGGGGTATCTGCGATGCAGATACCCTTTTTTCTTCAGATGCAGTTTGCACCCAAATGCGCGTATTGACGCAAGATCGTCAATACTTTGCGAGGATAACCATTATTAAGCATAGTGCGCGTCGATGCGGTCAGCACGGGGCGCGTCGGAGGGTATGGGGGAGCGCTTCCAAGCGCGTCGGCTCTTTCTTGCATGTTGTTAAGAAGATAGAATTTGCGCCTGAAGGCGCCCAGTAAGTTTTATGT
>QLIP01022601.1_pt1 | contig 17055 bp, 10 predicted proteins | sample 1769771 | NCBI WGS metagenome assembly QLIP01 (sample SAMN09428762, study PRJNA476227) | Gut metagenome, whole genome shotgun sequencing project. | isolation source: cecum | host: Rhizomys sinensis | place: China: Jinsha town of Minqing, Fujian Province | collected 2013-09-23
TTTAACTCAAAATCAACTCATCTCAATTTATAGAACCACCCTATAAACTAATTATCAAAGTCTACTTAATCCGACATTATGCTGCAAGTAAAGATTTTCTGCTATAATCCCTTTCAGGTCAACACTTACTTGGTGTTTGACCCCGACTCCCGCGAGGCTATGATCGTTGACCCAGGCATGACCAATATGGAGTCACACGCCGATTTGACCCAAACCATCGCCGAACTGCATCTGACGGTGAAGTATCTGGTCAACACCCATCTCCACCTCGACCACATCTTCGGACTGGCTACCATGGCGGCCGAATGTGGCGTGACGGCCAAGGCTCATCAGGCCGACTTCGTCTTGGCGGGCCAGCTCAAGACGCAGATGCAGCAGTTTGGGCTGCCTACCTCTATTGCCGACGAACCGTCGGCTCTCGAGCCGCTCCAGGAGGGGGACGTTCTCACCCTCGGCAGCGAGGAAATCCACGTGATTGACGTGCCAGGCCACACCTCTGGCGGCCTCGCGTTCTTCGCCCCGCAGTCGGGCTGGGTCATCACGGGCGACTCGCTCTTTTCAGGCTCCATAGGGCGCACCGACCTCCCTGGCGGCGACTTCGCCACACTTATTCGCTCCATTCAGTCCAAACTCTTCACTCTCCCTGCTGCCACGGTGGTATACCCCGGCCATGGCCCCGCCACCACCATCGGCACCGAAATCGAAACCAATCCCTACCTGTGAATATGCGCTCCATTCTCCAGCTCCTGAAGTCGGAAGTAGTGCCCGCCATCGGCTGCACCGAACCCGTAGCCGTGAGTCTCGCGGCCGCCAAGTGTGCGCGCCTCATCTCTGCCTCCGAGGCCGACATTGCCGCCATCAAATGCCGTCTGAGCGGCAACATTATCAAGAACGCCATGGGCGTAGGTATCCCTGGCACTGGCATGATAGGGCTGCCGATAGCCGTGGCCTTAGGTGCACTCATCGGTCGGCCCGAACTGGGATTAGAGGTGCTGGCCGATGTGTCGGAGAGTGCCGTGGAGCGCGCCAAGCAGCTCATTGACCGAGGCGTGATTGAAATCACCTTGGCCGATGATGCCGACGATATTCTCTACATCGACGTGGAACTGCTCACCGCCTCCGCTCGCTCCGCGCGCGTGATTATTTCGGGTAGCCACTGCCACTTCTCGCGCCTGTGGGTCGACGGCAAGGAGATTTGCCCCGACTCGGCCAAGGCTGCCAATCTGAGCGAGACTCAGGAGCCGGTGGCGCTCAATCTGCGCCGCGTGTGGGACTTCGCCATGACTTGCCCCGAGGAAGAACTCGAATTTATTCTCGAAACACGCCGCCTGAACAAGGCCGCCGCCGAACGCGCCCTTATGAACCCCTACGGCCACCGCGTGGGGCGCATACTCCACTCCGAACGCCAACGCAGCGTGATGGGCGACACCACCTTCTCGCGCATCCTCTCCCACACGGCCGCCGCCTGCGATGCCCGCATGGGTGGCGCGCCAGTGGCCGTCATGTCCAACTCTGGCTCGGGCAACCAAGGCATAGCCGCCACGCTCCCCGTGGTGATCTACGCCGAGGAAACCTATGCCGACCGCACCCAAACTATCCGCGCACTCACCCTCAGCCACCTCACCTCTATATATATAAAGCAGGGGCTGGGCAAACTCTCGGCTCTCTGCGGCTGCATGACCGCCACCATCGGCTCTGGTGCTGGCATCTGCTATCTCATGGGGGGCGGCTACGAGCAAATAGTGGCCACGGTCAAAAATATGGTGGCCAACCTCACTGGCATGATTTGCGACGGAGCTAAACCGGGCTGCGCCCTCAAACTCACCTCCGGGGTATCCACCGCCGTTATCTCCGCCATGTTGGCCATGGAAAATGTGCAGCCAAACAGCCTCGAAGGGATCATCGACAACGACGTGGACCGCACCATAGCCAACCTCACAGCCATAGGCCACGACGGCATGACCCAAACCGACTCCCTCATTCTCTCGATCATGACCTCCAAGTAGCAGCAAGTGCTTAGAGGGAGGGTCAAAATGGAACATCGCAATTTTGACACCCACACGTTCCGCGAACAAATAATTGATTGACACGGAGCTAATTCACTAATAACCAACAATCTACCGCCGGACGCACGAGCCGTGCGTCCCTACATAAGTCGATGGCAAGTGGATGCAAGGGGATATTTTGATGCACTCCCAGCGGACAATGCATATTTTTTTGCTAATTTCAATTTTTATTAGTAACTTTGCCCCAAATTTTCAAAAAAAACCTATCACTATTTTTTATGAATCTCAGCCCACGCTCCTCGATGATTGCTGCCCTCTCAGCGATGGCCCTATCGGCCGCTGCACTCACTGCCACGTCGCCCAAAGACTGGTGGGAAAACCAAGCTGTGTTTGCTGTCAATAAGGAAGACGCGCACGCCACGCAATATCCCTACGCGTCAACTGCCGACCTCCTTGCCGACAAGCAATTCATGGCCAAGCCTTGGCTCACATCCAAATCGACTCAAATCATGTCGCTCAACGGCCAATGGCATTTCAACATGGTGGATCGCCCCGCCGACCGCCACAAAACTTTCTACGCCAACGATTTTGACGCCTCCCAATGGCCCACAATCCCCGTGCCCTCCTGCTGGCAAATGCACGGATATGACACCCCGATCTACGTCAACGTGGACTACCCCTTCGACAAAAGTAAATGTCCCAAAATCGTGAAGCGCGCCGACAACGACGGCTATCCCGAAAACCCCGTTGGCTCCTACGTTCACAACTTCACAATACCCGCCAACTGGAACGGCCAGCAACTCTTCCTCAACTTTGAAGGCATCTACTCCGCCGCATACGTATGGCTCAACGGTGAATTTGTGGGCTACACCCAAGCAGCCAACACCAACCACGAATTTGACATCACCGCCTATGCCAAGCCGGGTGCCGACAACCGCCTCGCAGTGCAGGTGATTAAATGGAGCGACGGTTCATATATCGAAGACCAAGACATGATGCGCTACGGCGGTATTTTCCGCGACGTGACGCTCACCGCAGTGCCCCAGACCTTTGTCCGCGACCACTACATCACCTTCGCGGCCAACTCCGACAACTACTCGGCTGGCAAACTCACCGTTGAACTTCAAATCAACAACCGCAGCAACGCCGCCACCTCTGGCTCTGCCTCAGTGACCCTCCTCGATCCCGATGGCAAGACCGTGGCAACCCTCCCCGACGTCAACTTCAGCAACCTCTCCGCTGGAGGAACCTCCACCCTCAGCACCAACATAGAACTGACCGACCTCAAGCTCTGGAGCTGCGAAAAACCTAACCTCTACACTATCGTAGTTGCCCTCAAAGACGGCGACAAGGAAACCCAAGCCTTCGCCACCAAATATGGCTTCCGCACCATTGAGCAAAAGGGTACTTTCTGCTACATCAACGGCGAAAAATTCCTCTTCAAGGGCGTAAACTCTCAAGACTGCGACCCCCTCACCGGCCGCACAATGACCGTGGACGCCCTCATGCGCGACGTGCTCCTCTGGAAGCGCTTCAACATCAACGGTCTGCGCACCTCCCACTGCCCCCGCCAGGCCAAAATGATGCACATGTGTGACTACTTCGGCATCTACGTTATGGACGAAGCCGACCTCGAAGCACACGCCATGAACGGCGCACTCACCTCCAACGACGCCTGGAAGGACGCCTTTGTGGACCGCGAAGTGCGCATGGTGCTCCGCGACCGCAACCACCCCTCCGTAATCTTCTGGAGCCTTGGCAACGAAACCAAAAATGGCTCCAACTTCGCCGCCTGCTACAGCGCCATTCGCAAGCTCGACTCCCGCATGATTCACTACGAAGGCGAACAATGGGGTGGCTTCCCCAACTCCGACTTCACCTCCAAAATGTATCCCAACGAAGGCGAATGCTCCGGCCAAGACTCCTGGAATGAATCGCGCCCCCACTTCATCTGCGAATACGCCCACGCAATGGGTCAATCGCTCGGTAACTTCGTGGACTACTGGGAATTTATCGAAAACTCCAAGCGCACCATCGGCGCCGCCGTGTGGGACTGGGCCGACCAAGCAATCTACTCGCCCCAAGAAATCCTCAACGGCACCTACGCCCCCGGCCGCTGGTATACTGGCTATGACTACCCCGGTCCCCACCAGGGCAACTTCCTGAGCAACGGTATTGTCAACCCCGAGCGCGAAGTGTCGCCCAAACTCATCGAAGTGAAGAAAGTGCACCAATGGATTAAGCTTCCCAAGCTCTTCACCTCCACCAAGAAAGTGCGCATCAACAACACCTACAACTTCACCAACCTTAAAGAATTTCAAGCCAACTGGACCCTCCTGCGCGACGGCAAACCCGTAGCCTCGGGCGTCCTCCCCACCATCGACCTCGAGCCCGGACGCAACACCACAGTTGAAGTGCCCTACCCCGACCCCACCGACTCGGCCGAATACCTCCTCAACATTGACTTCACCACCACCGAAGCCTCTAACTGGGCCGAAAAGGGTCACGTAGTAGCCGCCGAACAGTTCACCGTGCAAGAACGTCAAGCCCTGGCCGCCGTTGACCTCACCAAGCTCTCTCCCACCCTCCGCACCACTGGCAACGGCCCCGTAACCGTCACTGGCCCCAACTTTGCCTACACCTTCAACTCCAACGGCGAACTCATCTCCCTCATCTCCAACGGCGTAGAACTCATTCACAACGCCCAAGGTCTCAAGTTTGACAACGTGCGCTGGATTGAAAACGACTCGCCCTACTCCGGCACCCCCACCAACAACTACGACCCCATTGTGGCCCCCTCGAAGCACCTCCTCTGCTCCTTCACCCAAGGCAACGCACTCGGTGCTAAAGCTGTGACCCTCACCACCATCAACGAAGCCGCTGGCAAACTCTCCTACACCATCGAATATATCATCTACGCCAACGGCACCATCGACATCAAGCCCACCTACACCACTGAGGATCGCAACCTGCGCCGCGTGGGTCTCTCCCTCCACCTCACCCCTGGGCTCGAAAACCTCGAATACTACGCTCGCGGCCCCGAATGTAACTACTGGGACCGCAAGACTGGCTCCTTTGCCGCCGTCTACAACACCACCGTATCGGCCATGGTGGACCACCTCGTCAAGCCCCAGAACACTGGCAACCGCGAAGAACTCCGCTACCTGCGCCTGACCTCGGCCAAGAACCCCAACTTCGGTATCCAAATCGAAACGGACGGCCCCACCTCCTTCTCGGCTCTCCACTTCACCGAAGGTGACCTCGGTCGCGCACCCCACCTCTGGGAACTCAAGCCCCGTCCCGAAACGGTGCTCCACCTCGACCGCCTCTTCCAAGGCATAGGCAACGGCTCCTGCGGCTCGGCCGTGTGGAATAAATACTACATTCCCACCAACACCCCCCTGAGCCACACCCTCCGCCTCACCCCCCTCACCGACACCCCCGCTGGTGCTTACGAGCCTGTAAGCGGTACCGCTGGTGCCTACATCACCTCACTCTCCGCCCCTGGCATTGAACTCAAGGCCACCGAAGCTCCCACCGAGCTCCATGTCAAGCTCCCCCAAGTGGCCACAGTCGACGCCGGCCAAGACATCACCGTCACCGTTGCCCTCAGCGACCCCAACACCAAAATCTCTGCATGGCTCGACCTTGACCAATCCACCTCCTTCGAAGCCGACGAAATGCTCACCGCCAGCGACAAAAACTTCACCGTCACCCTCCCCGACGACCAAGCTGCTGGTCTCTACCGCATGCGCGTACTCCTGAGTGCCGACACCCCCACCCCTGGAGCACCCCTCAAGAACGGCCGCGCCTACGACCTCAACGTGCGCATCATCGCCCCCGCCTCCGCTGGTGAATACGTCACCCCCACCGGCACCATGCACCCCGACGGCGAAGCCTATGTCCAAGAAATCTTCTCAACCGATGCCACCAAGAACATCGAAATGGCCTGGGAAGAATCCCCCGAGGACGTTTATACCCTCCTCGACCAAGTTCTTCACGCCTCTGCTGGCTCCAACTTCACCATTACCCTCAAAGCCAACCAAGCTGGTCCGCGCGACGCTAACCGCACCTACCAAGACCTCCGCTACAACAAAGCATACATCTACGCCGACTACCAAAACTCTGGCAAATGGGTGCTTGTGGGCGAATATGGCGACAAAATGAACGGTCCCAACAACCTGGCCAACTACGACAAGGTGATGAACATCTCCCACACCTTCACCGTGCCTGTTGAAGCCATTGATAGCCCCGGACGCATTCGTATCATCTACCAAAACGCATGGAAAGAATCCACTGGCTCCGACGGCAAGGATATCGTTGAAGGTCAAGCCATCGACATTCCCCTCCAAATCTCTGCCTCCAGCATCTCCAGCGACCCCACAACCCTCCCCGAAACCCTCATTGACACCCCCGACGGCACCATGCACCCCGACGGCAACGCCTGGGTTAAGTCGCTCCGCTCCTCGCTCGGCGAGCAAAACATCTCCTACACCTGGACCACTGCCCCTAAGAAGTTCTACACCCGTCTGGATCAAGCCATCTACGTAGAACCCGAAAAGAAGATACGCCTCACCATCAAGGCCAACGACCTCGGCAAAGCCGAAGACGAAGTGCGCCAAGACCTCCGCTATAACTACCTCCTGATCTACGCAGACTGGACTGGCAACGGCTCCTTCCAACGCCTCGACCGCATAGGCGAAATTCTCCCCAAGGACGGTGTTTTGGCCAACTACGACAAGATGATGAACATCATCTACGACATCACCCTGCCCAAAGCGGACTACACCTCCAAGGCCTGCATCCGCCTCCTCTTCCCCAACGCCTGGCAAGCTGAACCCGGTCCTAACGACAAGGACATCTCCGAAGGTCTCGCCATTGACATCCCCGTCAACATTTGCGCCGCGAATGACATTCACGAAGTGACCCTCCCGACCGATAATGCCATCTACGACCTCCAAGGTCGCCGCGTTGCCCACCCCATCCCCGGCCTCCTCTACATCAGTAACGGCAAAATCACCAAGCAATAATCCACCCACCGCATAACTAAAAGGGTGTGCCAACCACGGCACACCCTTTTTTTGCGCAATTTATTTGCAAAATCCAAAACTTTTCAGTAACTTTGCCCCCACATATACCAACCAATAAACCAATCACCACCCTCACACGGTGATCCAGATTGAACCTACATACCTCCTTCTCTTCCCCCTGCCTAACTCCCCCAAGGGATGCCAGCAGAGGGAAGAATAGTGTACCTAAGTAAATTCTACGTATGACGCTGCTTGGCAGCACAAAAACTCAATAAATCAAACAATTAGACCACCGCGCCATGTGCGCTCTGTCGAAAACCAACCAATAAATATGCGCTCAAAACACCTCTTAGCTGCGACCGTCGCAGTGGCTTTTGCTCTCGCATCATGCACCACCCCCAAAAACATCTCCTACTTCCAAGATGTTGAAACGGGAACCGTCGTCACCCCCACCCCCGAAAAGCTCATTCGCCTCAAGCCCGACGACAAAGTGTCGATCCTCGTCACCGCCTCCGACCTCGCAATCGCGCAAACATTCAACCTCGTTTCTGCCTCCAACCGCGTGGGAAGCACCACCTCCTCCACCAAGTTCACTGGCGGCACAAACACCACCTACTCCTCGGGTCAAACCTCCTACTACACCATCGACCCTCAGGGCGACATCAACTTCCCCGTGCTCGGCACGCTCCACGTGGCTGGACTTACCCGCCACGAGCTCGCCAAATTCATCGAGCAAAAACTCATCAAGGACAACCTCCTCAAGGACCCCATCGTCATCGTTGAGTTTGCCAACACTGGCATCTCAATTCTCGGCGAAGTAGGCACCCCTGGTCGCTACGAATTTAACAAGAATCAACTCACCATAATCGATGCCATAGCAATGGCTGGCGACCTCCGCATCAACGGCCGCCGCGACGAAATCCTCGTCATGCGCAAAAACGCCCAAGGCCAACAAGAGGGCTACCGCATTGACCTAACCGACCTCCAAAACCTTGCCCAGTCTCCCATCTACTACCTCCAGCAGGACGACATCATCTACGTGCAGCCCAACAACAAGCTCAAACGCGAAACGACCCCCAACGGCAACACCCCCTACACCCCCTCGTTCTGGATTGGTCTGGGTTCCTCCATTCTCTCACTCTCCACTCTCATAATCACCCTCGCAACTCGATAACCCCCCCCTCACATCACACCATAACCATGGCCGAATCAAATCCCACCCCCAATAAGCGCAAAAGCAACGCCCAAACTGGCACCGTGCCCCTAAGCGACATCTTCTTCATGACCCTCCGCCACTGGCCCTGGATCATAGCCTCCGTAATTCTCTGCGTCGGTGCCGCCTACATTCACCTCCTGCGCATACCCAACGTCTACACCCGCGCCTGCGAAATCCAAATCAAGGACGAGGACACCAACACTGGCCTCGAAGAGTTCGGATCACTCGGGTTGATGAACAACAACACCAACATCCAAAACGAGATGATCAACCTCCGAGCCCTCGACCTAATGACCGAAGTGGTGGACCGTCTCGGCCTCGACGTGAACTACACCAGCCCTGGTCGCTTCCACGACGTCACTCTCTATGGCTCCGACCTCCCCGTAAAAGTAGACTTCACCAACACTGACAACCAAAGCGCCTTCAACTTCACCCTCACCGTTGAACCCAACGGCACCACCACCATCTCCGAACTCCAAGCCAGCGGCAAAAAGCCCATGGCCAAAGAATTTACTGGCAAACTCGCCTCGCCCATAACCACCCCCCTGGCCAACATCATAGTCACCCCCACCCCGGCCTACAAGCCGGGCGAAGCGGTCACTATCAACATCAGCAAGGTGCCCCTCATTGCTGCCGCTGCTGGCTACAACAGCGCCCTGGCCATCAGCATGACCAACGAAAAGGCCACCGTGCTCAAAATCACCATCTCCGACACCTCCTCACAGCGCGCTGACGACATCCTCAACATGCTCATCAACGTGTATAACGAAAACTGGATACACGACAAGAACCAAATAGCCGTATCCACCTCCAACTTCATCAACGAGCGTCTCGCCGTGATTGAAAACGAGCTCGGCAACGTTGACACCGACATCTCCTCATTCAAGAGCGCAACCCTCACCCCCGACATCAACGCCGCCGCATCGCTCTACATGGGCCAAAACCACGCCACACAGGCTGCCATCACCGAAGTGAACACCCAGCTCACCATGGCGCGCTACATTCGCAACTACATCATCTCCGACACCTCCAAGGACCAACTCCTCCCCGCCAACACTGGCATCGCGCCCTCCATCAACACCATCATCAACGGCTACAACGACCAAATCCTCCAGCGCAACGCAATCATTGCCAAATCGTCGGACAAGCACCCCCTCATTGCGCAAATTGACCTCCAGCTCAACGCCCAGCGTCAAGCAATTATCCGCACCATCGACAACGAAATCGTAGCCCTCAACACCCAGCTCAAATCACTTCAAAGCACCGAGGACCAGGCAATTGCCCAGCTCAAATCCTCGCCCACCCAAGCCAAGAACCTCCTCTCCATTGAGCGCCAGCAAAAGGTGAAGGAATCGCTCTACCTCTTCCTGCTCCAAAAACGCGAAGAAAACGAGCTCTCCCAAACCTTCACCGCCTACAACACCCGCATCATCAACCAACCCAGCAGCGGCGGCGCCACCACCCCCAACCGTGGCAAATTCCTCATGATGGCCTTCCTCATTGGCCTCGCGCTCCCCTTCGGCTTCACCTACCTCCGCGAAACCCTCAACTCCACCCTCCGCGGCCGCAAGGACATTGAAGACCTCCTCCCCCCCTTCCTCGGCGAAATCCCCCTCTACGCCAAAAACCGCGAAAAAGGTAAATACGGCCGCATGAAATTCACCCGCGCCATAGTGGTCAAATCAGGCAAGCGCGACGTGATCAACGAAGCTTTCCGTGTGCTCCGCACCAACCTCGAATTTGTGAAGATCCACAAGGACCAGGCCGACGTGATCGCCCTCACCTCCTTCAACCCTGGCTCTGGCAAATCGTTCCTCACCATGAATCTCGGCGTGGCCCTCGCGCTCAACAACCAACGAGTGCTCATCATTGACGGCGACATGCGCCACGGCTCCGCCTCCACCTACATCAACTCCCCCGCACGCGGCCTGAGCGAAATCCTCTCTGGAGCCATAGCCAACCCCGCCGAAGCCATCGTCAACGACAAAACACTCGGAGCCAACCTCCAAGTGCTCCCCATCGGCACCGTTCCCCCCAACCCCTCCGAGCTTCTCAAGTCGGCCAACTTCGCCCAACTCATCGACAACCTCCGTCCTCACTACGACTACATCCTCATTGACTGCCCCCCCATTGAAGTAGTGGCCGACGCACAAATCATTGACAAACAAGCCGACCGCACCATCTTCATTCTCCGCGCTGGCCTGCTCCAACGCAACATGCTCCCCCAAGTGGACCGCCTCTACGAAGAAGCCAAGTTCAACAACATGGCCATCATCCTCAACGGCACCACCGCCTCCTCCAACCGCTACGGCCGCTACGGCTACACCCACTCCTACCGTTACGGCTACGGCTATGGTTACGGCTACGGCTACGACACCCCCACCAACGCCTAATGAATTATGAATTATAAATTATGAATTATGAATAATTAATAACTCCTAATTCACAGCTCACAACTCATAATTCATAATTTATAATTTATAGCTCTCCTCGCCCCTACCTCCCCTCATTCTCCTCCCCTCCCCTCTCCCCCTCTCTCCACTCTTTCTCCTCCCTCTCTCCTCGTTTTTCACCCAACTACTATGCCTGCCGCCAACGCCAATCAAACCGTAGCCAAAAACACCCTGGTGCTCTACATCAGGATGTTCATCACCATGGCCATCGGCATGTGGACCTCGCGCATTGTCATCAACGCGCTCGGCTTCGTTGACCAAGGCCTCTATAACGCAGTCGGCGGCTTCGTCGGCTTCTGCTCCTTCATCACCTACGCAATAGGAGGTGCATTTGCGCGCTTTATCAACTTCGAGATGGGGCGCAATGACTGGAATGCCGTAAATAAAGTGGTGCAAAATGCACTTGTCGTACAGATTGCCCTCGTCGTGATTATTCTGATTGCAGCCGAAACGGCTGGATTATGGTTTCTCAATCACAAGATGGTTATTCCAGCCGACCGACTAATGGCCGTGAACGTCATCTACCAACTATCGGTTGGCATGGTGATCATCAGTCTGCTATCCTGCGTTCCCAATGGCATCATCACCTCACATGAACGAATGGATATTTATGCATTGGTTTCTATCATCACCTCTGCATCCGCATTCTGCATAGGCCTGGCAATCAAATATTACGGAGGCGACAAATTAATCCTATTTGGCTCTCTCCACTTCTTGGTGAGCCTTGGCATATACGTAGGATATATGTGCTTCATCAAGGCCACATTCAAAAAAATAAAATTGCGTTTTGTATTCAATGCTGATATATTTAAACCAATGTTCAGTTATGCAGGTTGGAATGCAGTGGGCACTATTGCAACAGTAGCCAAAACATCTGGCACGAGTGTGTTGCTGAATTTGTTTGGCGGACCGATTGCAAACACAATCAATGGCATTGCCATGTCAGTAAATGGACTCGTTATGACGTTTGTTAACGACTTCACAACCGCTTTTGGACCCCAAATCACTAAGCGATACGCAGCTCAAGAATACGCCTCTTTGGTAGCCTTTGTGCACCAGTGTTCTAAATTTTCTTACTGTCTGATGCTCGTTATGGCGGTACCTGTGACTATCAATGCCGAAATCCTTGTCAATCTATGGCTAGGCAAGATGCCCGAAGGGACAGTGATCTTTGCTCGTCTCATAGTTGTATTTTCCATGATAGACTGCTTAGGACGGGCGTTGCTTAATACTCAAAAAGCGACTGGGAATATCCGCAATTACCAACTAACAATCAGTGCTATAACACTTCTAACCCTTCCTATTGCTTACATATTCCTCAAATTAGGACTGCCAATATACTACACATACATTGCAATCATAATAACCACAATAATGGCTTTTGGTGGACAAATGTTATTCCTCAGCAACTCAATCCCATGTTGGAGTACAAGGGTTTACATTGCTAAAGTCATAAGCCGTTGCCTATTCGCTACGATAGTTGCATTTTCCTTGCCCATCTTTATCCACACGATTATGCCACAAGGTGTCACATCTGGACTGCTGCAATGTGTAGTTGGTTTTATCTGGGCTGCGGCAGCTGTGTATTTACTTGCATTTAACAACAATGAACGCGCAACGTCAAGGCGCATGCTGCTGTCATTCGTAGCCAAATTTAAACGCTAATAAAACTGCACTGCTTATCTATGAACAACAATCATATATTACTACTCGACCCCTCAATCGCATCAGACAATGTTGGAGATGAGATAATAATGGAATGTGTCGGAAAAGAGTTAAGCGAAATTATAAACAATCGTTTCACCTACCGAATTCCCACCCATCTCCCTGTGTTCCATTGGTATGCCGTACTCAAAAACTCCACCGCAGTACAGAACTACGCCAACTGCGCTCTCAAATTCGTATGCGGCTCAAACTTACTGATGAAAAATATGTTGACCCACTATCCGCAGTGGAATATCAACTACTTCAATTGCGCTCCGCTGAAAGGCAGCATATTGGTGGGCGTAGGGGCAAGTGCGGGAGCAAAGACCAACGCATACACCCGACGACTGTACAACAAATTTCTTAACAAAGAATACTACCACAGCGTTCGCGACCAACGCTCCAAAGATTTCATGGACGAACTTGGCCTGAAAGCCATAAATACAGGTTGCGCCACAATGTGGATGCTCACCCCTGAACACTGCGCCAAGATACCAACCAAGAAAAGCTCTCGCGTGGTGTTCACACTGACAGGCACAAGCACCCCTCTCCCTTCGGATCAAGCACTCATCGACATACTGAAAAGAAATTACGATGAAGTATACTTTTGGGAGCAAGGGGACTTAGACTTCAAATATATTCACAAATTCCGCAACATTGAGGGTATCAAATTCCTCCCTCCCACCAAAGAGGCCTATCACACTATCCTCAACGAAGACGACCTCGACTATGTTGGTACACGTCTGCATGCTGGGGTTTATGCTATGCGCCATTTTAAGCGTAGCATAATAATCGTTATTGATGAACGAGCGCGAGAAATCAACAATAGCAACAACCTCGTATGCCTTGAACGCGATGCTGTTGCCAGCGAACTGGAATCTCTAATTAACTCCGAATTTGCCACCGACATAAAAATGCCATTCGAGGCCATAGCTCAGTGGAAAGCTCAGTTCCTAAGTTAACGCTACTTACAACGATAAGACCGTCCATGTCCAATAACGAACTCACGCAGCAACACTTTTGTCCAAATCAGTCAACAAAGGATAGTATGACAGACAGACAGACAGACAAAATTTGCCCTCAAATATCCGTAATTATTCCAATCTATAATTGTGGTAAGAATAAGGATTTCTTGCGTTTGTTAAATTCCCTTGCGGCACAAAAATTCGCTAATTTTGAGGTGTTATTGTGCGATGATGGGTCAGAAGATGACACCTCTAACATCTGTCAAGATTTTCAGAACAGGGACAATCGTTTCCGCTATATACCCAACGAACACAGCGGTGTAAGCGCTACAAGGAATATAGGTATAGACAACGCTTTCGGAGAGTATATTCTATTTATAGATGCCGATGATTATATTACCGACTCTTACTTATGCGACATGTACAATGTCGCAGTTCAAAATGGGAATGTTCATTCTGATATAGTATTCGGAAGTTACGCAATTATTGAGCATCAAATAACTCTAAAAATTTTTGAGCCATTTTTCGTACTCGGGAAAGAGCAAATAAAAGTCAAACTAAAACAAAGTCAACTGTTGCAAAGATGTAGTCCATGGGGCAAACTTTTTAAACGCTCCATTATTGAGACCTTTGCATTGCGATTTGACCGTCGATTATCGCACAGTGAAGATCGCCACTTTGTATATCGCTATCTGCAACACGTACAAAGTATTTCGACTACATCATCAATTGGATATTTGTATGGTAGTTTCAACCCGGGTTCATTAAAACACCGTCCGCTGCCTATTGAACAACTTATTTTACGACAAAAGCTGTTAACCGAGGGTGCAAAGACTCTCTGCAATGTATTCGATATTGACTATCAAGAAGTAAAGCCGATTGTTATCAACCTTCTAAACCTCTATAAGGACGCAATAAATCGTTTACCGAACGAAAAGGCACAACGTAATTTTTATAACGAGTGCATATCTGAATCGCTCCTCCTACCCATTACCTCGAGCACTTGCCTCCAATCTATTATTGCCAACGACAAACAAACTAAAGAGTTACTCAATGGATATTTTAGAGGGTTAAATTTACATCTCCATGTGATTGGCATCAAACGACGTTTATACAATTTGTTACATAAATCGCCTAATAAAATAGGGAGTTTCGAAACGAAAATCGATTTTTTGAAATGAAAACCACTTTAATGGACGTAACGCTACGTGACGGTAGCTACGAAGTAGATTTTAAATTTACGACAAAGGACGTAAGCAATGTCGGCACCGCAATTAAAAATGCAGGCATTAAATATTTTGAGATAGGCCATGGCCAAGGGCTTAATGCAAGTTCTGAACGAAACGGCATTGCCGCATGTACCGACGAAGAATATCTCGCTGTAGCAGCAGAGACGCTCGAAGGTCTCAAGTATGGCACATTTTGTATTCCAGGCATTGCACGCGTTTCAGATATTGACCTAATAAAAAAATATGGTGGTTCATTTATCCGTATAGGGTGTAATACCACAGTTGATCATGTTATGCAGACGCAAGCCTTCGTAGAGCGTGCAAAAGAACTTGGTCTTGAAGTATTCACCAATTATATGAAAACTTATGTAGCCTCTGGCGATGTCTTTGCACAATGCTGTAAGCTATCCGAAAGCTATGGCTCGGATAGCTTAGTAATAGTTGACTCCGCGGGCTGTATGCTTCCGTCGGATATTAAATACTATTATGACATTATCAAGGCGACCACGTCGGACGCAATTAAAGTGGGTTTTCATGGTCACGATAATTTAGGGTTAGCCGTATCGAATTCATTGTATGCTCTCAATCTCGGTTGTGATATTGTAGATAGTTCACTGCAATCTCTCGGCCGAGGCGCAGGTAATGCCTCAACCGAACAATTAATCGCACTCCTTCTTCGCTTATCTCCTGATTGTGACTACAATCTCGAAGCATTGATGCATTTTAGTGAAGAATATTTGCGACCGCTTGTCAAATTCAAAGGGGTCAGCGGATTGGATACATATTGTGGTATTGCGGGCTTCCATAGCGGCTATATGAATGCTATACGCCGAATATCGGCCAAACACAATGTTGACCCATACACTCTTATTGTTGAATATTGCAAAATCGACAGAGTTGGCATGAATGAGGCCACACTCGAAGGTATTGCGCTATCTCTAAAAAAATAATAATGGGAAAGTCTACTAAACGATCCAATATCATCCTTCGTTCTATCAACGTCAGCAATGGCTTAGTAGAATGTAAGATTGAGGTTTCTGCGGAAATAAAAAAATACTTCACGTCGGACACATTCTTTATCGAATACGATAGAGACATGAGTGCTGTGCCTTTGAGTGTTCTCGCATGTCCGTTTGTATCATCTTTGCTCGCCTTTGCTTGGATTACCGATTCGGTCATTTGGGTAGACGAACTTGATAGAACTTTTTACAAGTCATTAAGTCGCCTACGCGAAGCCTATCAAGATATATTTAGTAATGTTTCATTGCGCGGTCGAGTTGTTCCATCTAAGTTTGTCGACAATCAAGTTGAGGGAAACAACTCTATCATACTTTTCAGTGGTGGCGCTGATTGCCACGCGTCACTTATTCGTAATTGGCATAAAAGCCCCATATTACTGAATATTCAGGGTTGGTTTAAATCAAAAGAAGACATCGACCCCGTTGCAGATGCAGACAAGGCAGATATTACTAAATTCGCAAGCGAATTTGACCTGCAGTTCAAATATGTACGATCAAACTTCGCCCGAATAATCAATCTGAATGTATTCGATAAAGAATATCAATCCCATATCGGTGATAGCTTGTGGCATGGATTTCTTCATTCCATGGCGTTCATAGCCATAGCAATGCCATTAGCTTGGCTGAATAACGTAAACGAGATTATTATCGCAAGTTCACTCACAACTGGTCTTAATTTTCTGTGTGCGTCCAATTCAACTACAGACACGGAATTTTGTTTTGCCGACAAGGTGATTGTAAACCATGACGGATTTGAATTGCATCGACAAAATAAAATCCGTGTAATTACTGATTTTCAAAAAAGTTTGGGGAAATCGTACTTTATGAGGGTTTGCTCGTTTAACGATAAGAATTGCTGCGAATGTGAAAAGTGTTTCCGCACCATTTTGGGAATTGTCGCAGAAAATGTAAATCCCTCTGAATTTGGATTTCACCACAATGGTACACTAAAGCAACATTGGCAGGAGGTGTTAAACCGAAAAATTGCTCTAATGGGCTTTTCATCTGAAGCATCATTGCACTGGCCTCATATAATTAAGCGTATGCGGGAGAATTACTCGGAGATGGATGCCGAAAAGCAAGAATTTGTTGATTGGTTCACATCTTACGACTTCAATACTCACAAAAAGAAGGCGGTGCGTAAGTACTATCTACAAAACTTCTTTTCAATTCTGCGACGCAAACTGAAGGGATGAAGCCACGGATTATTGTGTTGATGCATTATATGGAGCTGGGGGGAGCTGAAATGGCTCTGCTTGGGCTGCTCAATGCATTCGACCCTCAGCGAGTAGATGTGGATCTGTTCGTTCATAGCCACCAGGGACCTCTGATGCAGTATATCCCCAAGTGGATTAATCTGCTGCCTGAAAATGCGGCTTATTCAGTGGTGGAGCGCCCTATGGCCGAGGCTGTGCGCAAAGGTCAGTTTGGGG
>QLIP01107138.1_pt1 | contig 16975 bp, 17 predicted proteins | sample 1769771 | NCBI WGS metagenome assembly QLIP01 (sample SAMN09428762, study PRJNA476227) | Gut metagenome, whole genome shotgun sequencing project. | isolation source: cecum | host: Rhizomys sinensis | place: China: Jinsha town of Minqing, Fujian Province | collected 2013-09-23
TGCCATTGCCAAGGTGCTTATGCTGCGTTACGGTTTTAATGATCGAATCAACGCCATAGTCTTTCCAGTCGAGGGAGTCCACATCCCACTGTATCGTATAGTACCCGCAGTCGCGGGCACTGGTTATGACATGATTGTCATAATCCCCATACGGCGGCCTGAATAAGAACATCTCATACCCTGTCAGCTCTTTTACTTTTTCATGTACTTTCGTTAATTCTTCTTTGCATGCAGTGCTTGAGAGCTGGCTCATATTTTTATGGTTTTCGCTGTGGTTGCCAAGGTCATGCCCTGCCGCTAAGATCGCTTTGACGTCTTCTGGATAGGACGCTACCCATTCCCCCGTCATGAAAAAAGTGACACGTACGTCGTTTTCTTTCAAGATATGCAGAATCTTTTTTGTATCTTCGTTGCCCCATGCAGCATCAAAACTTAACGCTACCTTTTTCTCATCGGTACTTACGCAGTAAATCGGCAATTCCCTGCCGCCTACGCTGTTGCTGACTGTAATAAACTGCGGCGCAGCCGCGTGCACGGCATTGATGAGTGCCACCAGTGCCACAATGCACAGCCCATACTTGACGAGCTTCTCTAACCGTTTGCGATTCTTTTCCGTTGACATATGTAAGAAAGACTCCTGAATTAGTATCCTTACCATAATATATGTCAAAAGGCACTCATTCAGCCCAAGAATACGGCGGTATGACAAAACAGTCTGTGTCAGATAACATACATTTTCATATCCAGCCGCTCCTGCTGCTTTTCCAGCAGGTCGGCTATCGTCACATGATCCACGACGCGGTTGATCGCCTCTGCCAGCTCGCGCCATACGCCTACCGTTTCGCATGTATCGCACCGTTCACATACGTTCGCTCCGCCATCTAAACAGGCAACAGGGCTTAAACTTCCTTCCGTCAGCCTAAGTATCATGCCAACTGTGTATTCTTTTGGATCCTTTGCAATGCGGTAGCCGCCCTGTGCGCCGCGTACACTTTTGACATAGCCCGCACGGTTTAAGATAGAAATAATCTGCTCAAGGTATTTCTCTGAAATTCCCTGGCGCTCTGCAATCTGCTTGACTTTAATGCATTCCCCCGTATTGTTGGCGGCAAGATCCAGCATGACCCTGACCGCATACCTTCCTTTTGTAGATATTTTCATTGCAAATTCTCCTTATGCGGTATTTATTCAAACGGTATTACGGATCCTTCATAAGTATCTTCGATAAATTTCTTAATCTCATCGGACTTTAATACTTCTACAAGCGCCTTGATCTTCTCGCTTCCTTCATTGCCCTCTTTTACCGCAATGACATTCACGTATGTCTTTGCCGCTTCAGAATCCGACAGCTCATAAGCAACGGCGTCCGTCCCTACTTTCATGCCTGCTGCCAGCGCATAGTTGCCATTTAATACGACAAACGCAACTTCCCCTATGACCCTGGACACCTGCGCTGCCTCCAGCTCTTTAATTTCCACATGATACGGGTTTTCCACGATATCCTTTACGGTCGCTTCTAAGCCGACGCCGTCTGCCAGCTTAATGATGCCGTTTGCTTCTAAAAGCAGGAGTGCCCTTGCCTCATTTGTCGTATCGTTTGGAACAGCGATCACCGCGCCATCGGCAATATTGGCAAGGTCGCTCTCCGTGCCCGGGTAAATGCCAAACGGCTCATAGTGGATGCCTCCTGCATTGGCTAACTTCGTGCCGTTTTCCGCGTTAAAGTCATTTAAGTAAGGAATATGCTGGAAATAATTTGCGTCAAAGTCTCCGCTGTCCACTACTAAGTTGGGCTGTACATAATCCTGAAATTCTGTAATTTCCAGCGTCCATCCTTTTTTCTCCAAAATCGGTGCTGCCGCCTCTAAAATTTCTGCGTGAGGTGTCGTGGATGCCGCTACTTTAATGATCTTGTCCCCTTTTGAAGCGCCGCATCCTGCCAGTGCCCCTGCTGCCAATACCACTGCCGCCAATAATACAAGTACTTTCTTTTTCATAATAGTTCTTTCCTCCATTTTCTATTCTGTATCTTTTATTCTGTAATTCTCCGGTCCAGTTTCCTTGATAATTTTGTCCCAATCCACTGCAATATCTGCATGAGCACGACAAGCAAGACTACCGTCACAAGCATCACGTCCGTCTGATACCGGTAATACCCGTACCGGATTGCCACATCGCCAAGGCCGCCGCCGCCGATGATGCCCGCCATGGCAGAATACCCAAGGATTGTGCCAAGCGCAATCGTCGCGCCCACGATCAACGAAGTACGCGCTTCCGCAAGCAGCACTTTGCATATGATCGTCACATTGTCTGCGCCCATGCTGTGCGCCGCCTCTATCACGCCAGCGTCCACTTCCAACAGCGAAGATTCCACAAGCCTTGCCACAAGCGGCGCAGCCGCCGCCGTCAGGGAAACAACGGTTGCCGTCGCGCCGTATGTCCTGCCTACAAGTGCTTTTGTCACCGGCATCAAGGCGATGAGCAAAATCAAAAATGGAACGCTGCGGACGATATTAACGATCGTATCCAGCGTTTTATATATGACTGGATGCGGCGCAAGCCCTTTTTTATCCGTGACTACAAGGACAATGCCCATCGGCAGTCCTAACAGATAGGCTAACAGCGTCGATGCCGCCACCATATAGAGCGTAACCCCGACTTCCTTTACAAGCATCGCTATCATTGTACTGTCAAACATAATCATGCAGCTCCTCTACCGTAAGATTTCTTGCTTTCAAATAACGAATCATCTCATTTGCAACAGTTTCCTGCTCTGGCAGCTGCAAGATCATCTGCCCATGCGCGACCCCTTGGATGTCCTTCGTATCCGCCAGCAGGATGTTCGCCGGCGCCCCGCATGTCAAAACCATATTGCCGATGACCGGCTCAAAAGAGGAATTTTCGGTAAATACAATGCGGATGCAGCGTTTGCCGTGCATGATGGAATATTTGTGCTCGTTTCGGAAAACAAGGTTTTTGGCAGCCTGCGATTTTGGGCTGGAAAATACTTCCTTGACTGAGCCATACTCTGCAAGGCAGCCATTGTCTATGATGGCAACATGGGTGCAGATTTCCTGCACAACTGCCATTTCATGCGTAATGATGACGATGGTGATGCCGTATTTTTCATTGATTTCCTTTAACTGCGCCAAAATGGATTTTGTCGTATTTGGGTCTAACGCGCTCGTCGCCTCGTCGCAGAGCAGTATTTTGGGATTGCCCGCAAGCGCCCTTGCAATCGCCACCCGCTGTTTCTGCCCGCCGGAAAGCTGTGCCGGATACGCGTTTGCCTTATCCGCAATGCCGACTTCGCACAGCAGCTCCATCGCCCTAGCACGCGCCTCCTTTTTCCTGAGCTTTGTAATCTCTAATGGGAAACAAACGTTCTCTAACACACTGCGCTGCATCAGGAGGTTAAAGTGCTGAAAGATCATGGCAATCCCCGTGCGCATCTGCCGAAGCTGCTTCCCTGAAAGTTCGGCCAGGTTCTGTCCTTCTATGTAAACCGCGCCTGACGAGGGCCGTTCCAGGAAATTCAGGCACCGCACAAGCGTGCTCTTGCCCGCGCCGCTCATGCCGATAATGCCGTATATTTCCCCTTTGTGGATATCCAGGCTGATCCCCTTTAACGCCTCGACGGCATTGTCTTTGCCAAGAAAGGTCTTCGTCACATTTTCTATCCTGATCATACTCTCCATGTTTCCTATGTTTCCTTCCTGCCGTATTGCCCTTTTGTTGGATTTTCGTATTTATTACTGCGGCATTTAACCGCCGTAGCAATATCATAGCATATTTTCTATTCTTGTGTAAATAGGGGCGTGGAAAGATAACGGTCGCCGGAATCGGGCAATAGCACAACGATCGTTTTACCTGCATTTTCCGGGCGTTTTGCCAGCTCCGTGGCCGCATGCAGCGCAGCGCCGGAAGAAATGCCAACAAGCACGCCTTCTGTAATGGCAAGCGCTTTGCCCGCCCGGAATGCGTCTTCGTTGGAAACCGGCATGACCTCATCATAAATGCCGGTATTTAAAACACCCGGCACAAATCCTGCGCCAATGCCCTGGATTTTGTGCGGGCCCGGATTGCCGCCAGAAAGTACGGGAGAGGACGCTGGCTCTATTGCAACGATTTTTACGTGCGGTTTTTTTTCTTTTAAATATTCCCCAACGCCGGTAAGCGTCCCGCCGGTGCCAACACCCGCAACAAAAATGTCTACTTCCCCGTCCGTATCGCCCCAGATTTCCGGCCCTGTCGTTTGGCTGTGCACCGCTGGATTGGCTTTGTTGTCAAACTGCCCAAGAATGACCGCGCCCGGGATTTCTTTTTGCAGCTCCTCTGCCTTAGCAATCGCGCCTTTCATCCCTTTTGCGCCCTCTGTCAGGACAAGCTGTGCGCCGTATGCCTGCAACAAGTTTCTTCGTTCCACGCTCATCGTATCCGGCAGCGTCAATATCGTTTTGTACCCTTTTGCCGTACCGATTGCTGCAAGGCCGATGCCCGTATTGCCTGACGTTGGCTCTATAATCGTCGCACCCGGCTGCAGCGTCCCGTCTTTTTCCGCTTCCTCTATCATGGCGAGCGCGGTACGGTCTTTTACGCTCCCGGACGGATTGAACAATTCCAGCTTTGCAAGCAGCCTGGCCTGATCTGCCCCATATGCTTTCTCAAACCTTGCAATGTGCAAAAGCGGCGTATTTCCTACAAGCTGCGTTGCGCTTTCTTTGATGTTTTTCAAAGTTTTCTCCTCCTTTCATACTTATCCTATAGGAATTGTATGTTAATGATTATACATCACTTATGATAGGATGTCAATAGGATATCCTATAACTTCTCCTATACAAATCCCCACGGGTTTGTTATAATAAGCACAAGGACGCACCGGCATAGCAGGAAAGGGGATTGCAATGAACGCCGTAAAGAAGAAAAAAGCTGTTGTATCATTAGGACATGAAGCGTTAGGACATACGACGCTCGCACAGTGGGATGCCGTCAAGAAAACGGCAGCGGCGCTTGCCGACCTGATCGAACAAGATTATCAGCTGACCATTACGCACAGCAATGGCTCGCAGGTTTCCATGATCCATAAAGCCATGACAGAACTGTACCGGATTTATCCCGATTATACGCCTGCCCCTATGTGCGTATGTTCCGCTATGAGCCAGGGCTATGTCGGCTATGACATACAAAACGCCCTGCGCACGGAGCTGTTGGCAAGAGGCATCTTTCTTCCGGTCAGCACCGTTTTGACACAGGTGACGGTTGACCCTTACGACGAAGCTTTTTATGAGCCAACAAAGGCAATCGGCCGTTACATGACAAAAGCAGAAGCCGATATGGAACTGCAGAAGGGAAATTATGTCATACAAGAAGACGCGGGCTGGCGCAGGGTCGTTGCCGCACCAAAGCCTATCGACATTGTAGAGATTGACACGATCCGCCTGCTGGCTGATGCCGGGCATGCCATCATCGCATGCGGCGGGGGCGGCATCCCCGTCATTGCGCAAAAACACGCGCTCAAAGGGGCATCCGCCGTCATTGAAAAAGACTGCATCGCCGGGAAACTGGCCAAAGACTTGTTGGCAGACCGCCTGATCATATTGACGGGTGTAGATTATGTATATAAAGAATATGGGACAGCGCAGGAAGCGCCCATTCCTTCCATGACGCTTAAAGAAGCCGCACGCTTGCGCCAGGAAGGCCAGTTTGGCGCGGGAAACATGCTTCCCAAAATTGACGCGGCCATTTCTTACCTTACCGCCGTTCCTTCAGGAAGCGTGCTGATCACTTCGCTCTCACAGGCTGCCGCCGCATCATACGGCAAGTCAGGAACGCTGATCACTGCCTAGTAAAATGCACAATGCGCCGATTAAGATGCAAAAGTCGGAAATGTTATAGACAATTGCATGCTGCGGCGCTTTTCTTTTTTTCGCTCGCGCCTTGAAACAAAAGCTGAAATAGTCTACTACGTATTTTCGTTTCAGCCGGTCATACGTATTGCTAAACGCCCCGCCCGCAAGAAGGGAAAAGCCGGTTTTTAAAAGCGTCCTTTCTTTTAAAGGAAGCACCGCCACAAAGCCGCCTGCCACCGCTGCCGTTAAAACAGCCGAGAGCGCCGCCACGCACTTTCTCCTTTTTTCCAGGAAATTCAAAAAAGCACCCCGGTTATAATATTTACGGACAATAAGCAGCCCCTTTGCCACAGGAATTTCATCCTGCAATCCGATATGCCGCTCCACATGGTTTTTTAAAAGCAGCTCCCCGCCAAAGACCGCTGCCGCTATCATAAGGTAAATCATAGCACCCTCCCGGCAAAACTTTTGCCTCATACGCCCGCAAACAGGTCAAATACCCCCGCCACATTGAGCTTTCCATACCCCCACTCCCTATTTGGGTAAGAAAGCCTAATATCCCGCGTGGCTCCTCGGATGAGATAATTTTTTACAGCTTTCGAATTTACATACGGATCGTTTGCTTCCACAACGGCCCATTGCAAAAACTGCGCCACGCCGCCTGCCGTAATTGCTGCGGCAAGGCTCGCACCGGTGCGCATCCCAAGCGATGTTAAAATCCCAACGCCCGGTGCCGCTAATTCCGGCTTTATCCTGCTATCCCTCGTAAATCCCCTGCTGGAATTTTGGTAAAAACTGCTGTTTTTATCATCATAGGAAGTGACCGTAATCGCATTTTCCGCCATGCTTGGGGAAGTCAGCGTCACATAGGGGCTTGGCTTTAGGAAATACGTTTCACTGTGCAAAAATTCTGAAATGGGGAGCCACATATGAAATGTGCCAACTCCCGGCTCCCGCACCCCGGAAACGCGTACCGTCCAAATGCCCTCTGCCGGATCGCTAAAACGCAGGCTAATCAGCTCTTCCCCCGATCCTTGTTCCACAAGCCAATAGCCGATTTCCACAGTCGTCTTTTCATAGACAAATTCGTACCGGATAAGATTGCCCGTCTGCGATACGATTTCCGGCGTGCGCTCTCCCCGTGGGGAACGCACAGAAATATTAAACAAATGCGGGAGCGTCCCCCAGCATTCCATGACAAATCCTTTCTCCCCGGCACCGACGCGGACTTCCACATCGTCCCAGTTATCCACGGCATTGTTGTCAACCTTGCCCTCATAATGGTGCGCCGCCGCGCCTTCATTTCCGCCGCATACGACCGCAATCCTGCTGCTGATCGTCACATTGTTTAAGTATGTGGACAAAGCATCCTTTCCCGTATGATCCCCCATGCTGCTTCCCAGCCCTAAAACGATGACAACCGGCGTCTGCAGCGGGACTGCCATCTGCTGTATATATTTGACCGCCATGATAATATCCACATCTTCATAACATGGCACTCCATCAGGAATATAATAATACTCCCGCAAGTATTGCTTGGCTTCTTTTAATTTTACGACAACAATGTCCGCATCCGGTGCCGCGCCGTTATAATACAGCCCGTTGTTTACCCTGCTGCCCGCAGCTATGCTCGCCATGGCGGTGCCATGCCCGTTTTCATCGTAAGAAGGCACGACATCCCGCGGGTTTTCTGCGGCAAGCGCCTTGTTGATGGCATCATTGCCATATTCGCTGCCATACAAAAAACCCTCTGGCAAAGGCCCGCTTTGGATTGTCTGATCCCAAATGGACAAGATGCGGGAAGACCCGTCGCTCCTTCGAAAGACTTCCTGGTCATACCGTACCCCCGTATCAATAAAACCAATGATGACGCCTCTGCCGGTCAGTTCTAACGGCGGCCTTTGCAGCTGCAGTATGCCGGACTCGATCAGGCTTAACGGATTGTATTCGATATCCTGCATCAACCCGTAGAGTTTTGGCAGGTAGTGGTACCAGTAATCTGTTTCGTGCAGCGGCATTACTGCGCTTCTGCTCGCATAAACAATAGATTCGTTCTCATACACTTTCTGCTCGCAGTAATCCTCTCCGTAAGAATCCAAAAACAGAATGCGGTCTGTCCCAAAGTTTAGGATATCCGCAAAATCATTCGATAAAATCATCTCCTGGCAGGTCATATGTGTCATCCCCGTCTGCCGTCATTACATTATTTTATGCTGGCTGAGGAAAAAGGTTATTTCATGCCGCCGCGTATTTCTATGAGCGGCCCGCCCGTGCCTTCGATATACTCCTTTGTCAGCGTCACTTTGCCGATGTTGTCATCTTTTGGGATTTCATACATAATGTCCAGCATAAATTCCTCTATGATGGCACGCAATGCCCTAGCACCCGTATTTTTCTCCAGTGCCTTGTCCGCAATCGCCTCTAAGGCTCCTTCATCAAACTCCAGCCTGACCTCATCGAGCTCTAACAGCTTCTGGTATTGCTTTAAAATGGCATTTTTCGGCTCTTTTAAAATTTGGATGAACATTTCCTTTGTCAGCCCTTCCAAAGTGCAGGTGACGGGAAGGCGGCCGATAAACTCCGGTATCATGCCGAACTTTTTTAAGTCTTCCAATGTAACTTTAGACAAAAGATTCCTTTCCCTGTCATATTTGTCTTTCAAATCAGCGTCATAGCCGATAGACGTCTGCTTATTCAGCCGCTGCTTAATGATTTCCTCAAGATCTGGGAACGCGCCGCCGCAAATAAACAGAATGTTTCTCGTATTGATCGTTGCAAGCGGCACCATGGCATTTTTGCTGTTTGCGCCAACAGGCACTTCCACATCGGCGCCTTCTAACAGGCGCAGCATCCCCTGCTGCACAGACTCCCCGCTAACGTCCCTGGATGTCGTATTTTGCTTCCTTGCAATCTTATCGATCTCATCAACGAAAATGATCCCCCGCTCCGCCCGCTCTATGTCATTGTCCGCTGCCGCTAAGAGCTTTGACACAACGCTTTCAATATCATCGCCAATATAGCCAGCCTCTGTCAGGGAAGTCGCATCCGCAATGGCAAGCGGCACATCCAACAGCTTGGCCAGCGTCTTTACAAGATATGTCTTGCCACAGCCCGTCGGCCCAATCATAAGTATGTTAGACTTTTCGATTTCGATTTCCTCCATCGTACCCGTCACTACCCGCTTATAATGATTGTAAACCGCTACCGCAATGACTTTTTTGGCATAATCCTGCCCAATAATGTATTCATCCAGCCGCTCTTTTATTTTGTGCGGAGCCGGAATATCCTTCAGGTTAAGCGCCGGCGCCTGCTTATCTTTTGGCTTGCGCTTCGGCTTTTGCTTATTTGGGATGCCTCCCTGCAAGTCTGCCAGGTTCAAAAAACTGATTTTTGGATAATCGTTTCCGCCTTTTTCATTTTCCTGCGTTTCTTCCACGGACGTGCTGTCCTTACGCGCCGGATGCCTGCCGATATTGTTCAGCTCATACAGCAGCGCCGGATTGTCTAACAGGCCCTGGTAATCATACTGCCCTATCGTTTCCATCATTTTGTGCATGCAGTCGTTGCATATCGTAATATGATTTGGCAGGCAAAACATTTTCCCGGTCCTGCTCTCTGGCCTTCTGCACATAAAGCAGACATCTTCATATTCCGTTTCCCTTTCCTGGCTTTCGTTTTTTTTGTTCTCTTTGTTCTCTTCCCTGCTATCCTGGTCTTTATCAAATCCGCTCATTGCCGCTACCGTACCTTTCCGCTGTTCTTTCGTTTTATTATAATCTATCTGCCCCCGTATCACAAGTAGGGTTTTTGCCACTTTTCATTATTATTTATCATCTTTTATGGGTATACTATAAAAACAAAAAAATGGTTTGCATTTTATTGTTTTTCATATTATAATTACAAAAAAAGCACAAAAAACAAAAAACTGGTTTTGGAGGTTTCTTATGCTAATAAACTATAAGTTCCAGAATTTCATGTCGTTTCGCGAAAATGCAGAATTTTCCATGATGGCCCCAAAGACAAAGGTAAAAAGCAGGTTTCCCCTCAATTATACCGATACAGGCTATGGCACAGAGCTTTTAAAGGCTGCTGTCATCGTAGGGGAAAATGCGGGAGGAAAGTCTAATTTTGTCACAAGTTTTGTATACCTGCAGTCATTTTTCAAAGAAACTGCCAGGGTCAGATCTTACAAAAATATGATCCATACAAACAACAGCGCTTCTTTCTGCCCAAAAGACAATACTACCCTGCAAAGTTTTGACCTTGAGATATTCATAGCAGGAAGCGGTTTTTACCAATATCATTTAGAAATTGATTTTATAGGGCTTGTACAAGAAGACTTCTATTTTAAAAACCATTACAGCAATAAATATAAACCGGTTTTTTCCGCTGGGCGGAAGCAACAGGAACTCCGCTGCCACAAACAGCAAAAAGAGTGCGCCAGCCAGTGCAGGCCGGAAGCAGAAATCAACTATTTTTTAAGCATGCCTTCTGTTACCCCGGGAATTCAAAGTGCGCTTTTAAAAGCAATCAATACAAAAAACCCTCTTGGGCTCATGATAACCAAACTGGCCGTTCTTGGAAATGAACATGCCGTTCATTTTACGGAATGGCTCAAAACCTGTCTTTGCCCGGAAACTAACATGATCAATTATGATATTTATAAATCCATGCTGCTTGAAGAGGACGATCTGCGCATATTGCACGACCCAAGATATTTGGATATTTTTAAGATGATCGATTACAGCATTACAGGTTTTACGCTGGATGAAGAAAATCCCTTTACAAAAACATTGATCGTGCGCAAAAAACAGGATGGCACTTCTTTTAGCCGGGAGCTTGAACAGGATTCCAGCGGCGTCCGGGAATTTTTTGCATGGGCAGTCCAGATTTTTAAAATTGTATATGAAGATAAAGTCGTATTCGCTGACGAAATGGACAGGGTTTTAAATCCTGTGCTCTCCGACAGGGTAGTTTCTTTTGTATGCGGCAAACAGCACAAAGGACAGTTTATATTCACAACACATAATGTACTGCATCTTAATTTGAAAAATTATATGAAAGAACAGATTTTTTTTATAACAAAAGATGCTGAAACGTTAGAATCAGAACTGTATTCCCTCTCAGATTTTCCTGAAATCCGATATGAAACGAGCAAAATCTATGAATTCTATATGAAAGGCATTTTAGGAGGAACTGCAATTGAGTAGAAAAGTACGCACGACAAAAAAGATTTTCAAAGTTTTTTGCGAAGGGAATACAGAATACCAATATATTGATGAACTGCGCCGCCAAAAAAAATTATCCATCGTGCTAAAACCGGTAAACATGAAGGGCGGCGGATACAGCCGTTTTTTGGAGCAGGTGCAGATTGACGGCACTGCCAACTGCCTGGCGAAATTCATCATCATCGATGGCGACCGGGCGGCGGCCGACCACGGCGAGGCAAAACAGCTGGCAGAACTGATCAAATACTGCAGCTTGCAGAATGAGAACGGGAAAACCCCTCATTTTTTGATTGTCAGCCATCCAGATTTTGAATATATTGCCTGTTTACATACCCCCGGATATACAGGACAAAATGTCAAACAGTACATTACAAAAGAATTAGGCTACCGCAGCTTGGATGAATTTAAGGCGGATACAAGGATTTATCATGCCTTAAATACCGCCCCTAATTCCGTCCATCATATGCTGGCATCCCTCAAAAAAGAAAACTGCCTGATCCTCAATCCGTATTCTGTCAACCAAAAACAGTATGAAATAACAGTTTCCACTGTTTACCGCCCGGAAAATTCTGGCAAAAACGCTTCAAATATCCATGAGTTTTTCGAGGTGATCCATTGCTTTGAGGGAAATATCCTATGACGCCGCTTTCCCTTTGCTACTTGATCACCGGCATCGTGTCGTCCTGGACAATGGCAATATACGTCCTGCCGGTATTGAGTTCTATTTCATTGCCGTTTTTGTCAAAATAACGCGTTACGCCAAACTCTTCCGTCTTTTGCCACGTAATCGGGATAGCCCTGCCATTTGTAATATAATACCCTTCTTTGTGGATATCGTGCACCCTAAATCCCAGATACCCCTTTGCATCCAGCACTTCATAGTTTGCGGTCTGGATAATGATATTTTTAAATGTCAGCTGCTCATCTGTGGCCGCATCAATCTGCTTTTTGCCATACAGGTATTTATAATACAGCCCGTCCTTCGCATTATATTCCAAGTGGGATTGCGTTGCCGGGAAGCAGTCTGCCAAATCAACAAGTTTTGCGTCCTGTGCCTCTAAAGCGTCCTCAAGCGTATTGGGCTCGTCCGCAAATTGAAAATGCTCCGAAACATAAGAATCCCTATGCTGCATCGGATATTGCAGGGAATCCATTGCCTTTAACAGGCTGTCAGCACTGACATAGGCATTGTGCGGCGCGTTCCTGTCCCTTGTCCTGAAAAATGCGTCGGCGCCAGGCGATTTCGTTTCCGGCGTGCCGTCTGAATAAGTCCCGCTGATATTGTGCACATTGCCGCTTGCAATTACATCCCGCATATAAAATACGCCGCCAAAATGGACCAGTATCGGATCCCATTCCATCGCCCAGTAAATATAATACAGGCGGCAGCTTCTGATATTGCCAATCTGCTCAAGATCCTGCCAGTCATTGATGATCGCCATCTGGCGGGACATATCGCCTTCTTCCATGCATTCATAAAGCACTTCTGCGCGTCCAATCCCATACTGCGGCTGCGCTGCTTTATCCGTTGGCATCATCACCGCAATAGGGCGCTGTGCTTCTAATGCTTCTAAGATCCATTCATTTGTGATCGAACTTCTTACCATCCCCGGCTTTGCGCTTTCCTGCGCATTTTCTTCCGTTTCCTGCGACGCAGGCTCTTCCGTTTCCTGTGACACATCCTGTCCCGGCACAGTATCTTCTTGCCCCGGCTCTGCCTTTTTGCCGCATCCTGCCAGTATCCACGCAACGGAACAAACTGCCAGAAGAAGCAGATTCCACTTTTTCATAACTATCCTCCAACCCAAAGACGCTGTCTTTCTTTTGCTGTAATAAAGTTATCATACCACAAACATCGCTTTTCGTCATCAAAAATAAAAAATTTAAGACTTATTTAAGTTTTCACCTGTGCACTATCATGCCCAATATTGGCAATAAAATTCCCCCCACTTGCGTAAACTATCATTAGGTTGTATGATAGAAAAAGGAACACACTATTACAGGATGAAAGGACAGCAATATGAAATCTATTATGATCACCGGCTGCAACGGGCAATTAGGACATGCCTTAAACGAACTGTATGCTTCCAGCAGAGACTATCAGCTCATCAATACGGATGTAGAACAGCTGGACATTACAAACATCGACAGCGTCCTGCAGTTTGTCAGGGAAACCAAGCCCTATGCCATCATCAACTGCGCCGCACATACAAACGTCAATGCATGCGAATCACAGGAAGACCTCGCCTTTCGCATCAACGCGATCGGCCCCCGCAACTTAAGCATCGCCGCATCTGAAACAGATGCCAAACTGCTGCAAGTATCTACCGATTATATATTTTCTGGGGATGCCGCAAGCCCCTATAGGGAATTTGACGCTTCCGGCCCGCGCAGTGCCTACGGCCGCACAAAATTGGCAGGGGAATTATTTGTCAAAGAATTTGCGCACCGCTATTTTATCATCCGCACTGCATGGCTGTACGGGGACGGCAATAATTTTGTAAAAACAATGCTGAAACTTTCTGAAACAAACGATACTGTCAGAGTCGTCAAAGATCAGTTCGGCACGCCAACAAGCGCAAAAGAGCTTGCGGCCGCTATCGCCAGCCTGCTTCCTACCGACAATTACGGCACCTTCCACGGCACATGTGAAGGCTTTTGTTCATGGGCTGATTTTGCTGTGGAAATTTTCAGGCTGGCCGGAAAATCCACAAAAGTAGAAGCAATCACAACAGACGAATATCCTACGCCTGCCGCCCGTCCCGCCTATTCTGTCCTCGACAACTATATGCTGCGCATGACGGGCGATTTTACATTTGCACAGTGGCAGGACGCTTTAAGCGTATATATGCAAAGACTTGGGAGATGAAACAAGCAAAAGCGCAGATGCTTTCAAAAAGAAGATGGCAAAGGCATTGTATCATAAGGCAGAATCTCACTTAAAAGCAATTGTTCTATTAATTGCCGCTGTTGTTTTGCCACCAGAAGGATGCCATATGCACATGATTTAAACTCTTTTGAATTGTTAAACACAAAAGAAGCATCTGCCGGAAGCTCCTCCATCAATTGCAGCCCTTCCAGCCGGCAAAGTTTTTTATCGTTCCAACGATAACTTTGCACATGCCAGCGCCTTCTTCCAGCCGAAACAGCAACTGCATAAACTTCATTTGGTTTTGAGAGCATAGCTGCGGCATCTGTGCTTAATACGCCAGAAATAGGCTTGTGCAAGGCTAACGCTAATGCATTTCCTGTAACCACAGCGGTCCGGATCCCCGTTTGCGAGCCTGGCCCAATGCATGCTACAATTTCATCTATATCTTCTAAGCAAATATTTGCACGGGCAACAACATCCCGGATCAATGCAGGGAAATTTTCAATTGGCCTCTCAATCGCTGCAGACGCAATGATTCCTGTATCAGTAGATATCGCACAGCTAGCAACCGACTGTGAGGCATCTATGCCAAGTCTGATAGACATATGCCACCTCCGCCATATATCAATGCTAAATTAATGGAAACAGTGTCAAAAAATATGCTGCAATCGTTCCTTCCACTCTCCGCCATTTGGCGAAATTAAAACAATACGTTCATTTTCATGCCGCCCATATTCAAAATGAAGTTCAATATACGGCGGCTCAAATCCAGAATATCGATCGGCCCATTCAACTACAGTTATGGCCATATCGTAATATTCTTCAAAACCAATGCTTTCTACCTCGTCATCACTATTTAAGCGGTAGAGATCAACATGGCTTAAAAGAATCCTTCCTGACTCCCGAAGCATATGGATCACAAAAGTCGGACTTGTAACTAATTCTTTAATTTCAAGATTTTTTGCCAAAGCTTGGATAAAAGTAGTTTTTCCAGTACCAATTTCTCCTGTAAATAAAAGAATATCCCCTTTTTCAAGGATTTTTGCAAATTCAGATGCAAGCGCCGCTGTATCTTTAACGGAATGCATTGTTTTTACAATGGGCGTTATGTCCTCCCTTACCATTTATGTCCACTCTCCCATCTTGCATTGTGAAATCTTGGATGAAGTTTTTTCACTTTTCCGCTAACGGAAGTGATAAACCCGGCATCATAGGGACATCATCCGCAGACGCTCCGTAAGTTTTAAACTGCCACCAGCCAGCCGCTCCGATCATGGCTGCATTATCTGTAGAATATTTTAAACTTGGAAAAATCACATTTACTTTTCCTAAAGAGCCATCGGTAAGTTTGCTGCGCAATATCGGACTTTTCGATACGCCGCCAACAACTATGACACTCTGCGGGTTATATTCCCTAACAGCTTTACGAAGCTTTGTTGATAAAACATCCATGCTCGCAACAACAAAGGAAGTTGCAATATCTTCTTTTACAATATTTCCTTTATCAATTTCCCGGCGTACTGATGATTTTAATCCTGAAAAAGAAAAATCATATCCTTGGTCCAGCATTGGACGCGGCAGATGATACCTATCTTTGCCTTCCAGTGATAACTTATCAATGATTGGCCCGCCCGGATATTCAAAGCCAAGTTCCCTGGCCACTTTATCATAGGCTTCTCCTATAGAATCATCCCGCGTTGTCCCAAGCAGCGTGTATTTTCCCCTTTCAGGCGCATAAACAATCATGCAATGGCCGCCTGAAACAAGAAGATACATTGCAGGAAATTCTACCTTCGCCCCATCAAGTTCTGCTGAAAAAAGATGCCCTTCCAGATGGTTTACAGCAATAAACGGCTTTTGCCATGCCAGACAAAGCGCCTTGGCCGCTGATACGCCTGCTGCCAAACTTCCCGGAAGCCCCGGCCCAACGGTAACTGCCACAGCAGACAATTCTTTAGGCGTTACGCCTGCCTTTTCTAATGCTTCTTTTATGACACCATTCATTGCAACAACATGCTGTCTGCTGGCTATTCCCGGCACAACACCTCCCCATTTTGCATGTAATGCGATTTGACTTGATATTACCGAAGATATTACTGCAAAATCATCCTGTACAATAGCTGCCGCTGTTTCGTCACAAGACGATTCAATTGCCAAAAGTATTTGTTTTTTATCCATGGCAAAGTACCCTCTCAATTTCTGATTCTGGTATGCATCCGACTCTTTCGATTTTAGATTCCGGGAGATTCACATTCACCAATGTAGAGGGCGCCCCGCTTAATAGGCCTCCATCTATTGCGAGCGAGGGGGCAATTGCAAGACTCTCTAATGCACCTTCCAGCGTATGGGGGATATCTTCACCATGTTTATTTGCACTTGTCATCAATAAAGGACCCATTTTTCTGGCAAGTTTCTGAATATAAATATGATCAGGAACTCTAATTCCTATTTCAACACGCCCTTCTAGCCATTTCACATTATTTTCTATTATTCCGCAGGCAAGAGTCAATGGTCCTGGCCAAAATTTATCTGCCAGCTTTTTAGCTGCCTGATTCCACACAATCGGCAGCTTAGATTCTGCCTGCTGCCAATCCGCAACAATAATCGGAAGATGCCTGTTTGCCGGCCGCCTTTTCATCTCAAATATTTTCTTTATTGCAATATCAGATGTCGGTAAACAAATCAACCCATAAACAGTATCTGTAGGTGTCAAAATAACACCATTATCACGTAACAATTCCGCACTATGATCAACCAGCTTATCTAAGTCTGTAACATCTTCTAATATAATCCTGTCCTTATAGTTTTCGCAATTCAAAATAATACCCCATTTCCCGATTCATGAAAACATTTTTTTAATCGAGTACGCCGCGCATGTGCATAAATACCCTGCTACAAAACTATATCACACTCAACCATATTTATCAAGATGCACGGGATTCCTAATGTTGTAGTTGTGTAGGGCAAAGAGATTTGTGCTATGCTTTTTTATGGGAAAGCCATAGAGCCAAAGGCGGCTCTGCCCC
>QLIP01003756.1_pt1 | contig 16880 bp, 18 predicted proteins | sample 1769771 | NCBI WGS metagenome assembly QLIP01 (sample SAMN09428762, study PRJNA476227) | Gut metagenome, whole genome shotgun sequencing project. | isolation source: cecum | host: Rhizomys sinensis | place: China: Jinsha town of Minqing, Fujian Province | collected 2013-09-23
CATTTAAAATATAAAACAAAACCCAGCCGAAACGTCCGTTGGCGCGAAACATTCTTGAAAGTCCAGTAAATCCCGGGAGTTGATAAAGCCATTGAAGGTTAAACACGGTTTGGTATTCAAAATAAATAATGGGGGATAGTGCAAAAAAGGTCAATAAAAATGCAACAAAGAATAATCCTTTATTTTCCTTATTAAAAATAGTGGGGGAATTTTGTTTAAACAGCAAAGCTCTCAAACGCAAATAAAAGGCAATCAGTCCTAATAAAATCACGCCAAAACCCAAATATTGAGTGGCATCGGTAAAAATGGTTCTTCCAAAAAACACACGCGGAGTTAAACTTTGGGTAGCAATAAAAGAAGAATCAAAGAAACTCAACAAATTCATCACATAGCTGCCAAAATAATCAGCACCCATAGAACCACGGTTTACAAAGTGTCCGCACAAATAAGATAAAAATAAAGCCAAAAGAGCGCAGAAAACAAAATGCACAAAGCGTGTTTTTAAATGAGAATGTGCGTTGCCCAACATATTAAAAAACAACAATGCAAAAAGCATCACCATTAAATAAGGGTGAATCAGCGCGGATAAGGCGGTTAAAATCAGCCATTCTTTTAAATTCCACGGTTTTTGATATAAATACAATCCCCCCAGAATTAACCAATGGGAAGCCAATGCAATGTGGTTATCCAAACGAAACAAAAAAACAGGAGAAAGCATTAAAAAAACGGCGATAAAAAGTTGCAGAATAAAACGTTCTGTTAAATATTTTCCCCATAAAAATCCAACATACAATTGCAGGAAAACAGTAATTAAAATTGCCCAGCCAAAATAGTGGAAATCATCGGGTAAAAAAGCAGCGAAAGGTTTAAACAAAAACGCCAAAAGCGGAAAAGAATCGTTTAAGCCAATAGAAGTGGGTTGGGTGATATTAAAATCGGTGATTAACCCGGGAGGAAAATGCCACGATTCGTTTTTAAAAAATCCCCACGCCAAATAATGTTGAGCTGGGTCAGAACCTTTAAAAAGCCAATTGATTTCAGTAGGGTTAAGAATAGATAAACCAAAAACATAAGCAACATAAACCAAGGCGATTAAAAATAATAATATCATCACCGAAAGAGCGTTGTTTGGGAAGTTTTTCATTTTTTTAAAAAAATCAAAGCTTGACCGTGGAAAAAATTAATGGGGGCTTTGGCTTAAAAAAGCAATGCCGATTAAAATCAACAAACACCCTATAATTTTATAGAAAGTGATTTGTTCAGAAAAGAAAAACGCTGCGCCCACAAATACCACAATAAAAATAGCACCCGCCATTAAAGGGGATAATAAACTCAATGGAAAAACGGTGTATAGGCGCACAGTCATATAAAAGCTAATAAAATAAAAAATTAAACCCGCCCATAAATAAATATTCAGTAACCACGCTTGCCAATTCCCCGAATGAACGTGCGCTGCTCCGGCTTTTAAACTCAATTGCGCAAAACCGGAACACAACACGGTGATTAAAATAAACAAAAAAGATTTCACTTTTTAATCCTCATCCCAAATATAAGGCGGGCGTTTTTTGAGCTCATCATAAATGGCGGACAAATAAAAACCCATCACGCCCAAAGCCAACATAATAATGGAAGAAAAAAAGCTCAATAAAACAATCACGGTGGTAAAGCCTTCCACCGCAATGCCGTTGATTTTTTGCCACAGGGCAAAGCCCGCGAAAATAAAACTCACCAAAAACGCAAAAACGCCACAGGCGGAAACCAATTGCAAAGGCGCATTGGAAAAGGATTGCAAATTCACCAAGGCGTAACGGATGAGCGCGCGCAGCTTCCAGCGACTTTTTTCGCCTTGGCGCTCGGGCACTTCAAAGGGAAGGGCAACGGAGGGCACGCCCAACCATTGGATGATTCCGCGAAAAAATTTGCGCTGTTCCGGAAACGCCAAATATTTTTCCACAATGCGGCGATCCAAGCATTTGTAGTCGGTTTGCCCTTCAAAATGCCCGCAACCGGAAAGGGTGTTGAATAAGGCATAAAAAAGGCGCGCGCCCGCGCGATAAAAGGCGGATTCGCTTCCGCGTTGCTTTTTTTGGGCTTCCACCAACAACGCGCCCTCTTCCCAAGCGGCGAGCATTTCTTTAAGGAGCTCCGGAGGATGTTGGAGGTCGGAATCCATCACCACCACCGCCGCCATTTTTTCGTCTTTAAAAGCGGTTTTTAAGCCGGCGTAAATGGCGGCCTCTTTACCAAAATTGCGTGCAAAGCGGCGATAGCGGATGTTTTCATTTTCCTGCGCCAATTCTTTTAAAACGGCGGGAGTGGCATCGGTTGAGCCATCGTCAATTAAAAATAAAAGGGTGTTGACCGTGGAAAAACGCGCGCAACTTAAAATTTTCGCCACATTTTCTTTTAAATGTGCGGCTTCGTTGAAAACTGGAATGAGGATATAAAGGGTTTTCATTTTTTAAAATATCCAAACGGATAGGGTTGTCCGAATGAATTTTATTTTAACACGCCAAAATTTGACGATAAGTTTTAAAGGTTTCCTCGGCGCATTTTTGCCAAGAAAAATTTTGGGCGCGTAACACTCCTTTTTGGCTGAGATTTTCAGCAAAAATGGGGTCTTCTAAAATTTGCGTTAAATGTGTTTTGATGGATTCGCTATTTTGGGGGTCGTGGAAAAGGGCAGCGTGACCGGCAACTTCCGGAAGGGAGGCTGCATTGGAAACAACGCTTGGCGCGCCGCAGGAAAGTGCTTCCAAAAGAGGTAAGCCAAAGCCTTCGTAAAGGGAGGGGTAAGAAAACGCGGCGCATTGGCTCAATAAAAAAGGCAATTCATCATCCGGCACAAAACCCAAAAAACGCACGCGCCCCTTTTGAACCAAGGGAATAGCTGCTTTCAAAATGCCTTTTTCCATCCAGCCTTCCTGCCCCGCCACCACCAAAGGGAAATGTTCTTGTAAGGGGGAAGGCAACTGAGTAAAGGCTTCAAATAAGGTGTTTAAATTTTTGCGCGGCTCCAAAGTGCCCAGGGCGAAAATATAACTCTTTGATTTTAAATTGTATTTTTCCAAAGTAGAGGCGCTTTCATTCCTATTTCGCGGATAAAAACCCTCCCGCGCGCCCAAATGCGTGCAGACGATTTTGGAATCTTCCACGTTAAACCAATGTTGCAAACGCTCTTTTGTAAAGTGTGAAACCACAAAAATTTTTGCGGCTTCGTTTAAGCTTTGGGGCATTTTTTTTTCCAAAAAACGCACGCGACTTTGGGGGTGCGTTTTGGGGCAATCAAAAGTGGATAAATCGTGAATGGTGACGGCTTTGGGACCTTCAAATGGAAGGCACACAAAACTGGGTTCGTGGTAAAGGGTATTGGCGGGAAGATTTTTGCAGCGTTTTTGGAAAAGATAAGGTGCAATGGCGTGGCGCAAATCGCGCTGAAAAGGCATTTTTATCAAGAAAGGAATCAATTTCTTTTTTAAATAAGTTTGAATATTTTTTTGGTTTTCTTTTGGGACACTGGGGATTATCAACCCTTCTTTCAATTGGTTGGGGTAATAAGAATATAAATTCAAGTCACAATGGGCTTGTAAAGCAGAAAACAATTGCAAAACATATTGCCCAATGCCGGCAAGGGGCATTAAAAGCGATTCGGCGTTGAAAAGCACATTCATTTTTTTTAATTTTTTTCCGCGGTAAACGCTCAAAATTTTTCAAAAAAACAAGGGTTGACCGTGGAAAAACCTCACCCAATCAGTTGGGGGATGCTGTTGAAAAGCGTTTGCATATAATTGACCATATATTGCAACATCCAAGGACCGGCGAACATCATCACGGCGAAGATGGCAACCAACTTGGGCACAAATTGCAAAGTGCTCTCGTTAATTTGCGTGGCGGCTTGGAAAATGCTCACAATCAGTCCCACGATGAGAGACGCCAGCAAAAGCGGTCCCACCATCAACAAGGTGGTTTGAATGGCGGCTCTGCCGATTTCCATCACCATTCCCGGGTTCATTTTTGCTCCTTTTTGAGTTTTTTCTATTTTAAATGGAAAAGCTTTTGACCAAAGCGGAAATAATCAAGTGCCAACCATCCACCAACACAAACAGCATAATTTTAAAGGGCAACGCCACCATCACGGGCGACATCATCATCATCCCCATAGACATCAATAAACTCGCCACCACCATATCAATAATCAAAAAGGGAATGTAAATCACAAATCCAATTTGAAAGGCGGTTTTTAATTCACTGATGACAAACGCCGGAACCAAAATGCGCATTGGAATGTCAGAAGGCGATGCCACTGGTTTTTGGTTGGCAATATTCATCAATACCGCTAAATCGGATTCCCGAGTTTGCTTCATCATAAATTCTTTCATTGGAAGAGAAGCGCGCTCGGCAGCTTCCACAATGTTGATTTGGTTTTGGGAAAGTGGCACATAAGCGTTTTGGTAAACCTTTTCCAAAGTGGGCGACATCACAAAAAAGGTTAAAAACAAAGCCAGCGCCAACAAAATTTGGGTGGGGGGCGTGGTTTGCGTCCCTAAGGCGCTGCGCATTAAAGATAAAACAATGATGATTCGGGTAAAACTTGTCATCAACAATAGCGCGGCGGGAATAAAACCCAGAGCAGTGACAAACAGAAGCGTTTCAATGGTTAAAGAATAGGTGATTCCCCCGTTGGGGGCGGGCGTGGTGGTGAGGACAGGCAAAATTTCCTGCGCGTTTAGATTGAAAGAAAGTAAAAGAAAAACGCAAAACGATAAGATTTTCATTTTTTCAAGCGATTGGAAAATTGAAGAAGATAATCCGCAAAACGAGGGGTTTGCGAGGGCGTTAAATTTTTTAAGTCAGATTTAGGCAAGCGGTGCAAGGTGCGAATTTGCCCGGGCACAATGCCCACCACCAAGCATTCTTCGCCCACTTCCAATAAAACCACGCGTTCCCGAGGTCCCAAAGCCACTCCGCCCAGAATGGCAACGCCTGCGCCAAAGTGTTTGCCTTGCCCCAATTTGCGCAACAGCCACGCGACAAAAACCAGAAGCGCCAAAATGAAGATCATTGAAAAAAAAGCTTCCCAATAGAGGTTGGGAGGAAGGGGTGCGGAATTTTCTTCTGCCCAAGCCCGCGCGGAGAAAAAAGGCAATAAAATAAAGAAAGGTCGCATAAAAAAACTCCTTTTGAGAATCAAAGTATAGCCAATAGGCACGATTCTTTCTTAATGGATTGCGAATCTTTGGAAAGGAACACAATGAACGAAGCCTTTTTACGCCTTGAAAGCTTGCGCCAATCTTTGGTTTTGAATGCGCAAAACCACGCGTGGAGCGCTTGTTTGCCCTTAACCGAATCCTTCCACGCTACGTTAGCGAATTTACCCCCGCCAGAAAATGATTCTGAACGCAGCGTTTTGGCGGCTGTTTTTGCCGATTTTTCGGCAATGTGTGAAAGCGCCTTGGCGGAACATAAAGACATTCAAAAACTGTTAAACGCCTTTGACCAAACGGCTTAAAAAATCCACGGTGAACGCATTATTTTTTTTAAAAAAATTTTGCGTTGACCGAGGAAAAAAAGGATGCAGTGATGATTCCCCCCGATATGGCAACCCAGTTGCGTTTATTTCAAAATAGCACGCCGCAACTGCCCACGCAAAACCAAGCCGCACCAGCGGTGACGCAGCTTTCCGCGGTGTTGGCTAATTTAACCGTAGGGCAACAATTCAGCGCCGTGGTGCAACAACAATTGCCCAACGGCACTTATCGCGCGGTGGTGGGTCAGCGGGAAATCACCTTGGCGCTGCCTTTTCCCGCCAAAACGGGGGATAGCTTAGAATTGGAAGTGGTGGAAAACAACGGCAAAATGATGTTGGCGTTGTTGAACCAAAAAAGCGCGGATTCGCAATCGGTTTCCACCACATTGAGCCGCACCGGCCAAGTGATTACCGAACTTTTACAAAAAGAAGCCGGCGATTCCGCCAAAGCCTTGGCGTTAAATGGTTCTAAACCCATTGCGCAAAATTTGCCACCCACCGCCGTGGAATTGGCGCAAAATTTAAAACAATCCTTGACGCAAAGCGGGATGTTTTATGAATCGCACCAAGCGCGTTGGGTGGAAGGTCAGCTGCCCACAGAAGCCTTAAAACAAGAACCGCAAGCCCAAAACGCCCAACACAATGCGCAAGCGCAAGCTTTACAAGATTCAAAAGGGCAAGCTCTTTTAAACCAAAGAGTGGCAGATGCGCCCCATACGCCTCAACCCCACGCTGTCATTCCGCGTGAAATCGTGCCGATTGTGCAACAACAATTGGACGCCTTGGCAACGCAACAATTTTTGTGGCAAGGGCAAATTTGGCAAGGGCAAACAATGCACTGGGAAATCAACGAAGAGGGTAAGCGTTCCAACGAAGAAGTGGATACCCGAGAGTGGCGCACGCGTTTAACCTTGAATTTACCCCTTTTGGGCGATATTGACGCCCATTTGCGCTTAAACGCCCAACACCAGTTGACCGTTTTGATTGAAGGGAAAAAAGAAAATGCCGTGGCTTTGTTGGAACAATCCGTTGAAATATTAAAAAACGCCTTGGATGCCGCGGGCTTAGAATTGTTGCAAATCCACATTGCGCAGGAGAAAAATGCCCAAACATCCTAATGAAATGAAAGAAGCCGTTGCCTTGGCTTACCAAAAAAGCGATTCCGCGCCCAAGGTGGTGGCAAAGGGCAAGGGTTTGTTGGCGGAACAAATCATCGCCAAAGCCAAGGAGCACGGGGTGTATGTGCACGAATCGCCGGAATTGGTGGCGCTTTTAACGCAGGTGGATATTGACGAACACATCCCGCCGCAGTTGTATATGGCGGTGGCGGAATTGTTGGCGTGGCTTTATCATTTGGAACACGGCGAAAAATTGCCCGCGCCCACACTGCATTTACCGCCCCAAAGCCCGTAACCTTCTCTATAATTCAACTATGAATACCGGAAAAATTGACCAAAACGCCTTTGATGTTTATTGCTTATACGCCAAAAGCGAGCGCCTGAATCTTTTAAAACGTTTGGTGGAAACCCAAACCACCTTGCGCATTGCGTTTGAAGATGCGTTTTTTTTATCCACCGGGTTAAGCGTTTCCGATACGGTTTTTTTCTTAAAATCGCCGCAGGACAAAGCCTTGCGTGATTTTTTCACGGATGCCAACAATGTTTTGGTGGAAACGGAATTGGACAAAATCACCATTGAATGGCGCGTGGCGCAGCTTTTTCCGGCGGTGTATGACAACTCCCTTGCCTTTCGCTTTGATTTACCCGAAAAAATCTTACGCTTACAAAGAAGGGAGACTTTTCGCGTGGCAATGCAAGGGGTGAGCACAGCGTTTTGTAATTTTATGCACGCTACAAGGAGTTTTAGTTTTGCGGTGAAAAATTTAAGCGTGGGCGGTTTAGCCTTGGAAAGCGATGTGCCCGCCGCTTTTTTTAGTCAAGGAGATGTGATTGAAAAAGCCGAATTGTTTTTGCCGCAAACGCCTCCCTTGACGGTTGCTTTGCAAATTAAGGGCATACGCGAAGAAATCGTGGGCGTGCGCAAAAAATTAAAATTGGGTTGCACCTTCACGCACTTGTCTGGGCAAACGGAAAACCAAATCGCGCGTTGCATCGCACAATTGGAACGCGCCGCATTAAGACGATAAAAATCCACGGTCAAGCTTAAAAAATTTTCAAAAAAATAAGCCGTCGACCGTGGGTTATTTTCTTAAAAAACCATAGGCGTAAATTTTGGGCGTGATTTTTTCTGCCAATTGTTTGAGGGCGGTGCTCAATTGGTCAATGAGTGCGTTAAATTCTTCGTCTTGGCTTTTTGCGTTCATTTTGCCTTTTGCGTTTCTTCCTTGGAAATAGGCTTTGATGTCGTAGAGGCTCGCGTTGACTTGGTAATGTTGGGGGGAAGAGCGTTGATGGTAATAGCGCCAAATGGCGCGTCCGGCTTTGAAAAGAGCTTCGGCTTCTCTACTCCATTCAAGTGCTTTTTGGGGAAGAACGTCTAAGGTTTCTTGGGTTGCTTTGCCGCGCAAAAATGAAACCATAAAATTGCTGGTGAAGGCTTCTTTTGCGCCCACTTCGCTTTCTGTAAAGGGAATGAAATGGTTGATGCCCTCTTTGTTTGAAATTTTATTTTGCCCGTGAAAAAGCATCAACGCCAAGCAATCGTTTTGAAATTCCGTGTCTTTTTCCCATTGGGTGTTGGGGTATAAAAATTGGTCTCGGTTGTTGATCCAAGTCGGTTGGATGGCGTGGCGCACGGCAAAATAAATGCCAATGGGAATGAGATTAAACGGCGTGATTTTATATTTGGTTGCATTGTTAAGATTGCCCGAGGACAATTTTTTTTGTCTTGCGTGCAAGGCTAAATATCTATTATTTTGAAAATCCGGTCCTTGATTGCCTGTAAAAGCCAAAATTTTGGCACTGGGTTTAAAACCGGTAATCCATTGACTGATGGTTCTTTTCTTTTTTAAATCATTCACAAAAAAACTTTTTTTACCGATAAATTTTCCGGTTTCGCCATAAATATCCAATCTAATTTTATTTTGCTGCATTTGGGTTGGATTATTTAAATTCCACACCAAAAAACCGATGGGAAATTTTCCTTCCACATTGTCAAACGTGTTTGCCGGGACCAAAAAACCCTGAAAAAATCGCGCTTTAAATTCTTTTCTAAATTGGGTAAACGCGCTGCCATTGACATATTTAAGCGTGGAAAAACTTGCCAAAATGCAATTGGGAATTTCTTTGTAAACCCGCACAAAAAATTGGGCGTAAAGCTCTCTAATGCCTAAGCCTAAATGTTGATTTTCTTGCCAAATTTTGCCCACATTAGAAACACCCGTTTTATTTTTCCCCGTTCCGGTGACCTGTTTTGAAGTGCCCGCTTCCGCATAAGGTGGATTGATGAAAATCACCAATTTTTTGCGCTTTTTTTCATCTTTTAAAATGGCTTGCAAGCTTTGTGGCAGTTTGGATTTTTGAATGACTTCGCCGGAATGATTCGTTTCATCTAAAAAGTGGTCATTTAAAAAATCAAATTGAAAAACGTGCCCGGGCAACAAATTAGCGCCGTTTGCAATGCGCTCGTGCATAATGTCTACATCGGCTTTGTCTAAGGTGCTTGCGTAAATATTGCGCTTTTCCGTTAATCCCGCCAACAAATTGCCTGTGCCTGCCGCGCAGTCCCAAACACAATAATTTTCTTGCCAATCCTCTCCCAAAGCCGCCGCCAAATATTCCTGTGCCTTTTGCACCCAAATTTGTGGCGTGAAAAACGCGCCTTTTCGCTCGCGCACGTCTTCTGGCACCAACAAATCGCGCCGTTTAATCATAAAATCCCAAAATTCCTTTTTGGGCGGGCGCTCGTAAATGCGCCAAAAAGAACGGTGCGCTTGTTGATGGTCTAAAAAATTAGCTTCATAAAAATGAATTAAACCGGAATCATCAATTCGGCGATCCAACACATAATGTTTTTCTTTTAAAAGCACATACAATTTTTCTTGAATGGTTTGGTTTTCTAAACTCAAACAATCTGCCAAATAAAAATCACCTTCCAAAATGCCACTTTTTTTGGCTCTTTCCCAATCAATGCCGATGGTGGGCATCACCACTTTGCGCCATTTTTGGAAAATATGCGTGAAATTGGTTTTGGTGATGGCAATTTTATGGGGGGAAGCCATATTCAAAATAAAATTATTTTGAATAAACTCTCTTAATTCTTTTTTGTCTTGTGAAAAATAAAATAAAAGTTTTTCTTCTTCTAAAATTTCTCCAATTAAACCTTCCAATTGTGAAAATTCTTTGGAAGAATGGTCGCTGGGTGCAACATTCCAATTAAAATCGTTTTGGTTAAAAACAGGGACAATATTTTCATATTCTATTAATACCATTTTTTCCGCATCAAAAGCACCCAAAAACAAAGGCGGAATTTCTTTATCATTTATTTTGGATTTTCCAATGGTTAAAATCAATTGAATTAAACTGTGGATGATGTTTGCTTTATTGCCTTTTTTGGCTTCCGCCCATAAAAAATATTGTTTTTTCGTGAAGATTTTCTTTTTAGGCAAAACCATAAAATCAATATTATTCACGCGCTCGGAATAATCAAAATTTTTAAAAAAATCATCGCCTACTTTGTTTTTCAGTTCTTCTTCCGTTAAATTGATATCATACATTTTGAAATCCTTTTAAAAATCCACGGTCAACTGCAATTTTTTTTTAAAAAAAACAAAGCGTTTACCGTGGTAAAAGTTTGCAATAACGAAACACAGTTTCGGTGAAGAGTAGCGCAAAAAAGGTGATGAAAAAACCAAACACGCAGTCGGATAAAAAATGCGCGCCCGGGATAATGCGTGAAAGCGCCACCGCCACCACAAAAAGCGTGCAATAAAAAAAGGCTTTGCGCCGTTTTACAAGCGGCAAAAACCAGAAAAAACCGAAAACGGCAGTGGCGGCGGAGACGTGCCCGCTGACAAAAGAACAATTTTTGGCGCAAAAATTGGCTTGGGTGAAGGCGGGCGTAAAGGGCATTTTTCCGTTGAAAATCTCTGTGTTGATGGGGCGCGCGCGTCCGGAAAAAGTTTTGATGGATTCGGTTAATAAAACGGGCCCCAACAAGGCAGAGCACAAGAAAAACAAGAAAAAAACGCGCCGTTTTTTGAAAAACGCCACATTCAAAAAAGAAGCGCAAAAAGAAAGGAAGATGAGGATGAATAAAATATCGCCCACCACGGGTAAGGCGGTGTAGCTCCACCACAACCACGGCGATTCTCGTTTTAAAAGAAAGGCATTTTCGCTGAAAAAAAGCTGGCTCAATAGAATATCCACTTCGGGCAAAAAGCGGAAAAAAACGCCCAAAATGAAGGCGCACCCCAACAAAATCACCCAGCGCCGCGTTAAATTGCCCATAAATGCCACACGCTTTTTGAAGGCTCTAATAAAAGGGGCACGCGTCCTAAATCTCTGTTTTGCTCGCCGGGGGCGTGAAAATCGCTGCCACAACTTACCCAAAAGCCATAACGTTTTGCCACATCCGCCCAATAGCGTGCTTCTTCTGGGGAATGGGCGGCACTGCCCGCTTCCAAAGCCTCCCCGCCTGCTTCTTTAAAATTTTCCAATAAATGGTGCAGGGCGTTTTTAGAAAAAGCATAGCGCCCCGGGTGCGCCAAAACAGCCACGCCACCCGATTGTTTAATCCACAAAACGGCATCTTCTACGCTTGCCCATTGGTGTTCCACGTAGCCGGGTTTACCGGGTTCTAAGTAACGCTCAAACACAGCGGAAACCGTTTTGGCTTTGCCGATTTGAACCAAATAGCGGGCAAAATGCGCGCGAGAAAGGGTGTTGGGGTTTTTACAAAAAGAAAGAGCGCCCTCTAAGGCGTTGGGAATGCCCACTTTTTCAAGTTCAGCACTCATTTTTTGGGCGCGCGCAAAGCGGGATTTTTTAATATTTTGCAGGGCGTTTTGTAAAACGGCGTTTTGAAAATCAATGTTTAAGCCCACGATGTGCACGCTTTTGCTATTGAAAGCACAAGAAATTTCCACGCCCGGGATAAAATCCACGTTGTTTAACCGGGCAAAATGTTGGGCGAAGGGTAAGCCTTCCAAAGTGTCGTGGTCGGTTAAAGCCCACAAATCCACTTCATTTTTTTGGGCAAGCAGACTCAATGCTTCCGGCGTTAAAACGCCATCTGAAAAGGAAGAATGCGTGTGCAAATCCACTTTTTTCCACGGTAGACGCGCAAATTTTTTCATTTTTTTTTAAGGTTTAAATTTTGTCCCGCATTTTGCGAAACTGAACGGCTTCCAAAACGTGCTTGGCGTGGAGGGTTTCTTCGTTTTCCAAGTCCGCAATGGTGCGTGCCACACGCAGCAAGCGATGAAAGGAGCGGGCGGATAAATTCAAACGATTCATCGCGTTGTGCATAATGCTTTGGGCTTCTGAGGTTAAAACGCAAAAACGGTCGACTTCCTGCACGCTCAATGCCGCGTTTAATTTGCCTTGACGTTTGAATTGCTGATTTTGCGCTTTTACCACGCGCGCTTGCACGGCTTGGGAAGGCTCTCCCCCTTCTTTTTGGGTGAGGTGCTCGGTGGAAACCGCGGGCACTTCAATGAATAAATCAATGCGATCCAAAAAAGGACCGGAAAGGCGCGATTGGTAACGCTCCACCTGCGCGCCACTGCAACGGCATTCTCGGTTCAACGTGCCAAAATAGCCGCACGGGCAAGGGTTCATCGCCGCAATCAACTGAAAACGCGCGGGGAAGGTGGCGCTTTTGCCGGAGCGCGCAACGTGAATCACCCCACTTTCTAAGGGCTCTCTTAAACTATCTAAGACTTTTTGGCTAAATTCCGGCAATTCATCCAAAAATAAAACGCCCGCGTGCGCTAAGGAAATTTCCCCGGGTTTGGGCGGATTGCCTCCGCCCACCAACGCCACCGCGCTTGCCGTGTGGTGCGGGGCGCGAAAAGGGCGCAGGGCGAAATTTTCCACTTTGAATTGGTTGCATAAAGACAAGACTGCCGCGGATTCTTTGGCATCGTTTTCATTCATCGGGGGCAAAATGGAAGGAAGGCGCGCCGCAAGCATTGATTTCCCCGAGCCGGGTGGACCCGACATCAACAAAGAATGCCCGCCGGATGCCGTGATTTCCAACACACGCCGCGCTTGAAATTGCCCGTAAACATCGCATAAATCTAAGTAAGGTGGAGTGGCGGCGCGGGCAATGGTTAAGGGCGCGCTCAATGGATTTTCCCCACACAAATGCGCACACACCGCCCTTAAACTATTTGCTTCTAAAATGGCGGCGCTTTGGGAAAGGGCAGCTTCTGCGGCGCTTTGGGGTGGCAAAATCAAAGTGCGGGAAGAATCTTTTGCGCCCAACGCCATTGCTAAGGCGCCGGAAATCGCGTGCAAATCACCGGATAAAGAGAGTTCTCCGGCAAATTCGTATTTTTCTAAAAGCTCATTGGCAATTTGCCCGCTTGCCGCCAAAATGCCGATGGCAATGGGTAAATCAAAGCGCCCAGATTCTTTGGGTAAATCGGCGGGCGCTAAATTCACGGTGATGCGTGAATTGGGAAAGCTAAACCCGGAATTGATCATCGCCGCACGCACGCGGTCGCGCGATTCGCGCACTTCGGTGTCCGGTAAACCCACCAAAGTAAAGGCGGGTAAGCCTTGCCCGATGTGGGTTTCCACGCGCACCAAAGGCGCGTTTAAGCCATCCAAAGCGCGACTGTGCACAAGCGCTAACACAAAAACATCCCTTTATTTTTCAAAGTCGCTTATTTTAAAGGTGTTTTTTGAAAAAAATCTTGCGTTGACCGTGGAATGGGTGAAAAGAAAAATCCTCCACGCTCAGGGTAAAATTTTTTTGAAAATTGATTTTGTTTATAATTCCTTTCTTTTTTTCTTTTCCAAAATGGATCAAAAAGTTGAATTGTCTGCGCTTTTGCAATGCGCTTTAAAACGGGTAGCCCCTGAGGGAGCGGATTTGCCCATTTTGTTGGAGCGCCCGAAAAACCCCGAACACGGCGATTTTGCTTCTCCCGTTGCCTTGCAATTGGCGAAACTCTTAAAAGAAAAACCGCAAATTTTGGCGCAAAAAATTTTGGATGCCTTGCCGCGCTCGCCTTTGATTGCAGAAGTCAATGTTGCCGGAGCAGGCTTCATCAATTTTAAGTTGGTCAAAGAAAAAAAATGGGCGATTTTGGCGAGCGCCCTTTTAGAAAAAGAAAACTTTGGGCGCGCGGAAAAAGGGAAAAACCAAAAAATCTTGTTGGAATTTGTTTCCGCCAACCCCACCGGGCCTTTACACGTGGGGCACGGAAGGGGTGCGGCTTACGGCGCAGCCTTGGCGAATCTTTTAAAATTCGCGGGCTTTGAAGTCACCACGGAATATTATGTCAATGACGCCGGGCGGCAGATGGATATTCTGGCGCTCTCTTTGTGGTTGCGTTACTTAGAACTGCGCGGGGTAACAACTATTCCTTTCCCGCCCAACGCCTACCGTGGCGATTATGTGAAAACAATGGCGGAACATTTTGTGGCGCAGCGCTCGGGGCAATATCCCAATCGGTTTTTGTGCGAATCCGAAGATTTTTTGCGTGATTTACCCTCTTTTCCCAATGCAGAACGGATGGATGAAGAAGCCAAAAATCTGCGCGAAAAGGTGTTGGATGCCTATATTGAGCGCGCCAAAGCTTTATTAAAAGAAGAATGGGAAGTGGTGCACCAATTTGCTTTGGATTCGCAGTTGAGGGATTGTTGCGCAGATTTAAAAGAATTTGGCGTGGGGTTTGACGTGTGGTTTTCGGAAAAAATACTTTTTACCGAAGGCTGGGTGGCAGAAGCGGTGCAATTATTAGAAGAAAAAGGGCATATTTACACGCAAAACGGCGCAAAATGGTTTCGCTCTTCTTTCTTTGGGGATGAAAAAGACCGCGTGGTGCAGCGCGATAATGGTCAATACACCTATTTTGCATCGGATATTGCTTACCATTTGAATAAATATCGGCGGGGTTTTCAGCGTTTAATCAATATTTGGGGGGCGGATCATCACGGCTATATTGCGCGCGTCAAAGGGGCAATAGAAGCCTTGGGGGAAAATTCCCGCAAGTTGGAAATTGCCTTGGTGCAGTTTGCGGTGCTTTATAGAAACGGGCAAAAGGTTTCTATGTCCACCCGCTCGGGCGATTTTGTCACCTTGCGCCAATTGAGAAACGAAGTGGGCAATGACGCTTGCCGCTTTTTTTATTCTTCCCGCAAGGCAGACCAACATTTGGATTTTGATTTGGATTTGGCCAAAAAAGAAAGCAGCGAAAATCCGGTTTATTATGTGCAATACGCGCACGCCCGCATTGATTCTTTGTTTAAACAATGGGGAGGCGATGAAAAACAATTGGAAAATGCGCGCTGGGAACTGTTAAGCGAAGATGAAAAAGCCTTGCAATTGATGGATTGCGTGGCGCGCTTTCCGGAAACCATTGAATCAGCTGCCCAAGATTTGGCAGTGCATAAAATTGCCTTTTACGCGCGCGAATTGGCGGGCTTTTTTCACGCGTGGTATAACGCCGAGCGCATTATTGTTCCCAATGAAGGGGAAAGTTTGGCAAAATTGGCGTTGTGTCGCGTCTTAAAACAAGTGATACAAAACGCCTTGGGAATTTTGGGCGTGAGCGCGCCAGATAGAATGGATCGAGAAAAAGGATGAAAAACAAAAACGCGAAAAATGCCGGTGGCACGTTGATGGGAATGTTCATTGGCTTAGTGTTGGGCGTGGTGATGTGTAGCGCCGTGGTGCTTTATTTGAATAAAGCGCCCTTGCCTTTTCACACGCCCTCACAAAGCGCCAAAGCGCCCGCGCGCACCACACCCTTAAAAATCAACAATCCCACGGGAGACAATCGCTTTTCCTTTTACGACATCTTGCCTTCCAAAACGGAAAATGCACTGCCCGCGGGGAAAGTGGATTCTCCTAAACCCAGCGGTTTAGAATCCCTTCCGGCAAAGCCCAATCATTATTTTGTGCAAACGGGGTCGTTTAGTCGCGCCAATGAAGCGGACAATCAAAAAGCACAGTTGGCGATGATGGGCTTGGAAGCGAATATCCAGCAGTTGATTATTAAAGATCAAAATTTTTACCGCGTGCGTTTAGGACCTTTTACAGAAACAGAAGCCAAAAGCACGCACACTGAATTATTAAACGCCGGCATTGCCGCGCAAGTGGTTCAGTGATTTTTTTAAGGAGTTTTATTCAATGAGACCGCAGTTGAAATTTTTATTGTTGTTAATTGCTTTTGTGCTTTCCCCCATTTGGGCAAGCGCTTATGAAACGGTGAAAAACCCGCAACCGGTGGATGACCCGCAAAAATTGGAAGTGATTGAGTTTTTCAATTACGGCTGCCCCCATTGCGCTGATTTGTTTCCATTGATCAATGCGTGGGAAAAAACCTTGAAAGAGGATGTGGTGTTGCGCCGCGTGCCGGTTTCTTTTGGACGCGCCGCGTGGGGCAATACCGCCAAATTGTTTTATACCTTGGAAGCGATGAACGAGCGGGAACGCTTAGAAAGCAAAGTCTTTAACGCCATCCACAAGGAGCGCGTGAATTTGTTTGTGCCCAAATTGATGAACGATTGGATCATCCAACAAAATGTGGATGTCAATCAATTCAATGCCACCTTCAATTCCTTTGGCGTGATGAATTCCTTAAAACGCGCGGAAAAATTAACCCAAGATTACGCTTTGGAAGGCGTGCCCGCGTTGGTGGTCAATGGCAAATACCTCGTTTCCGGCGCAGACAAAAGCGTCTTGCAAGAAGTGGACGCTTTATTACAAAAAGAGCGCGAGTTGAAGGGAAAATAAATTAATTTCCACGGTCAACTTGAATTTTTTTTTAAAAATCGCAATGCAACTCCATTTAAACGGTAGCCTTCAACAGTTTGAAAACATCCAAAACGTGTTGGATTTAATCCAACAATTGCATTTGGAAAACAAAAAAATGGCTGTGGAATTAAACCAAGCCATTGTGCCCAAAAGTTTATACGCGCAAACCCTTTTAAAAGAAGGCGATGTGGTGGAAATTGTGGTGGCGGTGGGCGGAGGATAGAAAATGGATTCTTTTTCTTTGGCGGGCAAAACCTACACCTCGCGCCTCTTAGTGGGCACGGGGAAATACAAAGATTTTGACGAAACAAAAGCGGCCGTTGTGGCAAGTGGGGCGGAGATTGTCACCGTTGCCATTCGGCGCGTGAATATTGGGCAAAATCCCAACACCCCCAATTTGTTGGAATGTTTAAACCCTCAACAATTCACCATTTTGCCCAATACGGCGGGGTGTTTTTCG
>QLIP01068499.1_pt1 | contig 16865 bp, 11 predicted proteins | sample 1769771 | NCBI WGS metagenome assembly QLIP01 (sample SAMN09428762, study PRJNA476227) | Gut metagenome, whole genome shotgun sequencing project. | isolation source: cecum | host: Rhizomys sinensis | place: China: Jinsha town of Minqing, Fujian Province | collected 2013-09-23
TAATTTTATAAGTGCTACCAACCGGAAAAATCCGCTGACCCCGTCAAGGTGTGTTGCAATGCGCGCGTCGGAGGTCATGGGGGGACACGCTTCCAAGCGTAGGCTCTTCTTTCTTGCATACAGGCCACATTGAGGATAGAATTTGCGCCTGAAGGCACCCGTTCTTTTTGTTGTCGCGCTTGGAAGCGCAAGGTCTATGACAAAGCCACCCGCTCCGTCGCGCGTTAGGGCGGGTAGCAACGCGTGTGGCTTTGTTATGGAGGACATGCTTCCAAGCATGTCGTTATGGTATACCGTCCTAAACGCAACCTTATGGTGTTCTGGAAAGTTTTGGTGTTCTGGTTAAATTTTTCCGGGGTTAGTGGCGGCGGATGAAGCTGAAGATGGTGTCGTAGGCGGCTTCTCGCGCGGGGAGCGGCGAGAGGATGAGGTCGTGGATGCCGCTGTCGATGGTGCTTACTTCGCGAATGCGTCCGAGTTTTTCGCCGCGCTTTTGCAGCATGGCCGGGTCTAAGACCGCATCACCTGTCTTGAAGGCCGGAGTGTAGTTGCAACCGTCTATCTTCCGACTACTGTGCATCACTAAGATGGGGACAGAGATGTTTTTTGCTTTGCGCATCGTCGTAGATTGTGCCTTGTCGATGTATCGCACCCAGCTATATGTGACGTCGGGCGAGTAGATCATTTTCCAATCTGTATTGTATGTCCATTCGCCGTCGTATTCCTTGAGTAGTGAGTAGGCGTATCCGTCGCAGTGCCCTTGCTTGACTTTGGCGTTGGGCGCAATGTTCGCGATGACGCCAATGGCCGGAGCCGCAAAGTTGCGCATGAATGCGTTGAAGTTCCATTCCAGGAAGGGGCTGTTGGTTACGATGCGGTTTACGCCAATTTCATTGCCTTTTTCGGTTGCCATATATGCTACGGTGAGTCCACCGGTGCTATGGCCCGAAAGGGTGATGTCGGTGTTTCCATCACGGCGTATCTGTGCCAGTGCTGAGTCTATATCGGCAAAGTACTCCTTCTGTTTGCGTATGTTGAATGGGTATTGCCACGGCTGCCAACTGCGTCCGTAGCGGCGCAGATCAACGGCATAGAAGTTGAAGCCTGAGTCCACGAAGCGGTCGCCCATCTCTCGCTGAAAGAAATAGTCGTTGAAACCGTGTACATATAGGTAGGCACGTTTCGAGCCTCGAGGGTCGAGCTTGCGTATGATTGTGGATCGACATGGACCGTCGAACTGTTCGCCTTGATCTACGTATCGCGCTTCGAAGCCCGGAAGTATGTCGGGATGCCAAGTGGTGTCGGTGGTACGTGTCTTGGGTCCGGTGTACTTTTCTGGGAAGTGCCATTCACCTGAAGCAATGGCCGCGAAAAGGATCGCGGCCATCAAAAAAGTAAGTTTTCTCATTAGATATATTTTTGTGTCGCTATTTATCAATATGTGAACGGAGCAGATTTACTTTCTGCTGCAACATGGCTGTGCGGGCCTCATTTTTGATGAGTTCCTTACGGGCACCAGCCACTCCCCATGTTCGTGCTATCATATTTTTCGTATCGTCCGGAAGGGTGGTGCGTCCCGTGATGCGTCCGTTATTGATAAAACGCAACTCTATCTTATTGAGTTCGTTGTTGGCAATAAAATCTGCAATGCTGTCGGCTTTTGCACCGTCGAACATTACAGTTGTGTTCCCATCTACAGTGTAATTTAGCGCCTGGTCGTGGGGTACAATAGCCGATGCGACTGTGTTACCGACGGCCGACACTTCAATGCGGTTGAAGCTACCGCCGCGAAGGAATGCCACGAGTTCGAGCTGTTCGCTTTTCGACATGCGCGCCACGATGCCCGTAGCAGTGGGCGGATATCGTTTGCGCCAGCTGTTCAGGATAAAGTAGCCTTCGACTTCGCGTGGGTTTTCAACCACCGCAAATTGCTGCAGCCCATCGGCGAGCTGTTGATTGAGTCTGTCGATGTTTGCCCGGCATGAATCAATCTGTGTCGTGGTTGCTGCGAGCGAATCCTTGAGCGATTGGATGTAATTCTGTTTTTTTTCTTCACCGTCGTGGCGACGCTGAGTGCAAGCGGGTGCAATCAGCGAGCCAACAACGGTTAGTAATATTAAGGTTTTCTTCATTTAGGCTGGTGTGCGGGACGCAGGAGGTCGTTTACGGTTTTTACTGGATTGAATGTGTCGGCGGGTACTTCAACGAGGATGGTGTTCCAATCGCTCATTGCGCCATTCCATAAACCAGGCAACTCAAGCGCTTTGATCTCAACGCCTTCGCGGCTTTTAATTGAGATGAAACCTGTGGCGGGATCAACATACTCGGGGAGATTGAATTTTTCGCCCTTGTAGTTTTTGGTCGATACGGCAAGGTCTACGGGATTGAAGTGTGTAGAATGCTTCATCATCTCAACGGCCTCTTTGTTATTGGGATCAATCTGTGAGGCCTCGAGAATCTGGGGCGATACGGTGCCGTCGGGGTTGTATGCCAAGTACGGACCACCACCAGGTTCGCCCTCATTCTTCACCATACCGCAGACACGGGTGGGGCGGTTGAGCTTGCAGAAGATGTAATCCACCTTTTCGAGGTTGGTCATCTCTTCGGTGTTGTCGTGAGTGATGCAGAGAACCTTATGCATGAAGTCGAGTATCTCGTTCAGTCTCTCGTCTGTCGGTATGCCCTCTTCAAGCTCTTTGCAGTAATCGTTGATGCGTTGTTTAACGCCTACCAGGATTCCACCGAGCAGTTTCTTATATTTGATTGTTGATTCGCGGCGCTGGTCGGGCACAACGTTATCGATGTTTTTGATGAAGATTACATCGGCATCGAGATCGTTGAGATTTTCTATCAAGGCGCCGTGGCCACCGGGGCGGAAGAAGAGTTTGCCGTTTTCGCGATAGGGTGTGCCGTCCATATTGGCTGCCACGGTATCGGTCGACGGTTTCTGTACGCTGTAAGTTACGTCATATTCAACGCCATATTCATTGCCAAGCGAACCTGCAGTCTCCTCGATTTTAGCTTGTACGGGTGCGATGTGTTCGGACGAAACGGTGAAATGCACATTCACTTTGCCTGCTTTGCCTGCGGCATACTGAGCACCCTCGGCCAGATGTTCCTCGATGGCAGTGCGGCTGGCACCTGTCACTTTGTGGAATTGCAATAATGCTTTGGGAAGGTAGCCGTAGTTGAGACCTTGAGGTTCAATCAGTGCTTTTGCAATCTCTTTGTATCTGTTCTCTTTAATAAGAGTGTCGATGCTTTTGCCGTATAGTTCCATGCACTTGGCATTGAGGGCGGGGAAGAAAGCGAAATCTTCGATCTGGGCAAAGAATTTCTTCATGAAGTCATTATCGGGCTTTTCGGCTTTGCCAGAAACAAACGAGAAGATATCTTTGAACATGCGCGATGCGGCGCCGCTTGCCGGCACCATCTTAGCCACTTTGCCACCCTGTGCAAGAAATTCATCCCAAATGCGGATTGAGTCGGCCTCGAGTTCGGGTGTAACGGCCGAAAGACCATGACCCGGTGTGGCGGGAGCCTCAATTTTAAGGAATGGGAAACCGTCGCGGAGCATCTGGAGCTCCTGATTTAACTTCGCTTCAGAGATGCCTCTCTCCTGGAGCGTCAATACGTCAATCTCTTCTAATTTCATAATCGGTATAGATTTTGGAAAATCGTTTTTATGAAGAAGTCATTTAAGCACCTTAGATGTTTAAATAACTTCGATAGTAGCAAATTTACAATAAATTTATGAGTTCAGCAATAGAGAGGTGCAATTAATGATATCAAACCTTAATATTTATAGGGAATTAGAGGAATTGTAATAAAAAATTAACAAAAATAGTATGCGTCGGCTTAAACCATAACGTTATCTAAATGTCAAAAAAGCGTTGAAAAAATATTTGAATTATAATTAAAGTTGCAAACAACTATTGAAGTTGTTAAAACAGCTTGTTTGTTTGAAACTATATCAGCTTAAAAAATATGAAGAGATCAATTTTATTTGCATCTATGGCTTTGGTTGGCGGCGCGATTGCGCTTTCGGCCACCGTTAAGGGACGTATTTTAGATTCGTCTAATTCGCCGCAGCCTGGTGCAACAGTGCAAATCTACCAACTTCCCGACTCTGTTCGCAAAGGATTTTTGGTGACGGGAGCGAAGGGTGATTTTGCGTTGAACAAAATCAAGCCGGGCAAGTATAGCCTAAAGGTGACCTTAATTGGTATGCAGGATATTGTGAAGCACATCGATATCACAGATGCTAATGCCACAATCGACCTCGGCAATCTGCCGATGAGCGAGGAGGCTACAATGCTCGGTGAGGCTGTGGTTAAGGGTATCAAAACTGCGGTCGTTGCAAAGCAGGACACAATTGAGTTCAATGCAGGTTCGTTTAAAACTCAAGCCAATGCATCGGTCGAGGACCTGTTGAAGAAGCTTCCCGGTGTAGAGGTTGACAGCGATGGAAAAATCACATCGGGTGGTAAGTCGATTTCAAAAATCTTGGTCGATGGCAAAGAGTTCTTTGGCGGTGACACTCAGATGGCAACAAAGAACCTTCCGTCAGACCTCGTTGATAAGGTGCAGGTTGTGGATCGTAAGTCTGACTTGGCGCGCCTCACCGGTGTAGACGATGGCGAGGATGAGACCGTAATCAACCTTACCGTTAAGAAGAGCATGAAGAATGGTTGGTTCGGTACGCTCGGCGCTGGATACGGAACAGATGGCCGCTATGAGGGCAAGTTCAATATCTCGACATTCACAGATAATAACCAGATATCGATTGTGGGTGGTGGTAACAACATCAATGACCTCGGTTTCGGTGATTCTGGTCGCGGTCGATTCAACGGATTCGGCGGCGGTGGCGGCATCACAACTGCTCAGCGCATCGGTTTGAACTTCAATGTTGGTCGTACGGATTCGCTTCGCTTCGGTGGTAATGTATTTTATGCTCATTCCGATCGAAACAGCCTTACCAACAGCACTACACTCTATAAATATGGTGGTGATAAGAATCAGTTGAAGAAGAGCGAATCGCTTTCTACAGATATCGGCCACAATGTGCAAGGTGACTTCCGCATGGAGTGGAAGATGGATAAGAACAATACCCTCGATTTCCGCCCCTCGTTCAGCTTCAATAAGCGTGATGCCGAGTCATCTTCAACATCAAATTTGTGGAAGACACTCGATAATACGCAGGTGAACAGCGACCTTTCTCGTCGTTACAATAATGGTATTGGTTATGATTTGGGTGGCCGATTAATCTTTAATCACAACTTTGAGTCACGTCCCGGGCGTTCATTCAGTTTGCAGGGTAACTACAGTGTTTCGAATACGTTCCAGAACAATACATCTTGGAGCAAGATTGAGCAGTTCCTGAAAAAGGTTGAGGATGGGGAAGCTGATGTTACGGAGTATTATCGATATATGGATAACCGTCAGACCAGCAACACCGTTGGCGGCCGATTGAGTTATACTGAGCCTTTGGGAGATGCCAAGAACGGTAACTTCCTTCAGGTTTCGTATCGTATGAATCTCCGATTCAACAATGCTGATTTGGAGACCTATACACTTCCGTTTGTAGACCTTGCAGATGTTACAAACTGGACATCAAAACCGGCGAATGCAGGAAATCCGGTCGATTCTTTATCGAACATCTATGACAACACATTCAATTCGCACGAGTTATCTGTAGGATACAAGAAGGTTAATAAGATGTATAACCTGGATGCAGGTTTGATGTGGTCGCCCTCGGGCATTAGCCGTGTCGATAAGATTAATACCGAGAAGAGTCTGAGCAATTGGGCATGGACAAACATAGCCCCGTATGCACGCTTCCAGTATAAGTTCGACAAGACTACATCGCTTCGTGCCGACTATCGCGCTCGTGCCAACCAACCTTCCATTTCACAGTTGCAGCCCGTGGCCGACGTTACCGACCCGATGAATATCGTACAGGGTAACCCGAATCTAAAGCCCAGCTTTGGACAAAACCTTGGTATGCATTTCAACGGATTCGATGCTGAAAGTCAGCGTTCAATCAATGCTATGTTGAATGGTTCGTTTACGATGAATAGCGTAATTAGTAAAACGATTACGGATCTCGAAACCGGACGACGCACAACAACATACGAGAATGCAAATGGCAACTGGTCGACAATGGGTATGTTGATGTTGAACCAGCCTTTTGGTGGCAAGATGTGGCGATACACAGTTCGCGCATTCGGAAACTATAACGAGAGTGTGGGTTATATCAATGGCGTCTTCAACCGTGCCGGAAGCTTGAACCTCCGTCCCAGTGTTGGTTTGACTTTCACCAACGACTTGTTCCAGATCTCAGTAAATCCGAACTATGGTTATCAGTTGAGCACAAATACAATGGCCGGACAGCCGAATCGATGGATCAATAGCTATGGTTTGCGTTCTGATGCAGCGCTCTTCCTACCGTTTGGATTGTCGCTCAATACCGACTTTATGTATTCGCACAATCCTGGCTTCTCGTCGACAAATCCGAATCCCGATTCTTATTTGTGGAATGCACAGCTATCATACTCGATGCTCAAGGATAAGAGCCTTACGCTTTCGGTTCGCGCCTACGATATCTTGGGTATGAAGAAGAATTACTTCTCATCGTCGAACGATCAGTACGATATGGATACGCAGTATAACGACCTTACTCGCTACGTAATGTTTGGTATCAGCTACACATTCAACACGATGAAGAGTAAGAAGGCACCCGAAAACGATGGCTTCATGGAGGGTCCCGGAATGCATGGCGGACGTCGCGGTCCTGGCGGTTTTGGCGGTCCTGGCGGAGGCATGCGTCCCTTCTAAAGCAGTAAGTTCTCATAAATATTATTATACCCCCGAGGAGGTTGAGCCGTTTTCGGCTCAACCTCCTCAACCTTTATTCTTACCCTTAATCAACTTCAATATTCCCACTCCTCTCAATAGCCAACGCACATCGCGCTGCCCGTCCTAACGCGCGACGGAGCGGGTGGCTTTGTCATGGACGTTGCGCTTCCAAGCGCGACAACAAAAATAACGGGCGCCTTCAGGCGCAAATTCAAAAAGCTCGTCGTATTTTTACGTTCAAACTCGTCGTATTTTTACGTTCAAATATGTGTACATAATCAAAAGTAAAAGCAGTTACGATGCAAATCGTAACTGCTTTATTTTAAGAGAAGATTCTAAATTGATTTTAACCAAAGATTCTTGGTTTATGATCTATAACGTGGTGAATTAAGTCAGTTCATTCAAGACTTCAGATGCGAGAAACATCTTTGACTCCCTTTACGGTTTTGATTTTCTTTATCAGCGAGGTGAGTTGGCGATTGTCGGTGACGCCAATCACTAAGTAGCCTTGGAAGATGCCGTCGTGCGAATCGATCGAGATGTTGCGAAGCATCGTGTTGGGTTCTTTCGAGATAATCGAGGTGATGTTGGCCACGATGCCGATGTCGTCGTTGCCAATGACACGTAGTTGTGCCGACAACATCTCGCCCGATTTTCCACTCCAGTCGGCGCGAATGATGCGGTATGGGTAACGGTCGCAGATGTGAGCGGCATTCGGGCAGTCGGTTTTGTGAATTTTTACAGAGCCGTCTGAACTGATGAATCCGAACACAGAGTCGCCGTAAATCGGGTTGCAGCATCGAGCAAACTTGTAAGCCAGCCCGTTGATGCTTTTCTCGCCGATTACGAGCACATCGTTCTTGGGCGATTCCTCAACTATGTTTTGAAGTTGGAATTCACCTGCCGAGATGTGTTCGCTCTCCACTTCGCGAGTGGTAGTTTCGATATATTGATTCAGGAAGCGTCCGGCGTCAATTTTGTCGGCACCCATGTCGGCAAAGAATTCGATGGCATATTTATATCCCATCTTTTTGATGAGGCGCATCAGTTCGCCTTCATCTATTTCGATCTTACGATTCTTGGCACGGCGCATCAGAGCCTCTTTGCCGAGATCGGCAAGACGTTGCTTCTCTTCGTTGAGACTCTGCTTAATCTTGTTGCGAGCCTTCGAGGTGGTGACGATGTTTAGCCATTCCTGGCGTGGCGATTGGTTGTTAGATGTGAGAATCTCTACGGTGTCGCCATTTTTTATCTTATAGTTGAGGCGTTTGTGCGAGCCGTTTATCACCGCACCGGTGCAGTGTGCGCCGACGTTGGTGTGAATATGGAATGCAAAGTCGAGCACGGTTGCTCCGGCCGAAAGTCGGAACAAGTCGCCCTTGGGCGTAAAGGCAAAAACCTCCTGTTCAAAGTTTTCGGCTTTGATATTCTTCATGAGCTGCATCGGACCGGCTTCGGCTGTTTCGAGGATGTCGCGGATATTGTTCATCCAACGGTCGGAGCTGTCGCCCTTTCCTCCCTTGTATCGCCAATGCGCCGCCAAGCCCTTTTCGGCCACGAGGTCCATCCGTTCGGTGCGGAATTGTACTTCGACCCATTTCTGACCAGGTCCGATCACGGTGGCATGCAGACTCTCATATCCGTTGCTTTTTGGGATGGTAATCCAATCTTTCATACGCGCCGGATTGGCGGTGTACATGTCGGCCAGGATGGAATATGCCAGCCAACAATCCTGCTTTTCGCGTTCGCGCGGAGTGTCGATTATGACACGAATGGCGAAGAGATCATAAATGCCGGGTATATCCACCTTCTGCTTCTTCATCTTATTCCAGATTGAAGAGATTGACTTGGTGCGCCCCTTGATGGTGAATTTAAGTCCTGCGTCCTCGAGGTTGCGCTTCACGGGCGCAATGAAGTTTTTGATGTATTCATCGCGCGAACGTTTAGTTTCGTTCAACTTTCCGGCAATCTGCGTGTAGATTTCGCGATTGGTATATTTGAGCGAGAGGTCTTCAAGCTCACCTTTAATTTTATAAAGACCCAAGCGGTGTGCTAACTGTGCATACAGACAGTTGGCTTCGAAGGCAACATTCTTTACCCAATCGTGATTCGGGTGATGGTTAATCATACGCATCAACACAAGATTCTGTACAATCATAATGATGATTACACGGATATCTTGAGCCAGAGCCAACATCAAACCGCGAAAATTCTCTTGATTCTGAGCTGAGTTACGATTGCCGAACTTCGAGACGTTGGCAATGCCAGCGATAAGTTGTTTGATATCGTCGCCCCATCGTTGTTGAATCTCATCAATCGAAATAAGATCCTCGTTAAAAAGAGGGTAGAGCAGGATAGCCACGAGGATATTACGGTCGGGGTCGACCATCTCGGCAAACGTGTCGGCAGTGCGCAGTGCGATTACGGCATGCGATATATTCTGCTCGGTATATGGATTGCGACTGGTGCGCATCTTTTCGAGGCATAATGAGGCAAGATCTCGGGCATCGGTATCCGAGAGGACATCCGAGAGGCGTACGCTGATGTTGTTAACAAGCGATGCAATCTCTTTCAATTCGGAGTATCCGAGCATCCTATTTGTATAATTTTCCATAGCTCGATAAAATATTAGTGGCTTAAAATAATTTCTTAAATCACTATTTGTTCAAATTCCAAACAAAATTAAAAAAAAAGAATTAAATTTGCAAGGTAAAGTATAAATTATGGAGATAGAGAAATTTGAAATAGAGGGTCCGGTTGTGATTCGTCCGCGTGTTTTCAACGATGCGCGCGGCTACTTCTATGAGAGTTATAGTAAGCGAGATTTCGATGCAGCTATAGGTGAGGTCGATTTTGTGCAGGATAATCAGTCGATGTCAACACGCGGTGTGGTTCGTGGATTGCATTTTCAGCGTCCCCCCTTTGCTCAGGCAAAACTCGTAAGATGTCTTAAGGGTCGCGTGCTCGACGTTGCGGTGGATCTTCGTAAGGATTCTCCGACATATGGCAAAGCGATGGCCGTGGAGTTGACCGAGGAGAATAAGTTACAGTTCTTCATTCCGCGCGGTTTTGCGCATGGTTTCTCGGTGCTGAGCGATGAGGCTGTGTTCCAGTATAAGTGTGATAATTACTATGCTCCGGAGGCCGATGGTGGTATTTCGTTGCTCGACGAGAGCCTCGGTATCGATTGGGGCATTGCTCCCGAAGAGATGATTTTGTCGGAAAAGGATAAAAATCATCCGAAATTGGGAGAGTTTGACTCACCGTTTTAAAACTACAATGCAATCATTTACAACAATGAAGAATATATTGATTACCGGTGGTGCCGGATTCATTGGGTCGCATGTGGTACGACTCTTTGTGAATAAATATCCCGATTATAAGATTGTTAATCTTGATAAGTTGACTTATGCAGGCAATCTGGCAAATCTGAAGGATATTGAAGATAAACCGAATTATAAGTTTGTTCGTGCAGATATTGCTGACATCGAGGAGATGCGTCGCGTGATTCGCGAAAACGAGATCGACGGCGTGATTCACCTTGCAGCAGAGAGCCATGTTGACCGCTCGATTAAGGATCCTTTCACTTTTGCTCGAACAAATGTGATGGGTACATTGTCGTTGCTTCAGGCAGCACGCGAATATTGGGAGGAGCAACCCGAAAAATATGAGGGGAAGTTGTTCTATCATATCTCGACCGATGAGGTATATGGTGCATTGGAGATGACCAACCCTGAGGGAATTGAGTCGCCCTTTACAACCAAGGCTTCGTCGTCGGCTCATCATCTGGCTTTCGGTACAGACTTCTTCCTTGAGACTACAAAATATAATCCGCACTCGCCTTATTCAGCGTCGAAGGCATCGTCCGATCATTTTGTGCGTGCATACCACGACACTTACGGCATGCCAACCGTTGTGACCAACTGCTCGAATAACTATGGTCCTTACCAGTTCCCCGAGAAGTTGATTCCTCTTTTCATCAATAATATCCGCAAACGTAAGCCGCTTCCCGTTTATGGAAAGGGAGAGAACGTTCGTGACTGGCTGTTTGTAGAGGATCACGCTCGTGCCATCGATCTTATCTTCCATGAAGGTAAGGTGGCTGAGACTTACAATATCGGCGGATTCAACGAGTGGAAAAATATTGACATCATAAAGGTGGTTATAAAGACAGTAGACCGTCTGTTGGGTAATCCCGAGGGTTATTCTGATGAATTGATTACCTATGTAACCGACCGCATGGGACACGATATGCGTTATGCCATCGATTCGCGCAAATTGCAGCGTGAACTCGGTTGGGAACCCAGCCTCCAGTTCGAAGAGGGTATTGAGAAAACAGTTAAATGGTATCTCGATAACGAGGAATGGATGGAGAATGTAACATCGGGCGATTACCAACGCTACTACGATGATATGTATAAAGCTCGTTAAAATATTTTATACTCATCAATAATATAAAACGCCGGAGAGTCTCAGACTCTTCGGCGTTTTATATTTGTGTTGGTGTCTAATTTGTTAGTCGAGATTGGAATTTCCGGTACGTTCTACTTCGTCGATAATTTTGAGAAGGTAACGACCATATTCATTTTTCATCATCGGCTGTGCTACCTCGCGCAGACGTTCTGCCGAAATCCATCCCTGACGGTATGCGATTCCCTCAAGACATCCTATCTTAAGACCCTGACGCTTCTCAAGCACCTCAACATAGATAGAGGCTTCAGCGAGCGAATCGTGTGTGCCTGTGTCAAGCCATGCAAAACCACGAGGAAGTGTCTGAACCTTAAGCTCTCCGTCTTTGAGGAATTCCTGATTCACGGTCGTGATTTCAAGTTCTCCACGTGCCGAAGGCTTGATCGATGCAGCAACATCCACCACCTTGTTTGGATAGAAATATAGCCCTACTACGGCGTAGTTGCTTTTGGGGTGAGTCGGCTTCTCTTCGATCGAGAGACAGTTGCCTTCGTGGTCGAATTCTGCAACACCGTATCGTTCCGGATCATCCACCCAGTAACCGAATACTGTAGCCTTATTCTCTTTCTCTGCGGCCTCAACCGATTCACGCAAAATTTTTGAGAAACCGGCGCCATGGAAGATATTGTCGCCAAGTACCAAGCAGGCTGAATCATCGCCGATGAACTCACGGCCAATTATGAAGGCCTGAGCCAAGCCGTCGGGCGAGGGTTGCTCGGCATACTGGAGATTGACACCGAAGTCAGAACCATCGCCAAGGAGTCGTTTGAATCCTGGAAGATCTTGGGGTGTAGAGATGACCAAAATGTCGCGTATGCCCGCCAACATCAGTGTTGAGATGGGATAGTAGACCATTGGTTTGTCGTAGATGGGCAACATCTGCTTACTAACTCCCTTTGTGATGGGATATAGACGGGTGCCGGAGCCTCCGGCGAGTACGATTCCTTTCATATCCAAAAGTTTATTTTTTGCAAAAATATGGATTTTTAACGAGATACGCAAATTGAAGTTGTTTAAACTTCATTATTTTGTTGTTAATATGGCGAGCTCCAATAAATTGCGAGTAAACACTTGACTTTATGAGTGAGGACGTTCGGCCACGATTGCTGCGATGCGGTAGGTGAGTTTGTTGATTGAACGCAGAGCAAAGTGGTTGTTAGTCGATGTAGTCGACCAACCCGCCACACCTGTGTTGCGAAGGTGTGCCAACAACTCTTTGGGCGATGCAAAATTGCATACGACTTCAATCTCTTCGATGCGAACGAGGTTGAATCTTTGTTCTATAATTCGACGCAATGTATCAACATCCAGGTAATCGATCGGTGCCGGGCGAATGGCATCCAATTCTGCCATAGTGCCGCGGATAAATGTGGAGATGATCAGATAACCTCCCGGGTGTAAGATTCGGGCACACTGTTCGAAAAAGCCGGGAATATTCTGAAACCATTGGATGGCAGAGGAGGAGAGGATGGCGTCATATTGCTCCTGAGTGTTGCGAATCCATTCCTCTGCATCGGCCTCAATTGCCAGCTCGCATTCAGCTAAATTGGGGAGCGATACAGGATTGATATCGAGCAGGTGAATCTCGGCAGGTTTAAATCTTTCTACATAGCAAGGAGTCAAAAGACCCGTTCCTACACCAATCTCTAAAATGCGACCTGATGGCGCTATCAATGCATCGTGGCTTGACTCCATAAGATGTGCAATGGCTTGACGTTGAGGATGGGCGTGACTATCGTATGTCTCCGCAGCAGCCTTAAAATTCTTTGCCATCGATTCCTTCTTGGGAATCACAATCTTTACAATATCGCGCAAGTCGATATAATGAGGTTCGCCATGAAGAATCGTTACGTCGTATCCAAGCTCTTTCCACGCATTCAGGATATTGCTTTGCGGAAATATCATATCGCGGTCGCCATAGAAGACGCGACGCCATGGGATGTCGTTGTTTGTCGGTATGAGCGGAATTTGATCGAGTTGTCGACGCAACGATTCGATGTATTGATCATCGTTGGGAAGCTGACTGAAGACTGCTTCAAACGTAGCCTTGCCGCCAGCCACGCGGCGGCGAAAGCGCATCAGGTTGTCGGGCGTCAGACGCTCGCCCGTGTTCCGATAAGTCTCGACAGGGATGCCAAATTGATCATGACACGGAATCGGACTACCATTTATGGCATAGGCTGCTGTAATTTTCGAAGCAGGCAGAACCGATGCTGCCACTACACCCAACGACCAGGCAAAAAGCCATACCGTGTGATAGTTATCGAGAAATGAAGAGTCAAGATCCGGTGTGCTGTAGTCATAGACCACGGCGGTGTCCCAACCCTCTTCAACGACATGCTGATAGAAGGAGGCCTCCGTGCCCCAACCGGCAAAGATTAATATTAACTGTTGATTACCCTCGACTCTGTGTGTAAATTCAATTCTCATATCGACTGCAAAAATAATAAAAAAACGGCAGTCTCGCAAACACTAAGCCCACGAAGAGATGCTTCTAAGCATCCCTCCGCGGGCGTCATCCCCATATTTCAAGTTTGAAGTTGTCTAAACTGATTTTTACTAAGATTCGAGAACCTCAGTCCCTTCTGCAACAAGCCAGCTAGTGAGGCGACGGTAACGGGTCGAATAGCTGGTGCCTATCTTGACGATCTTGCGGGAATCACTATAATAGTGGAAGGGATAATCCTTCTCGTCAATCTGCGCCAAAGCTTTCTTGGCGGTCGAGTTAATCTTAAATTCGAAAAGATAGATATATTCCTTGTTTTCCAATACCATATCGATGCGACCGACTGGTGTCTGAACCTCTCCGGTCAATTTTAACCCTGCGGCCATCAAGAGGGCTTTCAATATCACCTTTAGATGATATTCAAGCTCTATTTTCTTCATCTCCATGTTGTTAAATTGACTCAATCCCAACTGGAGCATATTCATCATCGCCTCAACGTCCCCCTTTTCAGCATAAAGCGCAAGATTTGCAGCGCTGAACTTTGACTTTTGAACAGGCACAAGCAAATGCAATAACTCTTTATAGAATCCAGACTGTACTTCTTTATTCGGGAAACCTAAATAATAGATTCCGGACTGATAGTTCTTGATGGTAAGATAGCCCGACTGATACAACAGGGCAGTCGGATCATCAGACAGAACCGGCTCCTGCATCAGTTCATCCGCGTCCGCATGAATATCTTCTAATGTGCTAAAATCATAGTTTCTACGTTTTAGATCCTCAACCAGATAATTTGAAGTGCCACTCGTGAACCAATAGTTGCCGAATGTCATTTTACTGAAAGCCATAATGGTACTATACGGATTGTATATATTTTCACCTTCTGATGCAAACATATAGCCATCATAGTGAAGTTTGAATTTTTTCGAAGCTTCATCGAGAGTCAAACCATTCTTATTGGCAAACACCTTCATATCCTCACTGAAGTATTCTTTCATCTCACACTCACTTATTCCGCAAATGGCATTATATTCTGGCTCCAGTGAGATATCACGCAAGTTGTTCAAACCGGAAAAGATGTTCACATGGCTAAACTTAGTAACGCCTGTGATCATCACGAATCTTATGTATGCCGCACTCTCTTTTATGACTCCATAAAAACCGCGAAGCAGATTCTTGTCGTCCGAATGCAAGTCTTCATCTCGATGGCGCGTGTCAAGCATTGGCTTGCCGTATTCGTCAATCAAGATCACGACATTTTCGCCATATTTTATTTGTGCTTTGCGAATCAGGTTATAGAAACGACCTTCGGAATCCTCATTTTGCAAACCCGCATCAACCCCTAATCTTCGTTCATTGTCATCTAAGACATTTCTTAGATGAGACTCAAGGGCATTGATGGAACGGTAATCCTTCCCGCCCATTGTTATATGAATCACAGGATGTACTCGCCATTCAGTTTCCAAATCGGCGATTGCCAGTCCTTCGAACAACTCCTTCCGTCCTTGGAAATATGCTTCGAGTGTGGATAGCATCAAACTCTTTCCGAATCGTCGCGGACGACTCAGAAAGTAATAGTCCGTGTCATGAGCCAGGCGATAAAGTAACGCTGTTTTATCAACATACACCTGACATTTCTTGCGAATCTTAGGAAAATCCGAATCCCCGACCGGATATCTCCCTAATATATTGAAAGACGTGTTCTTGTTATCCATATGCTCTTTGCTGACGGTTAATTCTGACTTTTACCCACAAAGATAAGCATTTTATTCTATAATAACGATATTTTTATGATAAAAGATTCCTCTTGTCAACGAATTAGATCACTCCGCGGGCGTCATCCCCATATTTAAAGTTTGAAGTTGTTTAAACTTATCTACGAATTAATTTATATATAGCTTAGATGAATATTTGGATACATCTATGTTGTTTTGATAACTGTCGTCATCCTCGCTCCTCATTAAGGTTACAACCATAATTGTTTCACCCTGATGAAAAAAGGCGTAGACTTCTAATGTGACAACCGATTCGGCATTTTCGGAATCTACACTTGTTTGGATATATCTGATTGCTGGGCGATTTAAGTACCTCACATTTTGAAAATTAATTTTTTTTTCGTTCGGAGGTTCTATGCCAAATCCTGCGGTTACTGGCCATAACAGATTGCTTCTCCAGGCTTGTGTTGTTTTCCATATTGATGATGCCGTTGAATTATTACCCATATTGAGTAGCATAACTGCGTATTGAGAATCAGGACTTACTGCTCCGAAGAGAGCGGTTCTGGAAAAGTCACCAAAATCCATTACCATCCACTTCCCTTTTTCTCCTAAATACCAAGTTAGTTTACGTGATTCATCTTCGAAAATATTTGTTTGGGGATCCCATATTCCATTCTTATTTTTTGCTTTTGCTTTCGAAGAGTCCCTTTTCTTATTGGTTGATGATGTAGAAGGCTTAGTCATCTTATTAGTCGACGAATCTGTCGACTTTGTAGTCTTTGATTTTTTTGAGGATTTTACGTTGGGTTTATTATTCCAACCAAAACCATCGGTCAAACCATCTTTTTGTTCGGTACTGAGTATATCCCATATTGAAGTCGGACAGTTTATATAAATACACCAAATACAGCCGTTTCGTAGAAATTGATAGCTATAAATAAAGTAATCGATTAAATTCCCAGTTGTGTATGAAGTTGTTTTTATTGCATCTAATCCGGCAAAGCGGCATCGTGTTACATCAAGAACTGTATATTTGGTGTCTTCTTGTTGTGCAAGTTGAGATTGAAGTTGCTTTGCTATCAAACGTTGTTTCTCGATATTATAGAATTCTGCAACGGCATAAGGATTGTTGCCCTCTTCAAATAGTTGGACGTTGACAGTTACAACAATTCCGTATTCGGAGATGCCACGAAACACTGTGAGGGCCTGTGTCCCTGAATCGAAAGTCCAGTCGAGCTCCTTGGGTAATTGCCAGTGAAAATCAAATTCATTGTTTGTATAATATCCGTTTCTCTCGCTACTGATATTCTGCGCTTCGCTATTTATGGCGCTGTAATCGGTAATTTTGTACCATCAAAAATCGGAAAAATTAA
>QLIP01068807.1_pt1 | contig 16829 bp, 8 predicted proteins | sample 1769771 | NCBI WGS metagenome assembly QLIP01 (sample SAMN09428762, study PRJNA476227) | Gut metagenome, whole genome shotgun sequencing project. | isolation source: cecum | host: Rhizomys sinensis | place: China: Jinsha town of Minqing, Fujian Province | collected 2013-09-23
ATAGCCGCCCCTGGCGTTAACATTTTTTGGGGAACGAGGTCTTAACAGTTCATTGAAAAAATAGCGATGGATACGGGAAATTTTGAAAATATACCCAATTCTGAAGAGGGGAGAACCCTCCCCCAAACAGAATCACCATGTCAAGGAAACTCCGATGAAATCGGGGTTTCTTTGCTATTACCCCAAACCGACCCTAAGGACCCTGCAGACCTTAAAGTCCCTAAGGACCCTAAGGACCCTAAGGAGCTTAATGACCTTACAGACCTTAATGACCCTGCAGACCCTGGCGCTGTCCTTGCCGGCACCGGCCGAGATATCGATGAATTCGGAGGTTTTGAACTCGAGTTCACTTCCGACCGCACCCGCGATGACCTGTTCAACAACCGTCCGGGCACCAAACTGCGCGAAAAGATACTCAACCTCCCCGAAGAGCCGGGGGTATACATGTACCTCGACAAAAACGGGAAGGTGATTTATGTAGGCAAGGCAAAGCGGCTCAAACGGAGAGTTTCCTCCTACTTTAATCGCCAGCACGACACCACGCGTACAAACCTGCTTGTCCGCGCCATTGTCGACATGCGGTTTATTGTGGTGGCTACCGAGGCGGACGCCCTGCATCTTGAGAACGCAATGATCAAAGAGTATCAGCCCCGTTACAATGTACTTCTCAAGGACGACAAGTCTTATCCCTGGATTGTGATTACCAAGGAGCTTTACCCGCGTGTGTTCATGACTCGCGAAAAAGGGCTCGACGCTCGTTATTTCGGACCATATACCAATCAGGCAGCTGCCAAGGTGGTGCTGAATCTTATTCGTGAGATATACCCGCTACGCAGTTGCAAGCATCCCCTCGACGAAAAGAAGATAGCGCGTAATAAATACCGCCTCTGTCTTGACTATCACCTAAAGAAATGTTCCGGTCCCTGCAAAGGGTTGGTTAATCCGGAAGGGTATGGAAAATATATATCCCGCGTTAAGCAGATTCTAAACGGAGAGACAGTGGAGCTGGAGCGGATGCTCAAGGATGAAATGTCGCGACTCAGCGAAGAGTGGCGATTTGAAGAGGCGCAGGAGGCAAAAGAGAAATATGAGGCCGTAAAGAGTTACAATACCAAGAGTGTGATAGGGGATACCGAAGCTGTGTCGACCGATATGTTTGCATATGTCGAAAACGACTCCCGCGCCATTGTCAATTTCATGCACCTTAGTCGTGGCGCTGTGACGCAGAGTATCAACCTTGAATTTCGCAAGAGTGGTGCCGATACCAGCAAAGAAGAAATTCTGTCAATGGCTATCGATGAAGTGAAGGGAAGGTTTGAACGTGAATTCAAGGAGGTGATAGCACCCTTTATGCCAGACACGGAATTTCCCGATATTCAGTTCGTGATTCCTCAGCGTGGCGAAAAACGGAAGGTGCTCGATGTGGGTACTAAAAATGCAATGCAGTATCTGGAGGACCTCGAGAAGCAGGCCGACAAATTAAACCCCGAGCGGAGCGTCGACAAACTGATGGAGCGCATGAAGTCGGACTTCCGACTCAGCGAGGAGCCGCGGCATATCGAGTGTTTCGATAACTCGAATATTCAGGGGACGAATCCGGTGTCGAGTTGCGTTGTGTTCCGCAACGGCAAACCGGCGCGGCGAGACTATCGCCACTTTAACATCAAGACGGTGGTGGGTGCAAACGACTTTGCGTCGATGAAGGAGGTGTTACACCGACGTTACACCCGGATGATAGCCGAAGGGGAGCCGCTGCCGCAAATGGTGGTGGTCGATGGTGGAAAAGGGCAGTTGAGTGCCGCTGTCGAAGCGTTTGACGAAATGGGTATCCGGGGGGAAGTTGCGTTGGTGGGTATTGCCAAGCGTCTTGAAGAAATCTATTTCCCGGGGGACTCGCTGCCGCTCTATATCGACAAGAAATCGCCGAGTCTGCGGGTGATACAGGCGCTGCGTGACGAAGCCCACCGATTTGGTATTACGCACCACCGCAACCGTCGGTCGAAAGGGCAGGTGGTAAGCGAACTCGACTCTATTTCGGGGGTTGGACCCGCTACAGCATCGACGCTGATGAAGGCATTTAAGAGTGTGAAAAAAGTTAAGGAGGCACAACTTGATGAAATTCAGAAGATTATTGGTAAAGCCAAGGGGTTGACCGTATATAATCATTTTCATCCAGACGAGAAAATTGAATAAAATAATGTAATTTTGCGCAAAAATAGGGGCTTAATGCTCATTCAGTCCCTTAAGGACTTAAAGGACCTTAGGGGGGTAGGTAGAGTCGGTGGGGGGATTCTCTTGAAATTTTGACAACAATAACAACAGTATATGAAATTATTTGGAAAGCCGGAGTTTCAGCCGGCATTGGTGTCGGCGCTTAAAAATTACAGCGCGGCCAAATTCAGAAACGACCTCGTGGCGGGTGTCGTGGTGGGTATTGTCGCCCTCCCGCTTGCCATCGCGTTCGGTATTGCGAGTGGGGTTACCCCAACCATCGGTTTGATAACAGCCGTTATCGGTGGTTTCCTTGTTTCGGCCCTTGGTGGCAACACGGTGCAGATTGGTGGACCCACGGGAGCCTTCATCGTAATCATCTATAACATCATCCAGCTCTATGGACTCTCGGGGCTTGCGATTGCCACATTTATGGCAGGGTGCATTTTATTGCTCATGGGGGTATTCAAGCTCGGTACTGTCATCAAGTTTATCCCATACCCGATTGTGGTAGGGTTTACCGCCGGTATTGCGCTCACCATCTTCTCAACGCAGATGCCCGACTTTTTCGGTCTGCAGATTAGCGAAGCCATCCCCGGCGACTTCATCGGGAAATGGCGTGTTTACTTCAACAACTTTGATACCGTCAATCTGGTGACGCTCATTGTGGGTTTGGCATCGCTGCTGATAATCATTTTCACACCCAAGATTTCACCGCGTATTCCGGGCGCCTTGACAGCGATTGTGCTTGTTACGGCTGCCGTTTGGATTCTGCGCGACTGTTTCGGAGTGGAGGGTATCCAGACCATCGGCGACCGGTTCGGCAATCTTTCTCCCGACCTTCCGCGCCCTGTTCGCATAGACTTGAGCATGGAGTCGATCAACATTCTGCTCCCATCGGCATTTACAATTGCTATGCTCGGTGCCATCGAATCGCTGCTGAGTGCAACCGTGGCCGACGGACGAACCGGAGACCGCACCGACTGTAACACCGAGCTCATAGGGCAGGGTGTGGCAAACCTTGTGGTTCCAATTTTCGGCGGTATTCCGGTAACCGGAGCCATTGCGCGTACCATGACCAATATCACAAACGGAGGACGCACACCGGTAGCGGGTATTATCCATGCCGTAGTACTCTTTGCAATCTTCATGTTTGCGATGCCTCTGATCAATCATGTACCGATGGCATGTTTGGCAGCCGTGCTTATCATGGTTAGTTACAACATGAGCGGCTGGCGCACTGTGGTGGGTATGGCCAACAACCCCAAGGGGGATATGTGGGTGCTGGTAGTGACCTTTATCCTGACGGTGATTTTCAACCTTACCATCGCCATAGAAATCGGACTGCTGCTTGCGGTGGTTGTATTCCTGCGCCGCATCATGGACAACACCACCATCAAGGTTTACGGAGAGCAGCTTGACGCCGCTGCCGACACCGACCAGAGTCAGCATGAAATTCTGGACCTTCATCCCGGTGTGTCGGTATATGAAATTGACGGACCGTTCTTCTTCGGTGCCGCTACCAAGTTTGAGGAGACTGTACGTCGTTCGCTTCAGAAGCGCCCCAAGGCGCGCATTATCCGAATGCGCAAGGTACCGTTTATCGACTCAACCGGTCTGCACAACCTTCAGATACTTATCGAATCGTCCGAGCGCGACGGGATAGCGATTGTGCTGTCGGGGGTACGCGACAATGTGCGTGCCGACCTGCACAAGGCGGGTATCGACAAGATGATTGGCGACCACAATATCTGCGCCCACATTTCGGAGGCTGTAGTGATGGCCAACCGGATTGCCGACGAGGCGATTGCCGAGCATGAGTCCGGTCTGGTCGCAGAGCGCAGCATCGACAATCAGGATTAATCGGAGAGGACGGGGCGGACGGGTCTGACGAGTCCGACAGGTCTGACGAGTCTGACGGGTCCGACGAGTCCCAAACCATAGCTTTGTCAAAAAGATTAGGGAATTTTCCCTAATCTTTTTGTTATATATACAGATATATCGCTCAAAATGAAAAAGACTAAACAAAAAACAGAGGTTGCCGAAGTGCGCCGTTTCCGCAAAAAAGAGCTCCAGGAGAGGATTATGGATTTGCTGACCAAAAACAGCAAGCAATCATTCAATTATAAACAGATAGCATTTGCCATTGAGGCTACCAACCCGCAAAGCCGACTTGATATCATAAATCTGCTCGACGAACTCGTGGCAGCAGAGTATATTCAGGAAGTAGGCTTGGGGAAATATAAAGCATTTGACAATCGCGGTACCGAGAATGTCGGTACCTTTGTGCGCCGCTCCAACGGCAAGAACGCCGTGGAAATCGACGAGGAACTTATCATGGTTGCCGAACGCAACTCTATGCACGCACTCAACGGCGACAAGGTGCGCGTTATGGTTTCTGCCGCCCGTGCCGGTCGCGAGCCCGAGGCTCAGGTTATCGAAATTCTCGAAGCCAAGGATCAGGTATTTATCGGTACGCTTAAGGTCGACAAGAATTATGCCGCTCTCGTCACCGATTCCAAGTTCCTTGCCGCCGACATCATCATACCCAAAAACAAACTCAAGGGTGGCAAGACCGGCGACAAGGCCATAGCACGCATTACACTCTGGAAAGATGACGAGATGAACCCCCGCGGAGAGGTGGTGGACATCCTTGGCAAGAAAGGGGAGAACAGTGCCGAGATGCATGCCATACTTGCAGAGTTCGGACTCCCGTATAAGTACCCTGCCAATGTTGAGAAAGCCGCCGAAGCAATCGAACCCGGCATTACACCCGAGGAGGTGGCCAAGCGTGAGGATTTCCGAGGTATCACAACCTTTACCATCGACCCCCGCGATGCCAAGGATTTTGACGACGCCCTTTCCATCCGTCAGCTTGCCAACGGCAACTGGGAGGTGGGTGTGCATATTGCCGACGTTACCCACTATGTGCGCCCCAATTCGATTATAGACCGCGAGGCCAAGGAGCGCGCCACAAGTGTGTATCTCGTGGACCGTACCATCCCGATGCTCCCCGAGCGACTCTCTAACGGTATCTGCTCGCTCCGCCCCAACGAAGAGAAACTTACATTCTCCGCCATCTTTGAGCTTAATCAGAAAGGGGAGGTTGTCAATAGCCGTATCGGTCGCACGGTAATCTGTTCTGACCGTCGTTTCACCTATGAGGAGGCTCAGGAAATTATCGAAACCGGCCAAGGGGACTATGCCAAGGAACTTGCCGTGCTCAACGACTTTGCCAAGAAACTCCGTCAGAAGCGTTATGACGACGGCGCCCTTGAGTTTGACCGCGCCGAAGTACGCTTTGAGATTGACGAAACCGGACGCCCCATCAGTGTCTACTTCAAGCAGTCGAAGGATGCCAATAAGCTTATCGAAGAGTTCATGCTGCTTGCCAACCTCACCGTAGCAGAATCTGTGGGTAAGGTCAGCGGCAGGAAAAAGGCAAAAAGTTTCGTTTACCGTATTCACGACAATCCCGACCCCGAGAAGATTGGCAATCTTGCGCTGATAGCTTCACGCTTTGGTTACAAGGTAGCCACCGACGGCAAGGCAAAGGTTGTAAACCAGAGTGTCAACAAGCTCTTGAAGTCAGTAAAGGGTAAAGGGGAGGAGAATATGCTTTCAATCCTTGCAATCCGGTCGATGGCAAAAGCCGTTTACACCACCGAGAATGTGGGTCACTACGGTTTGGCCATGGATTACTATACACACTTCACCTCACCGATACGCCGCTATCCCGATATGATGGTTCATCGTCTGCTTGCCAAATATGCCGACGGCCAACGCAGTGTGGACCGTATCAAGCTCGAAGACGAGTGCAAGCACTCATCGGATATGGAGCAGCTTGCCGCCAAGGCGGAACGTGCCTCAATCCGCTACAAGCAGGTTGAGTTTATGCAGGAGCGTCTGGGAGAGGTTTACGAAGGTACCATTTCCGGCGTTTCGGAGTGGGGTTTCTATGTCGAAATCAAGGAGAATATGTGCGAAGGTCTTGTCCCGGTTCGCGACCTTGTCGACGACTTCTATGACTATGACGAGAAAAACTACCGTCTTGTAGGGCGTCGCACCGGCACCAAGTATACGCTTGGCGATACGGTGCATGTGCAGGTGGCACGTGCCGACCTGGACCGCAAGCAGCTTGACTTTGCTCTTGTTCCTGCCGACGGCAAAACGCGCCCCATAGAGGCTACAAAACCGGGCAAACGTAGCAAACCCTCAAAGAGGGGGTCAAAGTCCGGCAAATCGGCTAAAAAGGGCTCCAAAGCCACTAAATCCTCATCCAAGTCAAAGAAGAAATAAAATTCTCCATTCCAAAACAGTGGAAAAACTTTAGTGGAAAGATAATATCAATCAAGAAAACAAGAAAATAATCGTGCGATATATCCACGGGTGCGGAATGCGGCGATGCCGGTTCCGCACCCGTCTCGTTTTTTAACATGAAAATGTGTTGGCAATATCGAAAAAGATGTTAATTTTGCATCTATGATTCGGCGTTACCTTAAAAACAGATGGTTTTGGCGCTTGTTTGCGCTTAAGGCGGCAGTGAAACTCATTGTCGTTATTGCCATGTTTTGTGCCGGATGCAACACCCTCTCCGCTCAGAAAGTGTCTGCCCGAAATGCGCATAAAGCACCGTCCGACAAGGGGATATCGCCGCAAAAGGTGGAGGAGGCGCTGATGCAGCTGGACCGCGAAATCGAAAACGGTCGCACACTGCGCGAAAACAAGGAGAAATATATCGGCATGCTGCGCGATCGTCTTGCCGGTGCGCACAGCGATCAGGAACGCTTTTCGTTACGCTACGAACTCTTCCGTGAGTATTCCAAATATCAGAACGATTCTGCATATCACTATGCCACCGGCATGATGGAGATGGCACGTCGACTCCCTCAGGATGGTAGCAAGAAAGCTTTGGCATATATGGCCATGATGGAGAGTTTTAACGATGCCGGACTTTTCAAGGAAGTTGACGATGTGCTCGACTCTATCCGTCAGGAGGATATCCCAGCTCCGGACCTCCCTCATTTCTATGACATGTGTGCCGTCTACTACGGCATGCTGAGTTCAAACGCAGGATTTTCGCGCGATGTGAGTGTCGGATATCGCCATAAACGTCTGGAGTTTCTGAACCTCCTGTATAACATGATGCCTAAAGGGAGTTTCGAACACGACTTCATGGAGATTGGTATCAAGGAGCTTAGCGGGTGGACACCATTGCAGCGCGCCAGAGCATACGAGGCATTCCTGGAGCGCGACGACGTTGACGACCGCAAGCGGGCGTTTATTCATTCGCTGGCAGGGTGCACCTATCGCGATGCGGGGGAGGAGGATAGGGCAGTCTATCACCTTGCACGTTCCGCAGCCTACGACATAAAGAGCTGTACACGCGAAACCACCGCCGCCAAGGACCTGGCACAGCTCATGCACTCGCGCGGTGATATAGACCGTGCATCGCGTTATATACGTCAGGCGCTCGACGATGCGCAGAGCTACAACTCGCGTCTGCGTCAGATTGAGATAAACGAAGTACTTCCTGACATCGAAAACTCCCGTTATGGCAAGGTTACCATGCGGCTGTGGGTGCTTACCGGCATCACAGTGGTAGTGGCGATTCTGCTTGCGCTAACCGTGTGGCTGTGGATGAAGCTGCGAAGCAAAGAACGCAGCCTGCGCGAATCGCATTCCGAATTGAGAAATAAGAAAGAGGAGCTGGAACAGAGCAACCAGCAGCTTTCAGCCCTCAATGCCACCCTGAAGGAAACAGCCGAAATCAAGGACCGATATATAGTGCAGACACTAATCGGAAACACCGATTTTGTGAACTCGGTCGACGACAAGATACAGAAGGCACTCGTAAAACTGAAGCTTAAACAGCCCGAGGAGGCGGTGAGAATACTGCAGAAGGCGGGCACCAAGGATGAACGAGAGCGAGTGTACACCTCGTTCGACTCAGCTTTTCTAAAACTCTTCCCCAACTTCCCCGAGGCATTTAACGCACTCTTCCCAGCCGAAAACCGCATGGAGATTTCGGCCGAAGGGGGTATGCCCATGGAGGTGCGTATCTATGCACTGATGCGCCTTGGCATTGAGCGTGCCGAGGAGGTGGCAAAATACCTTAATCTGTCGGTCAACACGGTTTATGTGTATAAAACACGCCTTAAATCGCGCTCTCTGCTCCCCAAGGAGAGCTTTGACAAGGCTGTATTATCGATTCAGAAACCTTAATTAACCCTGTTCCATGAATAGTCTAACTCTTTGATTATTAGAGTTAGTAATCCCTTACAATCCTTAATATTGAATTAAACATATTGCAGAGGTTGCAATGTGTTGTAATTTTGTGCAAAGAAAAATTAACAAAAACTTAACTATAAAATCTAACAGAATTGATGAAACGAGAGATGCAGAAGATCGCCACCGTGCTCAGCGCGGCGCTGATTTGTTCATTCTCAGCCTTTGCCATCGACCTCCGCGGTGTGGTGGTGGACCGCAACGACGGGGAGCCACTGACCGGTGCCACCGTGCTTGCAAAAGGTATGGAAAAGAAGGGAACAGTGACCGATGCCGACGGAACATTCATGTTGAAGGGTGTCCCCTCGGATGCCCGCATCGAAGTGAGGTATATCGGTTACAAGACCAGAGAGGTGAAACTCCATGGAGAGACAGAAATCAGAATTGAGCTTTCGCAGGATGCCGAAATGCTTAAGGAAGTAGTAGTGGTGGGTTATGGCACCATGGACAAGAAGGAGCTGACCTCTGCCATCTCTCACGTAGGGGAGAAGGATTTCCTTTCTGTAAGCTCGCTCGACCCCTCGATGATGATACAGGGTAAGGTGCCGGGCGTGTCGATTACCAACACCGGAGCCGGCGACCCCAATAACCAGGCAAGCATACAGATTCGCGGTGTTTCATCGCGTTCGGCAGGTCTCGGTCCGCTCATCGTTATTGACGGTGTTCCCGGCGGAAATCTCACCAACATCAATCCCAACGACATCGCATCGTTCGATATCCTCAAGGATGGTGCCGCATCGGCCATCTACGGTACACGCGGTTCAAACGGTGTAATACTCATCACAACCAAGAAGGGTAGCAAGGATGGCAGTGTGCACACCACCTTTACCTCCAACTGCTCGTGGGACGTTATCAAGCGCGAACTTAAGATGATGAGTGCTGCCGACTACCGCGAAGTGCGCCTCGGCTGGGGTGACACAGGTGTAGACCTGGGTGGCAATCTCGACTGGCTGGGGGCTGTGAGCCGCACAGGTTTCACCAACCAGCAGACACTCACCGTGAGCGGTGGTAATGACAAGAGCAACTATCGTGTCAGCGCCGACTATCGCGATGCCAACGGTATCGACCTCCGTTCGCAGCGCACTGAATACGGTGCACGTGCGTCGGTCAACCACACCACCAAGGGTGGGCTGTTCAATATCTCGCTTAATCTTGCACCGCGCATCATCTATCGTGACATGGCCAACTGGGATGTGTTCCGCAATGCTATCGAAACCAACCCCACAACACCCCTTATGGACCCTGAGAATCCGAGCCGTTACTACAACTTCCTCGGTCAGGTGGTGGGTAGCAACCCCGTGGAGCTACAGAAGCTCGAGAAGGACCATGGAGACACCAAGTTGCTCGACATGGACGGTACTCTCAAGCTCAATATCCTTCCACTCTTCTGCGAAAGCGCATCGGGACAGACCCTCACCACTCAGGTAATGTTTGCCGACCATCAGTATGACAACAACAACACATGGTTCCGCCCCTCGACAAGCACCCAGGCCATAAATGCCGGTTACGACGGTGAGGGTAGTCGCAGCTACTCGAAGGACCGTCAGTATGTGCTCGAATGGCTCACCAACTACTCGGCCCGTATCGCAGACCGTCACAACCTCAAGGCCATGGCAGGGTACTCCTACCAGTACTCGCAGTATGAAGGTTTCTCGGCATGGAACAAGGATTTCCCCAACGACGGTCTTGGTGCCGACAACCTCGGCTCAGGCGAGCTCGCCAAGGAAGAGGGAGAGGTGCTGATGAGCTCTTACAAGAACGATGCCAAGCTTATATCGTTCTTTGGTCGCGTAAGCTATGACTTTGACGGCAAATACCTCCTTACCGCATCGCTGCGTCATGAGGGTAGCTCTAAGTTTGGTGCCAACAACAAGTGGGGTAACTTCCCCGCCGTGTCGGCTGGCTGGCGCATATCCGAGGAGGGTTTCATGAAGGATGCCGAGTGGATTAACGACCTTAAGCTCCGCGCCGACTATGGTGTGACAGGTAATCAGGACTTCGGAAGCTACCTTTCAATCAACACCATGGGTGGATTCGGCTACTACTCTTACAACGGCAAATACTTCCAGGTATGGGGTCCTGGCAAGAATGTAAACCCCGACCTCCGCTGGGAAAAAGGTAAGAACTGGAATGTGGGTGTGGACTTTGCTCTGCTCAACAACCGTATCTTCGGTTCAGTAAACTACTTCAACCGCACTCAGCAGGACCTGTTGGGTAACTACAAGGTTTCAGTTCCTCCGTACCTCTTTGACGAAACTTTCGTGAACGTTGGTACTATGAAGAACTACGGTGTGGAGGTGGACCTCAACTTCAAGGCTATCGACACCCCCGAGTTTGGTTACGACTTCTCTGTTATCGGGAGTTGGATGCGCAATGAGTTTGTGGACTTCAGCAACAGCAAGTATGTAGGTCAGGACTACTACAACGTATGCTCTACAGGAGATCCCTATCCGTACTACAACCTGCAACGTATCCAGAAAGGGGAGTCGCTCGGTAACTTCTTTATGTGGAAATATGCCGGGTTCACCAGCGAAGGTGACTGGCTGGTATATGACAAGGAAGGAGACATAATCCGCGCATCGCAGGCCACCGAGGCCGACCGTCAGGTGGTAGGAAACGGTATGCCGAAGTTCAATCTGTCGACTACCCACAACTTCCGCTACGGCAACTTCGACCTGTCGTTCTTCTTCCGCGGTGCGTTCGGATTCCATATTTTTAACATCCACGACTTCTACTACGGCACACGCAACTTCACCGGTAACCGTCTGCAGAAGGCCTACGGCAAGAACTTCGACATCAATCCGGATGCCACTCCGGTGGTGTGCGACTACTTCCTGGAGCGTGGCGACTACCTGAAGCTCGACAACCTCACACTCGGCTACACACTCCCCACCCCCAAGGCTCGCTTTATGGATAAACTCCGCATCTATGGCACAGTGAAGAATCTGTTCACGCTAACCTACTTCACAGGCGTGGACCCCTCGACCTATCAGGTTAACGGTCTCACCCCCGGCGGACAGGGCTCCAGAACCTACTACCCCTCAACCCGCCAGTTTATCATCGGTCTACAACTTGATCTTTAAATTCGCTATCAATGAAAATCTTCAAGAAAATATATATTGCAGCTGTAGCGGCAGTGTCGCTCACCGGCTGCACCAATCTGGATGAGACCCTCTACGACCAGGTGGGTACCCAGAACTATTACAACACGAAGATGGATGTGGTACGCGCCGCATTCCGCCCCTTCGAACACGCCTACTGGAGCATCCAGAGCCGCCATGTACTCAACGAGCTTACCGCCGACCAGCTCATCACCCCGACCCGCGACGGCTGGTGGGACGACTCCGGCAAATGGCGCCGTCTGCACTATCACACCTGGACCAACGAGGAGGGTGGCGATGCGCAGACCGAGTGGAACGGCTGTTTCCAGGGTATCATGCAGTGCAACTACGTTATCGAGGACCTTGCCACCCTAAATCCCGACAAGTTCGGATTCTCGGAGGCAGAGTTCAACAACCTTGCCGCTCAGTGCCGCGCTCTCCGCGCATGGTTCTATATCCGTCTGCTCGATGCCTTCCGCAACGTGCCGTTGGCAGTAAGCTTTCAGGATGTAAGCAAGAACACCGAGGGGCAGGTAGAACCCAAGGTGGTGTTCGATTTCATAGAGAGCGAACTTAAGGACTGCCTCAACCTACTCACCGTTAAGGAGAGTCTGGGTAGCAACTCCAAGTTGCAGGGGCAGTGGACTAAGGCTGGAGCCGCCGCGCTCCTGGTGCGCCTCTATCTCAATGCCGAGGTGTATGTAGGTCAGAACCGATATAGCGACTGCGAGAAGATAGCGCAGGAGATTCTGGACGGTAAGTATGGCGCATACACTGTCGCCGACCGTTGGGATGCCCCCTTTGACTGGAACAACGACAGTTGCGACGAGGTAATCTTCGGTTTCCCCGGCGCTCAGGGGTACTCTTTCTGGCACTATCAGGGTGACACCTATTGGTGGACCGTTCCCGCCAAGGCTCATCTCTATTTCGGCGACCGCAAGGCCAAGGGTGGTGGTCATAACTGTAAATATGCCGCATCACCATCCTACGACCTCGATGGTAACCTCTACACTTACGAACTGGGTATGCCGGTACAGAACTTCCGCAAATATGAAGGTGACGAACGCATGAAACTATATCGCAATCTCGGCGACAGCAAGCGCGAAGGAATGTTCTTGTACGGATATCTTGAATATACAGATGAAAACGGCAAGAAGGCCCGTGTCCGCGCCCCTGAACAGCCCTACGACTTATATATCCGCGACGCTGTGGGTAAGTTCCAGGGTCTGAGCCCCGACAAATGGCCTGCCGACAAGACAAGCAAGCTTATGAGCGGCGATCACAACTCGGGTTGGCACTTTGCAAAATACCCCTTCTACAGCGACGACGACCCCAATCAGATGGAGAGTGACTTTACCGAAATCCGCCTCCCCGAAATCATCTACTCACTTGCCGAGTGCAAGCTTCGCGCCGGCAAAAAGAGCGATGCCGCAAAACTTCTTAACAGTGTGCGCCGCCGCAACTATCCGGCAGAAAACCTCGAGGCTAACCTATACTTCCCCGAAGGTAAGGCCAACCTCGACGAGAAGGAGATGCTGGCCGAATGGGGTCGCGAGTTCTTTGCCGAGTCGCGTCGCCGTGTTGACCTGATCCGCTTCGGCAAGTTCACCTCCGGAACATGGTGGGACAAGACACCGGATGCCGACAACCACACCGCCATCTTCCCCATTATGCGCGAAATTCTAAACGCCAACCCCAAACTGAAGCAGAACCCCGGCTACAACCAGTAAAAAATAGCTATCAATGAAACTCAAGAATATATTTGCGGCAGGCGCCGCACTTCTCGCACTGGGATTCACATCGTGCGACGAGGAGAAGGATTATATCGTAATCGAAGGTAATCTCCCCATCAAGGCTTCGACCCTCTATATGGTAGGAGATGCTACCCCCAACGGTTGGAGCATCGACGCTCCGACCCCCTTTGCCCCCACCGAAGAAGACCCGTTGGTATTCACCTGGGAGGGGAATTTGAACAGCGGCGAGATGAAACTCTGCCTCACCACCGGCAGCTGGGATGCTCCGTTTATTCGCCCCAAGGAAAACGGTAGCCAGATTGGCAAGGAGGAGGTGAAGGATGCAGCGTTCCAGATGCACGCTGGCGACCCCGACGAGAAGTGGCGTGTGGCTGAGAGTGGAAAGTATCTGCTCACATTCAATCTGCGCAACTGGACCATGAGCAGCCAGTATCTGGGAGCCGTGGAGCGCCCCAAACCGCAACCCGTAAAGCTCGACAAGCTGTATATCGTGGGTGATGCCACCCCCAACGGCTGGAACATCGATGCACCCACCGAACTCACCAAGGTGTCGGAATATATCTTCAAGTATGAAGGGCGCCTCACCCCCGGCGACTTCAAGGCTGTGGGTGGCACCGGCAGCTGGGATGCCGACTTTGTGCGCCCCCTCAGCGACGGTGTCAAGATTGGCAAGGAGGGTGCGGAGGATGACAGCTTCCAGTATTGCAAGAACCCCGACCACAAGTGGAAAGTGACCGCCGACGGTAACTATGTTCTAACTTTCGATCTCGAAAACTATAAGGTAAAAGTTGAGTATACAGGGGAGGTGAAGGAGGAGAAGAAGCCCATCGATAGCAAAACCCTCTACATGGTAGGTGACGCTACTCCCAACGGATGGAGCATGGACGACCCCACAGCGTTCAAGCAGGATGCCACGGATCCCTACGTATTCACCTGGGAGGGGACCCTCAACACAGGGAATATGAAGGCTTGTCTCGCCCCCGACGGCTCATGGAGCTGTGCGTTCCTGCGCCCCAGCACCAACGGTTGCGAAATCAACTCCAAGGGTGTTGCCGCCAAGGATTTTGTCTACACCAAGGGTCCCGACGACCAGTGGAAGGTGACCGAGGCAGGCAAGTACAAGATAACGTTCAACCTCAAGAACTATACCATTGAAGTTACAGCAGTAAAATAACTCGACAGATATGAAACTTTATAACACAGCATACAAAATGACGTTGGCAGCTATGGCGCTTGCCTCGGCAGCCCTATTTGGCAGTTGCAAGCAGGATATTGAAATGCGCCGTCCCCCTAAATTTGAACTCCCCGAGCTCCCCAAGGTAGAGGGTATCCACACCTACAAGGCACCCTTATACTGGAGTGTGTACGAATATTGCTGGGAGAAGGAACGTGCCGGTGAGCATATTGACATCTCCGTGGAGGAATGGGACAAGATTATCAACTGGGTGGCGAGCGACCTTAAGCCGGCAGGTTATAACATGGTCTGCACCGACGGATTTATCTCGATGGATGCCAAGGATGGCTCTGGCTACATGACCCATTACGGTTCAATCTCAATCAAGGAGCTTGTGGCAAAGGCGAAGGCCAAGGGTCTTGAAGTGGGTATCTATGACAACCCGCTCTGGCTGCATGGTCCCGACAACACCAAGGTGCCAGGCATCGAGAATGTAACCTTCGGGATGCTCCGCTATGACGGTACGACACCGGTGGTGAATCCCAATGTCCGCGACCAGTCGTTTGGTTGGGTGGTGGCCGACAAGAAGGGTGCCCGCGAATATATCGACGGCTTTTTCAAGCACTATTCCGACCTGGGTGTGAAATATATCCGCATGGACTTCCTGTCGTGGTATGAGGATGGCAAGGACCGTGGCATGGGTATTGTGGGTCGTGGTTACGGTCGCAATTCGTATGCCCGCGCTCTCAGCTACATTGCCGAGTCTGCAAAGAAGTATGGTGTCTTCACATCGCTGGTGATGCCGCACATGTATGACGATGCCCTGCTCGAAAAGCAGTATGGCAACATGGTGCGCACCGTGTGCGACACCGGTGGGGGTGGCTGGTGGCACGTGTCGGCCCAGGACAAGGGTAAGTCGTATGCCAACTGGCCCAACTGCATGAACCAGTTTGACGGGTTTGTGTACTGGAGTCACATTGCAGGTCGCGGCAAGGTGATTATGGACGGCGACTTCATCCGCCTCAACAAGTTGGAGAGCGATGCTGAGCGCGAAACGGTGATTTCTCTGCAACTCATGGCCGGCGGTCCGGTAACAGTAGCCGACCAGTATTATACCATTGGTGATAATCTCAAGTTCTATGTCAACGAGGAGATGCTTGCTCTCAACAAAGACGGTTTTGTGGGTAAACCCCTAAGCGACAAACTCAACGACCGTAACAATGAAGTGTGGTACGGCTCGATGAGCAACGGGGATGTTGTGGTGGCTCTCTTTAACCGCGATGATGCGGCGCGTAATTACTCGCTACCGCTGAGCACATTCGGTGTCAGCGGCAGCCGCAAGGTCCGCGACCTCTGGCAGCATGCCGACGAGGGTGTTGTGTCCGAAATCAAATGCACCGTGCCCGCACATGGTTGCAAGGTAGTTCGTCTTTCAAAGTAAGCTAATGAAAACTAAGTTATTATCCATATTCGCCGTTGCTGCCTCTGTGTGTGGAGGCAGCCTGACGGCGGGTGCGGCGGAAATCGCTTCCCCGTCCGGGACGGTCACCGTTACTGCCGACCTTAAGGAGGGTAAGCCCTATTATGCCATGAGCTACAAGGGTAAGAGGGTAGTGCTCCCGTCATACCTCGGGTTTGAACTTGCCGACGGCACTGCGCTGGTAGACTGGTTTGAACTCGTGGGGGAGGAGCGGAGTGCGACCGATGAAACCTGGCAGCCGGTGTGGGGTGAGAACCGTAATATCCGCAACAACTACAGCGAACTACTGTTGAAGCTGCGCCAGAAAAGCAGCGACCGCCGCCTTAATATCCGCTTTCGCGTCTATGACGACGGAATCGGCTTCCGCTATGAATTTCCGCAGGAGGGTGCTCTGAACTATTTTACCGTCAAGGCCGAAAAGACACAGTTCGCCATGGCTGGCGACCACACCGCGTGGTGGATTCCGGGGGACTATGACACTCAGGAGTATGAATATACCGAGTGCAAGCTGTCTGAAATCCGCAAGTGTATGCCCAAAGCCGCTTCGCAGCAGGGTGACGATTCCGGACGCTTTTCACCCACCGGTGTGCAGACTTCCATCCAGATGAAGAGTGCCGACGGGGTTTATATCAACATCCATGAGGCTGCGTTGGTCAACTACTCATGCATGCACCTCATTCTCGATGACAGCAACCTGACGTTTACATCGCAACTCACCCCCGACGCGGTGGGGAACATGGCATACCTGCAGGCTCCCTGCAAGACTCCGTGGCGCACCGTGGCAGTCAGCGACAAGGCAACCGGGATACTGAGCTGCAACC
>QLIP01032918.1_pt1 | contig 16806 bp, 11 predicted proteins | sample 1769771 | NCBI WGS metagenome assembly QLIP01 (sample SAMN09428762, study PRJNA476227) | Gut metagenome, whole genome shotgun sequencing project. | isolation source: cecum | host: Rhizomys sinensis | place: China: Jinsha town of Minqing, Fujian Province | collected 2013-09-23
CCATCGTCCGCGCGAAGCCTGTCCCGTTCCGGAGCTCGGCTCCGGCATTAAAAACAAAAAAAACAACAACTCAGATATGAGAGCACTTATAAGCGTAAGCGACAAAAGGGGAGTGGTAGAATTTGCCCAGACTCTCCAATCGCTCGGTTGGGAAATCATTGCCACCGGCGGTACAATGACCACACTCCGCGACAACGGAGTGAACGTAATCAATATCAGCGACATAACCGGATTCCCTGAAATCTGCGACGGTCGCGTCAAAACCCTCCACCCCAAGGTGCACGGCGGACTCCTGGGTCGCCGCGACCTTGCCGACCACATGGAGCAGCTCGCCGCCAACGGTATCGAAACCATCGAAATGGTGTGCGTGAACCTCTACCCGTTTGAGGCTACCATCGCCAAAGAGGGTGTCGAAATGGAGGACGCTGTTGAGAATATCGACATCGGTGGACCCTCAATGCTCCGTTCGGCAGCCAAAAACTTCCGCGATGTGACCGTGGTTTGCGATCCCAACGACTACGCCAAGATTATCGAGGAAATCAAAGAAACCGGCAACACCCTCCCCGAAACACGCCTGCAGCTTTCGGCCAAGGCATACACCCACACCGCGCTCTACGACTCATGCATCGCAACCTACATGCGCAAGCAGGCTGGTCTGGACGAAAAGCTGTTCCTCTCGTTTGACAAGGTGCAGGGTCTCCGCTACGGCGAGAACCCCCATCAGGATGCAGCCTTCTACCGCGCTCAGGAAGAGGTTCCCTACTCGCTGGCATTTGCCAAGCAGCTTGGCGGCAAGGAGCTTTCGTACAACAACATCCAGGATGCCAACGCCGCCCTGCAGATTGTACGCGAATTTGACGAGCCCTTTGCCGTGGGTCTCAAGCATATGAACCCCTGCGGCGCAGCTGTCGGTGCCAACATCACCGAGGCGTGGAGCAAAGCCTACGAAGCCGATAAGGTGAGCATATATGGTGGTATCGTGGCCATCAACCGCGAACTCGATGCCGAGACTGCCAAGTTGATGAAGCCCATCTTCCTCGAAATCGTAATGGCACCCTCATTCTCGGCCGAAGCTCTCGAAGTACTCGCATCCAAAAAGAACCTCCGCCTGCTGCAGGTGAACATGGAGAAGAGCGACCGCAAGCAGAAGCAGTATGTAGGTGTTACCGGCGGACTCCTGGTGCAGGATGCCGACCTTACCTGCAAGGAAATCACTGAAGAGATGACCGTTACCGAGCGTAAACCGAGCGCCCAGGAACTTATAGACATGAACTTCGGCTGGCGCGTGGTGAAGCACGTCAAGAGCAACGCCATCGTGGTGGTTAAGGATGGTGCAACACTCGGTGTCGGCGCCGGACAGATGAACCGCGTCGGCTCTGCCGAGATCGCCCTCGAACAGGCCAAGGCAGCAGGTGCCACCGAAGGGTTAGTGCTCTGCTCCGACGGATTCCTCCCCTTTGACGATACCGTAGAGTTTGCCGCCAAATACGGCGTGGCAGCCATCGTGCAGCCCGGCGGCTCTATCCGTGACGAGGATTCTATCAAGAAAGCCAACGAGAAAGGTATCGTAATGCTCTTCACCGGCATGCGCCACTTTAAACATTAATATGAAAGTATTGGTAATAGGAAGCGGCGGTCGCGAACACGCCATCGTTGAGGGGTTCAGTCGCTCGCCGCAGGTTGACAAGATATATTGCGCACCGGGCAATGCGGGTATCGCCGCATTGGCCGAGTGCGTAGCCATCGGTGTCGAGGATGTTGATGCTCTCGCAGCGTTTGCCAAAGAGAACGGCATCGACATGACAGTTGTAGGACCCGAGGCGGCACTTGCCGTCGGGGTCGTGGACCGCTTTCAGGAGGAGGGTCTCAAGATTTTCGGGCCCACCAAGGCCGCAGCGCGCATCGAGAGCTCCAAGGAGTTTGCCAAGGAGATAATGAAGAAATATGAGGTCCCCACAGCCGCCTACGAAGTGTTTGACGAGTTTGAACCGGCTTGGGAATATGTTCGCAACCGTCCGCTCCCCGCCGTTATTAAATATGACGGTCTGGCCGCCGGAAAAGGGGTAGTGGTGGCTCTCAGCTACGACGAGGCCGAAGCTGCACTCCGCGACATGCTCCTCGACGCATCGTTCGGCAAGGGTAGGGTGGTAATCGAGGACTTCCTCGACGGCCCCGAATTCTCGTTCATGTGCCTCGTAAACGGCGATAAGGTCTATCCACTCGCCATGGCGCAGGACCACAAACGCGCATTTGATGGCGACAAAGGTCCCAACACCGGCGGGATGGGTGCTTATTCACCCGTGCCGTTCGTTACCGACGAAATCCGCACCGAATGCATAGAGCGCATCATCAAGCCCGTGGCAGCTGGTATGGTCAAAGAGGGTGTACCCTTTACCGGAATCCTCTACGGCGGACTCATCCTCACCACCCAGGGACCCAAGGTGATTGAATTCAATGCCCGTTTCGGAGACCCCGAAACAGAAGTGGTGCTCCCACGACTCAAGAGCGACATCTACGCACTCTTCGACGCCGTGCTCGCGGGCGCTGAGTTTGAAAGCGAATGGACTCCCGAAGCACGACTCGGCGTGGTACTTGCCTCCGACGGCTACCCCGGCAGCTACGCCAAAGGAGCTGAGATAAAAGGTGTTGAGAATGTCGACGCTCAGGTTTATCACATGGGAACCGCACTTAAGGACGGCAAGCTTATCACCGCCGGCGGCCGCGTAATGATGGTGGTAGGCAGTGGCAACACGCTGAGCGAAGCCCGCGACAAGGCGCTGGCAGAAATCGAGAAAATAGACTGCCCCACGCTCTTCCACCGCACCGACATCGGCAAAGCCGCCCTCAACTAACCCCGCCCCCTTTGCAGAAATGCTCGCCACCGCCGCATCTGCAGAAATGCTCGGCACAGCCGCATCTGCAGAAATGCTCGCCACCGCCGCATCTGCAGAAATGCTCCGGCACAGCCCCCTTTGCATAAATGCTCCGGCACACCTTATGAAAACCGATTTGTTATAGTACTTCCTCGCTTGCGAGGAAAAAAACCAAAAATATGATTGAAAGATATGGACGCGACGTAATGCGCCGCGTATGGACCGAAGAAAATAAATTTAACGCCTACCTCGAAGTCGAAATCCTTGCCGCCGAGGCTTGGAGCAAGCTCGGTGTAGTTCCCGAAGAAGATGTGGTTAAACTCCGCGAAAAAGCCACATTCAATATTGACCGCATCAAGGAAATCGAGTTGCAGACCCGCCACGACATCGTGGCATTCACCCGCACAGTTTCCGAATCGCTCGGCGACGAACGCAAGTGGGTGCACTACGGTCTCACCTCAACCGACGTGGTGGACACCGCCAACGGATACCTCTTCAAGCAGGCCAACGAAATCCTGCTCAAAGATATCGAAGAGTTCATCGAAATGCTTGGCAAGCGTGCCGAGGAGTTCAAATACCTCCCCTGCATCGGCCGCACACACGGCATACATGCCGACATCACCTCGTTCGGATTGAAGTGGGTGCTCTGGCGCGCCGAAATGCAGCGCAACCTTGAGCGCTTCAAGGCTGCAGCTCGCGGCGTGGAAGTGGGCAAAATCAGCGGCGCCGTCGGCAACTTTGCCAACATCCCCCCGTTTGTACAGGACTACGTATGCGAACAGCTCGGCATCGACTCTGCCAACGTATCGACGCAGGTAATACAGCGCGACCGCCACGCATACTACATGGCAACACTCGCCCTTATTGGCGCATCGCTCGAGCAGATGGCACTCGAAATCCGCAACCTGCAGCGCACCGAAGTGCATGAGGTCGAGGAGTCGTTTGGCAAGGGGCAGAAAGGATCGAGCGCCATGCCCCACAAGCGCAATCCGATTTCGAGCGAGAACATCTGCGGCTGCGCACGCGTGCTCCGCGGATACATGGTGACCGGCTACGACAACGTGGCTCTCTGGCACGAACGTGACATTTCGCACTCTGCCACCGAACGCATCCTGATGCCCGACGCAACCATCCTGCTCGACTACATGCTCAACCGCATGAAGGGTATCCTCGAGAACCTCGTAGTGTTCGAAGAGAAGATGCGCAGCAATATCTACATCACCAACGGTGTCATCTTTGCTCAGCGCGTCATGAACGCCCTCATCGACAAGGGGTTTGTTCGCGAAAAGGCTTACGACACCGTGCAGCCCATTGCCATGAAGGCCATGGCGACAGGAGCATCCTATCAGGAGCTGCTGAAGCAGGACCACACAGTGATGGAGCAACTCACCGAAGCCGAGCTTGACGCCTGCTTCACTCTCGACTACTACATGAAAAATGTAGACTACATCTACAACAGAAACGGTCTTAAGTAATGCATAATTCATAATTCATAATGCATAATTAATAGATGAAGTCACTACATGCTAATTGGCAAAATATAAATTATGAATTATGAATTATGAATTATGCATTAAATAAAATGAAGGACAACAGCCAGAACATAATTTTAATTAAATCCAAGAAGTTTGCAATTCGAAGCATAAGAGTGGCCGATTATCTTAACAAGACATGTCGCCAATATGTTATTGCACACCAATACATGAAATGCTCAACTAGCATAGGGGCAAATGTGAAAGAGGCTATTCGCGGTCAAAGCAAAGCCGACTTCGGAGCAAAAATGAATATTGCACTCAAAGAAGCAAGCGAAGCTGAATACTGGATTGAAATTATGATTGAAGCTAAACTCATACCTGAAAATAAAATTGAAGATCTCCTGCTTGAGTGCAGAGAGATTATCAAAATATTAACCTCAATAGTTAAGACCACCTTTACAAAATAATTATTAATCAGCATAATCACGATTGTATAAAGTATTAATTATGCATTATGAATTATGCATTATGAATTATAATAAATGAGTGAACGATTAGTAGTAATTGGGTCGCAATGGGGCGACGAAGGAAAGGGTAAGATGACCGACTATTTTGCTTGTCGGGCAGATATGGTAATCCGCTATTCGGGCGGTAACAACGCCGGACACTGCGTGGTGTTCGACGGCAAGAAATATTCGCTGCAGAGCATCCCGTCGGGTATCTTTAACCCCGCTACCAAAAATGTAATGGGGAACGGTATGGTTATCAACCCCGTATCGCTCATGGACGAGCTGCAACGCCTCCACGACCAGGGTGTAACCGACTACCAGCTCTTTATCTCCGACCGTGCAGCTATGGTGATGCCCTGGCATTCACTCCTGGACGGCGCTTACGAAAACATGAAAGGGGAGGGGCTTATCGGCACCACCAAGAAGGGTATCGGCCCAGCATACTGCGACAAGTATAGCCGCATCGGCCTCCGCATGGGTGACCTGCTCGAACCCGAATACTTTGCCGAGCGTCTCCGCGGTGCACTGATGCAGAAAAACATGGAACTCGAGATGCTGGGTCTCCCCACATTCGAATTCCAGCAGGTCTACGACCAGTATATGGGTATCACCGAGAAGATTGGACACATGATCTGCGACACATCGGACCTTATCAACGAGACCCTACTCACCGACGCCAAAGTGCTGTTTGAAGGTGCCCAGGGAATGATGCTCTGCATCGAACACGGCACATACCCCTACGTAACCTCCTCGTCACCATCTGCATCGGGTGTGGCACTCGGCGCGGGTATATCCCCCAAATGGATAGACAACGTGCTGGGTATCGCCAAAGCATATTGCACCCGCGTGGGTGAGGGTCCATTCCCCACCGAGCTCTTCGGCGACATCGCACACGAAATCCGCGAACGCGGTCATGAATACGGCACCGTTACCGGCCGTCCCCGCCGCATCGGCTGGTTTGACGCCGTTGTATCGCGCTACGTAGCTCGCCTTGCCGGTATCGACAACTGGGCTCTGATGCTCTTTGACGTCCTCTCGGGGCTCGACAAGGTGTGCATATGCACCGGTTACGAATGCGACGGCAAGGTGCTCACATCACCACCGTCAACCATCGCCAAGCTGTCGCGCTGCAAGCCGGTGCTGATTGAGCTTGAGGGGTGGAAGGAAGACCTTACCGGCATGCGCAGCTACGACGAACTCCCCGCTGCCGCAAAAGCCTATATCGCCAAGATTGAAGAGGTGACCGGTGTACCGGTAGGTGCTATCTCGGTGGGTCCCGACCGTTCTCAGACAATATTAATTTCCAAAGAACTCAAAAAATTCTAAACCATATGTCATTCTTAGATGAAAAAGTGGTGCAGGAAGGGATGACATTTGACGATGTTCTTCTTATTCCCGCATATTCAGAAGTAACTCCGAACATGGTGAGCCTGGCAGGACGCTTCTCGCGCAACATTCCGCTCAACATCCCCTTTGCCTCGGCTGCCATGGACACCGTGACCGAGGCGCAGATGGCCATCGCAATCGCCCGCGAAGGTGGTATCGGCGTGATCCACAAAAACATGACCATTGCCGAACAGGCTGCGCAGGTGCGCAAGGTTAAGCGTGCTGAAAGCGGCATGATCTACGACCCTGTTACCATCTCCAAGGACGAGACCGTTGGTGACGCTCTCCGCCTCATGGCCGAAAACCATATCGGCGGCATACCGGTAGTGGACCCCGAAAACCGCCTCATCGGTATCGTTACCAACCGCGACCTCCGTTTCCAGACCGACATGAACATCAAGATTGATGACATCATGAGCAAGAATAACCTTGTCACCACCGACAACCCCGACCTGACCGAGGCGGCTCGTATTCTGTTGCAGAACAAGATCGAGAAGCTCCCAGTTATCGACAAGGATGGCAAACTTATGGGTCTCATCACATACCGCGACATCACCAAGATTCAGGACTACCCCAATGCCTGCAAGGACAACAAGGGGCGCCTACGCGTAGCTGCCGGTGTGGGTGTAACCGGTGACACTCTGGACCGCGTAAAGGCCCTTGTAGAGGCTGGTGTGGACGCTGTGGTTATCGACACTGCACACGGCCACTCTGCTAACGTTGCCAAGACCCTCCGTGCTGTCAAGGAGGTGTATCCAAACCTCGACGTCGTGGTGGGTAACATCGCTACCGGCGACGCCGCCCGCTTCCTTATCGAAGCCGGTGCCGACGGCATCAAGGTGGGTATCGGTCCCGGCTCTATCTGCACCACTCGCATCGTGGCGGGTGTGGGTATGCCGCAGCTATCGGCCATCTTTGACGCTGCCAAAGTGGCCCGCGAATATGGCGTGCCGGTAATTGCCGACGGTGGTCTCCGCTACTCGGGAGATATCGTCAAGGCACTCGCCGCAGGGGGTGACTGCGTAATGTGCGGCTCGATGTTTGCCGGTGTCGAGGAGTCCCCCGGCGAAACCATCATCTACAACGGCCGTAAGTTCAAGTCATACCGCGGCATGGGTTCGGTCGAGGCTATGGCTGCCGGCTCCAAGGACCGCTACTTCCAGAGCGACAAGGATTCGAGCAACAAGTTTGTCCCCGAGGGTATCGTGGCCCGTGTTCCATACAAGGGTACACTCTCCGAAAGCGTATATCAGCTTGCCGGCGGTCTCCGTTCTGGTATGGGGTACTGTGGTGCCAAGGATATCGAGGCTCTCCACAATGCCAAATTCACACGCATCACAGCCGCCGGTGTGGCAGAAAACCACCCCCACGACGTAACCATCACAAAAGAAGCCCCCAACTACTCAAGAAGCTAATCATTTATGCAGAAGATACTTATCATTGACTTTGGGTCGCAATACACCCAGCTTATCGGACGCCGAATCCGCGAGCTCAATGTATACTGCGAAATCCATCCCTACAATAAGATTCCGGAAATCGATGCCGACACCATGGGTGTGATTCTGTCCGGTTCTCCCTACTCAGTGCGCGACCCCCAGGCTCCCAAGCCCAGCCTCGACGCTTTCAAGGGTAAACTCCCGCTGCTCGGCGTCTGCTATGGCGCTCAGCTCCTCGCCTCCGAATTCGGAGGTACCGTCGAGGGAGCCCCCAGCCGCGAATACGGCCGCGCCATGCTCACCGTAGTCAACAACGAAGACCCGCTGCTTAAGCGCGTTCCATCACCCTCGCAGGTGTGGATGAGCCACGGCGACACCATAACTTCGCTCCCCGCCAACTACAGCATCATCGGCTCTACAGAGTCTGTACCCGTAGCCGCATACCGCGTGGAGGGTGAGCAGACCTGGGGTATACAGTTCCACCCCGAGGTGTACCACTCTACCGACGGCAAGATTATCATCGAAAACTTCGTGATGAACATCTGCGGTTGCGCCGGCGACTGGAGCCCCGCCAGCTTCATTGCCAGCACCGTAGCCGAACTCAAGGAGAAACTCGGCGACGACCGCGTCATCCTCGGTCTCTCGGGTGGGGTGGACTCGTCGGTAGCCGCTGTGCTACTCCACAAGGCCATCGGTCCCAATCTGACCTGCATCTTTGTCGACACCGGTCTGCTCCGCAAGGATGAGTTTACCGAGGTTATGGACTCCTACAAGCACATGGGTCTCAATGTAATCGGCGTTAATGCCGCCCCAAAATTCTTCGAAGACCTTAAGGGTGTCACCGACCCCGAACAGAAGCGCAAAATCATCGGTCGCGACTTTGTGGAGGTGTTCAACGAGGAGGCTCAGAAGATTGAAGGTGCCCGCTGGCTGGCACAGGGTACCATCTATCCGGACGTTATCGAGAGCGTATCGGTAAATGGTCCGTCGGCTACTATCAAGTCGCACCACAACGTGGGTGGTCTCCCCGAAAAGATGAACCTCAAGATTGTAGAGCCACTCCGTCTCCTGTTTAAGGATGAGGTGCGCCGCGTGGGTCGCGAGCTCCAGATGGACCAGAACCTGCTTGGCCGTCACCCATTCCCGGGTCCGGGTCTCGGCATCCGTATCCTCGGCGAGGTTACCCCCGAAAAGGTACGCATCCTTCAGGAGGCCGACCGCATCTTTATCGACGGTCTGCGCCGCGATGGTCTCTACGACCAGGTTTGGCAGGCGGGTACCATCCTGCTCCCCGTACAGAGCGTGGGGGTAATGGGTGACGAGCGTACCTACGAAAACTGCTGCGCTCTCCGCGCCGTGGTTTCTACCGACGGTATGACCGCCGACTGGGTACACCTCCCCTATGAGTTCCTGGCCAAGACCAGCAATGAGATTATCAACAAGGTGCGCGGCATCAACCGCGTGGTCTATGACATCTCTTCGAAGCCACCGGCAACAATCGAATGGGAATAAAACAATGCATAATTCATAATGCATAATTCATAATTAAGCTCCGCGCGGGTAGTTTTTACCTGTGCGGAGCTTTAGTTTTTTTTGCAGAGAGAGCATTTATCCGCGCGGAGCTCGTTGTGTTCCGGAGCTGAGCTCCGGAACACAACAAGCTCAGCTCCGGCACACAACAAGCTTCGCGCCAACGCGGGGGTGAGCCCCTGTCAGAGCATGTCGGGGTGGCGCGAGCGGAAGGTGGCGACCAGGCGCTCGGTGTCAGCGGCAAAGCGGTCGGCACTTGGTGTCCCCGTTATGAGGGGGCGGTGATCACGGCGCCGCTGCAGCCCCTGTGCTTCCTTAAGCAAGGCTAACCCTTCGGGGGTAAGGAAGCTCTCCTTAAGACGCTCCCAGATATACTCTACACCCTCGGGAGATGGGTGAAGCAAGTCGCTGGCATAAAACCTGTAGTCGCGCAGGTCGTCCATCATTATTTCGTAGGCGGGGAAATAGACGCAGTCACGGTGACGGGCGCACAGCTCCTCGACCGCCAAAAGCAACACCCCCTTGGAGCGAGTGTTCTCGGCAAACCCGTCGCGCAGATGTCGCACCGGCGACACGGTAAACACCACCTTAAGTTGCGGATTCACTTCGCGGAGTTCGGATATGACCTTACCCCACTCATCAACTATCTCAGCGACTGCAACACGGCGCCGCAGAAACATCTTTTGGGGCTGCTTGTGGCAGTTGGCAACAACATACTCCGGATTTTCCTGAAGGAAGTAGCAATAAGAGGTACCGAAAGTAACGAATATAACCTCAGCTTTCTTCAACACACTCAAAAAGTTACACTGCGCCGCAAGGGCAGATTCGAGCAGCGAAAAGGGGGTGAGGTTCGAAAATTTTGAATCGAAGAGCCAGGATGCGTGAATTTCCCCATTCTCAAACACCGATTTTTCCACCTCCTCAGCAAAATCGTTACTAAGCGCAGCTCTCACCACTCGGGCTATGGAGAGCGGGTTGAAGAGAGTGCCAAACGGGTTATCGGCATGCCAGCCGCTACCGCGCATCTGCTGACGCATATTGTCGGCAAAACAGGAACCCAACAAAATCGTCGGTACGTCGGGCGAAATCTTAAACGCAGATGGAGTAGGGGTATATTCGGTACGAAATTTCATAAGCTCTGATTTTCCGCAAAAATAATACTTTGCCCTCGAACATGCAAACCACCCTGCATGACGCAGCAGACAGCTGCGACCCTGACGGCGACCCGGCAGCGACTCGGACCCGGGGTTGCTCGCAACCCCGGCCTAATAAATATACCCACTGAATAAATACACCCACTGAAAAAGGCAGAATAAATGAACCATTAAGCCGCAAGGCTCTTGCAAAACTTTATCAGTAAACGGATTCAGCTCTCCGAGCCTGCCACGCTATGGTAAAAATTTCGACCGAGTTAAACCTCTGCTCGTATGCGGATTTATGCGTTTTTAATTGTGAAATTTTTTTGCTAAAATAGAATAATTGACATTAATAAACTAAAAATCAATAATATCTGTTATAAATAAAAGTTTAATAAAAACTGCTTTGAGAGTGACAATACAATGACAACGCAAGAAAAAGAAATTCTTTACACTGCATGTTCAGTAGCTTGCTACAGTGCAGTATATTGGGAAGATTATTATAATAATAATAACGATGAGTGATAAGCCTTTAAACAAGAAAATTTCTTGGACAGAAATATGTTCAGACGCAAATATTGAAAATTATACGAGAATTGGATCAGCAATGCTTCCAATCTTAGTGATTTCTAACTTGTCTCAATTTTCAAATCCTCCATTTTTTTGGATTTCTGCCTTTATTTTAGTTATCAGCATCATCTTCTTTTTATGCCGATGTTATGCTATAATTATTCGCGGAAATAAAACTGCAACCCTCTCTCCCTATACTCCCCTTATCAATTCATTAACCAGCTTTCCATATGCCCTGATTTTAATTTCTTTATTGGCACCAAATAATAGCATGTGGGTTGGAATTGGAATCTCAATTTTCCTGATGATATCTGACACTCTAAGATTTTTAAAGAAATATAAAACTGCTATTCACCCAACAGATATACCCGATTAAAATTCAATCTTTACTTGCCACACTCAAGAGTCACACCCTTTGGATTATACTCATGTTGGATGACTATTACAAAAATCGCCACGTTTTTTTAACGTGGCGATTTTTTGTAATTATTTATGAGTAAACTTTTTTATTTTTGTTACACTACTTGCTGAGTTTGAATTTTATCTGCTGGGTGTAGTGCGAGTCGACGGGCTTGCCGGCGTTGGTGGCGGGTTTCCACTTCGGCATCTTACGCACTATGCGTATTGCCTCGGCTTCGAGGTCAGGGTCGACCATGCGGTTTACCTTGATATTGCCGATGGTGCCGTCGGCCTTTACCATAAAGGTGAGAACCACGGTACCCTCCACACCGTTGTCGGCGGCGGCGGCGGGATAAACCATTGTTTTGGCGATAAACTCATTCAATGCCTTGTCTCCACCCGGGAAAGAGGCATTGTCGTTCTGCGCCGAAGCCACGGCGGCAAAACCTGCAAAAGCGAGGAGGAGGGCAAACAATCTTTTCATATCTTCCAGTTTTTTATTTTCTTGTTTTTATTTCAGACAATCTAAACACACCAAAGTTTAATCAACTAAAATTACGTCTTATAATTTTTGTTAATACCGGGGGCGTATGGTTCATTCTATTTTCCACCCCTCTATGCGACGTAAATTGGATGAGAAATTAATACCAATCTTAATAATTTGCCGCGAATCAGCATCAAACTTCAGAGCATATTGCTTTTCATTAATTTGTTGCAACGCCTGTGCTGAAGACCCATCATATTTAAGTTCTATTATATAAATAAATAGGGGTGTAGTGATAAGAACATCTATTCGTCCGTCACTGGTATGTTCTTCTACTTTAGCATCAATCCCGATAAGGGAGAGTAATATATAAACAGCATTATGAAAATTATTTTCATTCTCCATTTTAAGGTCGTAGGGGATACCGGCAAAGTATGCTGTCATATTCTTCATAAACTTCTCGGGTTCACCTTGACGGATACTGCTATTTATGTCATATATTATGTTTTTGACGGTATTACCCTTCAAATCCTTAAGATATACCTCCATCAAATCCTTAAACAACCCTTTGCGAACTTCTTCGTTAGGGATTTTCAGACCTACGGTATCGGTTTCCTGATCGTAGTCGCCTATGGTGAGATAACCGGCCTGATAGAGCAATGCAGTGGGGTCTGCACCACGCAAGTCGAGACCTGCAAGGTCGTCGAGTGTCCAGCGTGCATTGAGCGTATGCTTGATATCCACGTCGGCGTTGCGCAAGGTCTCGGCAACAATTGTGGCTGTGCCGGTAGCATTCCAGTATTGAGCTATGCGCAATTCCTTCATGGCGCTAAGCAGTGACCATGGGTTGTAAATATCACTCCCCTCGGGGGCAAAGCGGTAACCGTCATAGTTTTGTTTCAGTAAATCACACCCTTCCTGAAAGGTAACCCCTCTCTTATCGGCAAGTTGCTGTATTCCGGTATGGAAATTATCGAGCATCTCCGATTCGGTGATACCGCAGATGTCGGCAAAATGCTCGGAAAAGGTTATATCCATCAGGTTATTAAGGTCAGAAAATACGCTCAGTTTGCTGAAGCGGCTCACTCCGGTCATAAAGACAAGCCGGATATGTTCGGCCGAGCTCTTGAAGTTGGAATATACACTTGCCAACTTATTACGGTAAGTTTCAAAGTTAGAATCGCTGCTAAGATTCCCTACAAGGGGCTTGTCATATTCATCGACCAGTATCACAACAGGGCGACCGGTATGGATATGAGCCGATTCTATTATATTCTGCAGCCGCAACGATAGCGTCGGAGCAACACTCTCAACCTGATACTGTCGTTCCCACTTGCCGAAAAGCTTATCAAGGACACTATCGAGCACATCTGAATCCTGATATTTCTCCGCATTCAGATCTATATACAGCACCGGATATGAATCCCAATCCCATTGCATTGAGTCAATGTGGAGGTCGCAGAAAAGCTCTCTCCTCCCCTCAAAAAAATAACGCAGGGTGGAGAGAAACAGGCTTTTACCAAAACGGCGCGGGCGAGCCAGAAAATAGTACTTGGTACTGCTCCGTACTATTTTCTCTATGTATGCCGTCTTGTCAATATAGACCGAGCCGTCACCGCGCAGCACACTGAAATCCTGCTGTCCTACCGGATAAATATCTTGCATTGCCGTAATTATCTATTTTTTAGCGAATTTAGCATAAAACACCGAATTATGCAACCATATGGCACGAGATTATTCACATCCCCATCGCTTCAGCCCGCTTATGCACCTTTCCATTCGTACCCCTTTGGCCAACACACTATTGATAATTAGCGATTTTTTTAGTAAATTTGCGGATTGATAGAAATAAGTTCGTAAATTTTTAATCCTTCTACAGGAAATCAACTACTATATATGGCAAATCAGGAACTCAGCGAACAGGAAATCGTGCGTCGCAGGTCGCTCGAAGCACTCCGCGAACGCGGCATCGATCCCTATCCCGCAGCCGAATATCCCGTGAACGGATATTCTCTCGAAATCAAGGAAAATTTCGATGATGCCCTCACCCCGCCCCGCGAAGTGTGCGTGGCAGGACGCATCATGAGCCGCCGCATCATGGGCAAGGCCTCGTTTATGGAACTTCAGGACTCTGAAGGTCGCATACAGGTATATGTAAGCCGCGACGACATCTGCCCCGGCGAAGATAAGGAATTCTATAACGTGGTGTTCAAGAAACTCCTGGACATCGGCGACTTTATCGGTGTCAAGGGTTATGTGTTTCGCACTCAGATGGGTGAAATCTCTATCCACGCTCGCGAAATCACAGTGCTCTCCAAGAGCCTCCGCCCACTCCCCGTGGTTAAGATGAAGGATGGCAAGGCTTACGACTCATTCTCCGACCCCGAACAGCGTTTCCGCCAGCGCTATGTGGACCTGGTGGTAAACCCCGGCGTGCGCGACATCTTTATGAAACGCACCAAGATGTTCAACACCATGCGCGAATTCTTCAACTCGCACGGTTATACCGAGGTTGAGACACCTGTGCTGCAGAGCATACCCGGTGGTGCTGCTGCCCGCCCGTTTATCACTCACCACAACGCACTCGACATCCCGCTGTACCTGCGCATTGCCAACGAGCTCTACCTTAAGCGCCTTATCGTGGGTGGCTTTGAGGGTGTGTATGAGTTCTCCAAGAACTTCCGCAACGAGGGTATGGACCGCACTCACAACCCCGAGTTTACCTGTATGGAAATCTATGTTCCCTACAAGGACTATAACTGGATGATGAACTTTACCGAGCAGATGCTCGAAAAGATTGCCCTAAGTGTTAACGGTACTACCAAGGTGATGGTGGGTGACAACGAAATCGATTTCAAGCCCCCCTACAAGCGTGTGACCATGCGCGACGCTATCCTCGAAAAGACAGGATTCGACATCCAGGGTAAGAGCGAGGATGAACTCCGCGACTTCTGCAAGCAGTCGGGTATCGAGGTTGACCCCTCAATGGGTAAGGGTAAGCTTATCGACGAAATCTTTGGCGAAAAGTGCGAGGGTAGCTACATCCAGCCCACCTTTATCACCGACTACCCGATCGAGATGTCGCCGCTCACCAAGCGTCACCGCGAGAATCCGGAGCTGACAGAGCGTTTCGAGCTGATGGTAAACGGCAAGGAGCTTGCCAATGCTTACAGCGAGCTTAACGACCCTATTGACCAGTACGAGCGCTTTGCCGAACAGATGCGCCTGGCCGACAAGGGTGACGACGAGGCTATGATTATCGATGCCGACTTTATCCGCGCTCTTGAGTACGGTATGCCCCCCACATCGGGTATGGGTATCGGTATGGACCGCCTTGCCATGCTGCTCACCGGCCAGCAGACCATCCAGGAGGTGCTCCTCTTCCCGCAGATGCGCCCGCAGAAGAGCGCTGCCAACGGCGATGCTAAAGAAGGTGAAGAGGGTGAAATTTCTGAACCTGAAAATAATTAATTTGTTGCAATAATGAAGGGGAATGGGTCCTATGGACCTTTTCCCCTTCATGTTAAAAAACCAAATGTTAGGACTTATGAAAACTATTGAATTGAACATCCAGGATGCAGTCTATTTTGCTGAAAAACAGTATGTAGACCTCAAGGATGAAAGCATCAAGGCTCTTGCAACCCTCGAAGAAGGTACCGGTGAAGGTAACGACTTCCTGGGATGGCTCCGCCTCCCGTCGGCAACTCCCGCCGAACTTCTGGACCGTATCGAAGCCACTGCTGCCCGTCTGCGCCAGAATTGCGAATATGTAGTGTGCGTCGGCATCGGCGGCTCATACCTGGGCGCCAAGGCTGTAAACTTCGCTCTCCAGGATTCTTTTGCCGATTTCTATGCTCCAAAGCCCAACGAACCCAAGGTGGTGTTTGCCGGTCAGAACATCGGTGAGGAGTATATGGCAGAACTTGCCAACCTCCTCAAGGGTAAAAAATTCGGTATCATCGTTATCTCCAAATCGGGTACTACCACCGAACCCGCCATCGCTTTCCGTCTGCTCCGCGCTCAGCTCGAGGAACAGGCCGGCAAGGATGCTGCCAAAGAACTTATCGTAGCCATCACCGACGAGAGCAAGGGTGCCCTCCGCACCATGGCCAACGAAGAGGGTTACGAAACATATATCATCCCCGACAACGTGGGTGGTCGCTTCTCGGTACTCACTCCGGTGGGTCTGCTCCCCATTGCCGTGGCTGGTCACGACATCAAGAAGCTTATGGCTGGTGCCGCTCACATCGAGGAGACTACTCTCCACCCCGCCGACACCAACATTGCACAGACCTATGCACGTCTCCGCAACGCTCTCTACCGCAGCGGCAAGAAGATTGAAATCCTTGTAAACTTCGAACCCAAACTCCACTATTTCTCTGAGTGGTGGAAGCAGCTCTATGGCGAAAGTGAGGGTAAGGACGGCAAGGGTATCTTCCCTGCATCGGTCGACTTTACCACCGACCTCCACTCTATGGGTCAGTGGATTCAGGATGGTGAGCGCACCATCTTCGAAACCGTTATCTCGGTTGCCAAGCCTGCCGTTGACCACCGCATCCCGATGAATGCTTCGGATCTGGACGGTATCAACTACATTGCCGGCAAGAAGATTGACGAGGTTAACAAGATGGCGGAACTCGGCACCAAAATGGCTCACGTTGACGGTGGCGTTCCGAACATCCACCTCGAAATCAACTCACTTGACGAGTACTCGCTCGGTCAGCTCATCTACTTCTTTGAGAAGGCTTGCGGCATCAGCGGTTACATGCTCGGCGTGAACCCCTTCAACCAGCCCGGTGTTGAGGCCTACAAGAAGAACATGTTCAAGCTCCTCAAGAAACCCGGCTACTAATTTATTGAAACCAACATAAACCAACAAAAAAGGCGTGCACCAGGGTGCGCGCCTTTTTCATATCCTCTCATTCTATCCTTTTTTATACTTATTTTATATTCTTCATTATAAAATTTTGGCGTATAGGTCAAAATGGGTGTTAAAACCCGTGTAACA
>QLIP01033956.1_pt1 | contig 16735 bp, 10 predicted proteins | sample 1769771 | NCBI WGS metagenome assembly QLIP01 (sample SAMN09428762, study PRJNA476227) | Gut metagenome, whole genome shotgun sequencing project. | isolation source: cecum | host: Rhizomys sinensis | place: China: Jinsha town of Minqing, Fujian Province | collected 2013-09-23
CGCCGCCATGGCGCGCGGTGTGCAGCTGTTGCGCGAGGCTGGCTGTGAGCGCGGTGTGCGCTACCTGCGTTGGCGTCGCGCCATCATCTGCGGCTTCTACCAGCGCGAAGGCCGCCCCGACCTCGTGCCGCCGCTCCCCCTCCCCGACCGCCTCATCGCCTGGCTCACCGCCCACGGCGCCCGCGGCCTCGACCGCCTCCTCCCCTAACCGCTGCACCGTCTGCGCTAATATAGGCCTTATAGACACACGTGATAATTGGGGGTCAATAGCATTGCATGCCCATATTTAGCTCCTCTAAAACCGTTCTGATGCGTTTTGCGCAATTATATGTAGACCAGTAAATTAAACTGCTAATTAGTACGGAAAAAGTACGGAAAAAAATCCGTACTTTTTCCGTACTAATTTTTTTGGAATTAGCGCAAAGTAGTTGTAACTTTGCAAAAAATGTTCTTTAACTTGAAAATCAACTGACCCTAAAATAATATGCGCGGAACTACTAAACATAATTTATTAACAAGCATAGCAAAGCTACTGCTGTTTATTATATCATATGCTCCTTTGTTTGGCATTATGTTCTTACGGCATTCGCATGACGCTGAAAAATGTGTATGGGCTGTATTGTGGTGGTTTTCTGTTACTGCTATAGTCGCTGTAAAAATAGGACTACAATATATTAATAAGAGGGCATCTAATGGGTATAATGTTCATATTATAAGGATTGACAATAGGAACGATGTGGCATTGGGATATATCGCAGCCTATATCGTTCCGTTTAGTTCTGTCAAGTTGTCGACAATGACGGATTGCATTTGTTTTATAATTCCTATGCTCGTTGTATATTGGATATATGTACGATCCAATATGATTATGATAAATCCGATACTACAGTTACTAAGATACTCTGTGTATGAAATAGAATATAAAGAAGGAGATAAGCAACGAAATGGATTGGTTCTTGTCAAAAGTCATTCCATAGACGAAGACAAAGAAATACGTATTTACCCCCTTGGATTCAAACTTTTTTATGGAAAACCAACAGACTGATACAAAGGATGTGTTACAAGAGTTAATAGATCGAATTACTCAAGCTAAACCGACTCAATTATACTTCATTACCCGAATGTTAAAAGATAATAAACTCAGGAAACAGTCGGTAATGAGTAAGTATACCTATAAAGCGGTGCAAATTGATATTGATGATGCTATTCGAGATTATATTTGCGCATTTACTATAGATGTTTTGAAAAAAAAATTAACGAAAGGATATTCAATCGTTGAGTATGATCCGATTGCAGAGGATTCGGATGCTTTGCTTTTCTCCTATTCAATGCAAGGGAAGGAGTTCGCATTTGCAGATGTGGTGAAAAATCAACTCTGTGGAAACGTTGAGCGTGTTACGTCATTAAAAGACTTTTATGATAATGGAAGCGGATTATGGGCATATTGTGTAAGATTTGAAGAAAAATCAGACCAGTCGATTTTTACCTTCCGCAAGAGTTCTCAAGCTAAAGTTGCGGTTCCAGAGAATACAATCTGCGCCAGAATTAAAGCGTGCTTCTTTAATCCTGAAGCATGTCAGCTCGAACTGTTAAAGAGTGAAGTTTTCTCCTTAGATCGCCAAGTAGATTGTGTTTATGTGGACGAGTCATTCTTGATATTACAGAAATCTCAGTTTGAACAAATTGTTGGTATTCAAGAGGAATTTAAAGAGAAAGCTCTTGAAATGGTTTCGCAATTAGAAGCCACAAACCAGATAGAAGGTGTACAGAATTTGAGGGACATGGTAAACGATCGTACTGTTCACCATAGAAGACTAGCTAAAATTGCAAAGAATGGAGGTATCCCACCAATGACATCTCAGATGATAGATAAGATGCGGCAAATCGGGTGTACACATGGTAAAGAGTTAAAGATTACAGATGATGGGAAGATTCTTATTGAATCAGAAGCTGATGTATATGTATTGCTGAAGATGCTTGGAGACTACTACAAAACTGGAGAAATCTCTGGGAAATCTTATGGCACCTTTGCTGGAAAAATTTTACACAGTAACGATGGTTGATAGTAGTTGCCAGATGCAGACACTTACGAGCACTCGAATACTATAGCCTTTTAGTGCTTCCTTTCCTTTGGGACACGTTCGGATTTGGTGGATTTACATAAATTTATTACCTTTGCAATCAAAATGATACAATTGGAGGGAGTGGAAGTGTAGGACGTAAGTCTCATGATGCAGATAATCATCTTCCAATTCCATCGAAGTTCTCCTCGCTCATTACTAAGGTGGGAATGTATAATAAAAACCAACGAAATGACTAAGAATCAACGAGTAATTATCCCAAATTTCTTTGGAGCCGAAGAGCCGTTGCTATCTAGCCAAATAGGCTGGAGTGAGCAAGAAAAACGAGAGGCCAAATCTTCGGTGTCAAAAAAAATCTTCAATTACTTTATTGAGGATTGTGGCCGCAATATGATGTTTTATTACATTAAAGACGGCAACTTTTATGGCATTCATGCCGAAATATGCCCCACCCCAGTGTTCCGATTTAAAAAGGTGCCGGCAGAGTATATCTATGATGAGTTAGGTGACCAAGATACTCATGATTACCAGAGTGGAGACATACTGTGTTGGGTAGATAAGGGACACGATATCTGGGACGTTGTTACCATAGACGGCAAATCCCTCGAAGAAGTGCTCCAAGATTCCTACATCGTAAACATCTCCTAAGAGCCAAAGTAAAAGGGTGTGTCGCAACTAAGATAATGCGACACACCCTTTTTGGGTTGGTCAGTGGGGAGGATTAGAGCAGGGGACCTGCGGCTACGAGGGCTTTGCCAGCTTCGTTGTTCTCGAACTTCTTGAAGTTGTTGATGAACTTTTCGGCGAGCATAACGGCCTTCTTGGACCATTCTTCGGCGTTGGTGTAGGTGTCGCGGGGATCGAGGATCTTGGGGTCAACACCGGGGAGTTCGGTGGGAACGGTGAAGCCGAATACGGGGATTTGCTTGGTGGGGGCGTTGAGGATAGCGCCGTCGAGGATAGCGTCGATGATGCCACGGGTGTCGCGGATAGAGATACGCTTGCCAGTGCCATTCCAGCCAGTGTTTACGAGGTAAGCCTTGGCACCGCTCTTTTCCATCTTCTTAACGAGTTCTTCAGCATACTTGGTGGGGTGGAGGCTGAGGAATGCTGCGCCGAAGCAGGCGGAGAAGGTGGGGGTGGGTTCGGTGATACCACGTTCGGTGCCGGCGAGCTTGGAGGTGTAGCCGGAGAGGAAGTAGTACTTGGTTTGTTCGGCGTCGAGGATGCTAACGGGGGGAAGTACACCGTAGGCGTCGGCGCTGAGGAAGATCACGTTCTTGGCGGCGGGGCCGGCGGAGGGAACGCAGATGTTGTTGATGTGGTTGATGGGGTAGGAGACGCGGGTGTTTTCGGTTACGGACTTGTCGGCGAAGTTGATGATGCCTTCGGCGTCAACGGTAACGTTTTCGAGGAGAGCGTCGCGACGGATAGCGTTGAAGATATCGGGTTCGCTTTCCTTGTCGAGGTTGATCACCTTAGCGTAGCAGCCGCCTTCGAAGTTGAACACGCCGTTGTCGTCCCAGCCGTGTTCGTCGTCGCCGATGAGGAGACGCTTGGGGTCGGTTGAGAGGGTGGTTTTGCCAGTGCCAGAGAGGCCGAAGAAGATAGCGGTGTTTTCGCGGTTCATGTCGGTGTTGGCCGAGCAGTGCATAGAGGCCATGCCCTTGAGGGGGAGGTAGTAGTTCATGATGGAGAACATACCCTTCTTCATTTCGCCGCCATACCAGGTGTTGATGATCACTTGCATGCGTTCGGTGAGGTTGAAAGCTACGCAGGTTTCGGAGTTGATGCCGAGTTCCTTCCAGTTTTCAACTTTAGCCTTAGAAGCGTTGAGCACAACGAAGTCGGGGGTGAAGTCAGCGAGTTCTTCAGCGGTGGGGCGAATGAACATGTTGGTCACGAAGTGGGCTTGCCAAGCAACTTCCACGATGAAGCGCACGGCGAGGCGGGTGTCCTTGTTGGTGCCGCAGAAAGCATCAACCACGTAGAGGGGCTTGTTGGAGAGTTCCTTGTCGGCGATAGCCTTGAGGGCGGTCCAAGCTTCGGGGGTGATGGGCTTATTGTCGTTTTTGTATTCGTCGGAGGTCCACCAGATAGTGTCCTTGGACACTTCGTCCATCACAAAGAATTTATCTTTGGGTGAGCGGCCGGTGTAGATGCCGGTCATTACGTTAACGGCGCCGAGTTCGGTTTCTTGGCCTTTTTCATAGCCTTGGAGAGCGGGGTTGGTCTCGTCAATGAAGAGCTGCTCCCAAGAGGGATTGTGGAAAACCTCAGTGGTACCGGTGATACCGTACTGAGTCAGATCAATTTTGCTCATTGTGTAAAACTTGAATTATAGAGGTTTTAGTTTAAATTTCACCTTGTTTATCAAGTGCAAAGGTAGTGCAAAAATTTCAGATATGCAAGATAAATAACCAAAAAGATTGTTAATATGCTTTAAAGCGCCTGTAAATTTGCAGATTTGGATAATTCTGATTAACTTTGCGCCTATGAAAATAGATTTGGTATATACGTGGGTTGACGGCAGCGACCCGCAGTGGCAGGCCAAGCACGATGCCGTGTCGGGTGTGGCATTGCGTCCGGCGGATAATTGCAAGGGTCGCTACTTCAACAACGACGAGCTGCGGTTTAGTCTGCGCTCGGTGGAGAAGTATGCTCCGTGGATCAACCATGTGTATATCGTCACCGATGGTCAGACGCCCGACTGGCTCGACACGAGCAATCCGAAGGTGACTATCGTGGACCATAAAGAGATTTTGCCGCCCGAGGCGCGCCCCTGCTTCAATGCCTTCGTGATTGAGCACTGCCTGCACAAAATTCCGGGGCTGAGCGAGCACTGGCTCTATGCCAACGACGACACCTTCATCAACCGCCCCGTGGCGCCTGCCGACTTCTTTGCCATTGATGGGCTGCCTATCATGCGCTTCACTCGCGGCTATCTGCGCGAGGCCACGCTCTTCTTCAAGGAGAAGATTATTCGCCATCAGGTGGGTGCTTACCCCCTGGCGCTGCGCAAGGCCGCGCGCCTGGTGAGCCTCAAGCATGGCATCTACTACAACTGCGACCCCCACCACAACATTGATGCCTACCTCAATAGCGACTATGCGCACGCGCACAAAACGTATGCTGCCGAGGTGGAGCCGACGCTGATTAACCACCTGAGGCGGAGCAACGACGTGTCGCGCGTGTTCGTGGCCTTCGATTCGCTGGCGCGCGGTCGTGCCCACTTGCAGTATGTGGGGCGCGACGTATCCTTCCGCCTGCGAATACACAAGCACGACAGCTACGAAAAATTGCGGCAAAGCAACCCCATGTTCTTCTGTGCCAACGACTCCGAACACTGCACCGACGATGACCGCCGCCTCTGCCGCCACTTCCTCGAAGCCCGCTACCCCGATAAGTCCCAATTTGAAAAATAGCCACACATGATGAGAGAGATAGATTTTGTTGTTACTTGGGTGGATATGGACGACCCCCGATGGCAAGCGGTGTTTGCTCAATATTCGGGACGCAGCCGCGAGGAGAAAAACGGCGTGGTGGACGCGCGCTTTCGCGACTATGGTTTTCTGCGCTATTGGTTCCGTGGCGTGGAGCAATTTGCCCCCTGGGTGAGAAAAATCCACTTTGTCACCTCAGGCCAAAAGCCCGAATGGCTCGACGAGAGCAATCCCAAGTTGCACCTGGTCAATCACGCCGACTTCATTCCCGCGGAGTATCTGCCCACGTTCAATTCCGTGGTGATTGAGCGCTTTATGCACCGCATTCCGGGGCTGGCCGAGCAGTTTGTTTACTTCAACGACGATATGCACATCATTCGTCCGCTCAGCCCCGAGCGGTTCTTCTCCCCCGGAGGACTGCCCAAGGACATTGCCGTGCAGCAATATAACCCCGCCTGGTCGCAATATTACCGCACGCTCAAAAACAATATCGCCCTCATCAATAAGCACTTCAACAAGCGCGAAGTGATGGCGCGCGACCACGCCAAGTGGTTTGCCCCCTGCTACAAAGCCTCCCACCTCCGCGCCAACGCCCTGTGCAACCTCTCGCCCCGCTTCATCACCCTGCGCACGCCCCACAACGCCCAACCCTACCTCCGCAGCACCTACGAAGAAGTGTGGGCCGCCCTGGGCGAGGAGCTCCGTGCCGTGTCGGGCAACCGCTTCCGCGCCAGCAGCGACCTCACACCCGAACTCTTCCGCACCTGGCAGATATGTCGCGGCAACTTTGAGCCGATCAACACCTATGCCGACACCAAGATGTTTCCGCTGCTTATCCGTTCGGCCCAGGCCATTGAGGCTATCCGCACTCAAAGCTATGCGCTGGTGTGCCTCAACGACAACGCTCACATTCGCAACTATCAGCAAGTGATGGAAGGGCTGCGCGCCTCCTTTGAGAGCATCTTGCCCGCCAAGAGTAGCTTCGAAAAATAGATCCACTGCACACGGCGATTTGTCGTGTGCAAAAAGTTATAAATTACTAAATAATTTGGTCATTAGCGAGAAATTTCGTATCTTTGCACCAAACTATAAACCAAAGTCTCATGGAAACAACACTCGTCATCCTCAAACCCTCTGCGATACTTCACGGTTATGCGGGTCAAATCATCACCCGTTTTCAACAGAAGGGTCTCGTGATCCATGGCATGAAAATGATGCAACTCACCGACGAACTGCTGGCTGAGCACTACGCCCACCTGGTGGATCGTCCTTTCTTCCCCGACCTCGCCCTCTCAATGAAGGCCTCGCCCGTGGTGGTTATGGCTCTCTGGGGCAAAGACGCCGTGGAAGTGGTGCGCCTGATGACTGGCGCCACCAACGGCCGCAAAGCCCTCCCCGGCACCATTCGCGGCGACTTCAGCGTGAGCGGCCAGGAAAACATCATTCACGCCTCCGACTCCATCGAGAACGCTGAGATTGAGCTCAAGCGCTTCTTCCGCCCCGACGAGCTGTTCCACTATGAGCCTTCCTTCCTGAAATATACCTACGAACCCGCCGAAATGGCATAAGGGAGTTTCTATAAATTGACCGCCTACGGCTGATGAGCTGCTTTTGGTAAAAAAATGGCATCTTTTCATCCTTTCATCGGTCGTTTAGCTCGCTAAACTCCCTCTTCAAGGACGAAAATCTCCTCATTTTTTCACTCAAAATCAACTCATCTCAATTTATAGAACCTCCCATAAAAATATACTCTCCAGCAAAGAATGAAATTTAATCTCCGAACACTTTTCCTGACAGCAATATCCATAGGAGGCCTCTGTGCCGCCGCTCAAGTCGTAGTGACCCCTCCCGCAGCTCACCGCTCCGAACACTCCGACCTGATCGCTGGCCAAATCAACGTAGGCTCCAAAATCAAGACCGAAGCATCTAAGGCCCTGATGGACCAACTCTTCCCCGAAGAAGAAGAGCCCGAAGCCGACATCTACGAAGAGGGCTGGGGTTCGCAAGCTGTGAACTGCTATGCTGGCATGACCGTGGGCAACAACGTGGTGATTGACCTCCGCGGCTTCCATATGCCCACCAAACGCAGCTACGTCACCTCCCCCTACGGCTACCGCCGCCGCTTCCGCCGCATGCACAAAGGCACCGACCTCAAAGTGCAAGTGGGCGACACTATCTATGCGGCCTTCGACGGCAAAGTGCGCATCGTGCGCAACCAAGGCCGCCGCAAGGGCTACGGCATGTACATCGTGGTTCGCCACAACAACAACCTCGAAACCGTCTACGGCCACCTCAGCAAGTGGCTCGTTGAACCCAACGAATACGTCACCGCCGGCACCCCGATTGGCCTCGGTGGCAACACTGGTCGCTCCACTGGGCCCCACCTCCACTTCGAAACTCGCTACATGGGCTACGCCATCAACCCCCAAGCGATTTTCGACTTTGCCAACCACACCACCCACACCGACACCTACACCTTCACGAAGGCTACATATATGAACGCGCGCGACTTCGCCCCCGACCAATCGTTCTACGCCAAGTATGACGACGCTGCGCCCCGCGAAAAGACCCGTGCCACCTCAGCCTCCGGCTCCAAATACTACACCGTGCGCCGCGGCGACACCCTCTCGCGCATAGCCTCGCGCAACGGCACCAAGGTCAGCAAGATTTGCCGCCTCAACGGCATCTCCACCTCCAGCACCCTAAAGATCGGCAGCAAACTCCGCATCAAATAATCCTCCCGCTACATAAACAGCAAGAGAGTGTGCCCCGCACACTCTCTTGCTGTTTATGCCTAACTGGCTTCACCTCATTAGCGGCAGACGCGTGCTATAGGGCCTATAGGGCCTATGGGAATAGGAGTGGCGGCCTATTATTCCGGGGGGAAGGGGCAATATTGGCGGGGGGGAGTGCGTTATAGGATTGTGAGAACACGGGTATTATTTTTGTGGGCGTTGCTCTTGGTCGGTGCGGCCTTGGGCAGGCCTTTGGTGTCGGCTCAGTATTATGAGTCGACGGCTGTTGCGCCGGCTGGCCCGTTGCCCAGTTCGTCCGACACGACTAACACCCGCGTAAAAGTCACTATTCCACGCACTTACGACGAATTGGTGAAGGCTGAGTTAGCCGCCGACCTCTCCACTCCCTCCAATCTCACCACCGACACCGACTACGACCCCGCCACGGGAATGTATCTCCTGCGCTATAAGCTTGGCAATCAAAATCTTACCACCCCCTTCCTGCTCACCAAAAAGCAGTATGAGCAGTGGATGTTGAGCCATACAATGCGGAAGTATTGGGCCAAGCGCAATGCCGAGGCACTGAAAAACAACACCGACAAGGAGCCATTCAACATCCTCGACATGAATTTTGCCTTAGGCCCACTCGAAAAGGTGTTTGGCCCCGGTGGGGTGCAACTCAAAACCACCGGCTCGGTGACCCTCGACATTGGCGTGAAGAGCAACAAGACCGACAATCCGGCCTTGAACCTCGAAAATCGCCGCAAAACCTACTTCGACTTCGACCAGAAAATTCAGGCCGCCGTGCAAGCCAGCGTGGGCAATCGCCTGAATTTCAACATGACTTACAACACTGACGCCACCTTCGACTTCGACTCCAAAAACCTCAAGCTCAACTACGAGGGCGAGGAGGACGACATAGTAAAGCAAATCGAAGCGGGCAACGTGGCTATGACCACTGGCTCATCGCTCATTCGCGGTGCGCAGGCGCTGTTTGGTATCAAGACCAAGATGCAGTTTGGCAAGTTCACCATCACGGGCCTCGTGTCGCAACAAAATTCGCAGAGCAAGAGTGTGAGCAGCAAGGGGGGCGCCCAAACCTCCAAGTTTGCAATCAATGCCGACCAATATGAGCAAAACCGCCACTTCTTCCTGAGCCACTTTTTTCGCAAGAACTACGACCGCAACTGTGCCAACCTGCCGCTGGTCACCTCGGGCGTGAATATTACGCGAGTGCAAGTGTGGGTGACCAACAAGAACAACAACTTCAACGAGAGCCGCAACTTGGTGGCATTCATGGACTTAGGCGAAAACGAAGATATAGCCTGCCCCTACTGGCGCGGCGACCTCACGCAGCCCAACCCGAGCAACAGCTCCAACAACCTCATTGCCACCCTCAAGGCCGACTATCCCAATGCGCGCAACATTGCGCAAGTGACCCAGGCGCTGGCTCCCCTGGCTGCACATGGCGTGGAGGGCGGTCGCGACTACGAAAAGGTGGAGAGTGCCCGCCTCCTCTCCCCGAGCGAATACACGCTTAATGCCGCCTTAGGCTACATTTCAATCAAGACCACGCTCAACGCCGATGATGTGTTGGCCGTGGCCTACGAATACACCTACAACGGCAAGGTGTATCAGGTGGGCGAATTTTCCGACAACGTCACCACCACGGCCGACTGCCTCTACCTCAAGATGCTCAAGGGCACCACGGTGGCTCCGCGTCTGCCCATGTGGCGACTGATGATGAAAAACGTCTACGACCTCAAAGCCTACAGAGTGTCGCGCACCAACTTCTCCCTCCAAATCAAATACCTGAGCGACACCACTGGCACCGCCATCAACTATCTCCCCGTCCCCTCGCTCTCCGACAAGACCCTCCTGCAAGTGATGAACCTCGACCGCCTGAACTCTAATCAGGAAGGCTCGCCCGACGGTCGCTTCGACTTCCTCGAAAACTACACCATTATTCCCTCCTCGGGCAAGATTATTTTCCCAGTGGCTGAGCCTTTTGGTGCCCACTTGGAGCAAGCCATAGGCGATGCCCAGATAGCCTCGAAATACGTCTACAAAGAACTCTACGACTCCACGCTCATTGTGGCGCAGGAATTTCAGGACAAGAACAAGTTTATCATCACTGGCGAGTATCAGGCCGTCGACGGCTCGCGCATTGCCCTGGGCGCGACCAATGTGCCGCGCGGCTCGGTGGTGGTGATGGCGGGCGGCGTGAAGCTCACCGAAAACACCGACTATATCGTGGACTACAACAGCGGCGTGGTGACCATAGTCAATCAGTCGCTCATCGACTCGGGGCAATCCATCTCCGTCACCCTCGAGGATCAAAGCCTCTACTCCATGCAGCGCAAGACCCTCCTGGGCATGGACATGAACTACCAATTCAGCCGCAACTTCAACTGGGGCCTCACCATGATGCACTTCTCCGAAAAGGCCATGACCGAAAAGGTGAACATTGGCAGCGAAGTGATCAACAACACCATCTGGGGCACTAACCTCAACTATACCAAGGAGTTCCAGTGGCTCACCAACGCCCTCAACTTCATTCCTACGGTCAATGCCGAGGCGCCCTCCAAGCTCTCCGTGCAGGCGGAGTTTGCCCAATTAGTGCCCACCAAGCAGCAATCTGGCTCGCCCCAAGGCTCCTCCTACGTCGACGACTTCGAGGCCACCCAGACGGGTATGGACCTCCGCTCGCCCCACGCCTGGCAGCTGGCTTCCACCCCCTCCATGTTTGAGGAAAGCAAGCTCTCCAACAACCCCGACTATGGCAAAAACCGCGCCCTGCTCAACTGGTATAGCATTGACCGCCTCTTCACTCAGCGCAACTCCTCCCTCTGCCCGGGCTACATCAAGAGCGACCTCAAGCAACTCTCCAACCCCTACGTGCGCGAAGTCACCTCGTTTGAAATCTTCCCTGGCCGCCAACTCAGCTACGGCGAGTCGAGTGTGGTGCAAACCCTCAACCTCTCCTTCTACCCCTCCGAGCGTGGCCCCTACAACATGGACGCCACGGCCGTGAACCCCGACGGCTCGCTCCTCTTCCCCGAAAAGCGTTGGGGTGGCATCATGCGCCGCCTGGAGACCACCAACTTCCAGCAAAATAACATCGAGTATGTGCAATTTTGGCTCATGAACCCCTTCCTCGACCCCGAAAATCCTAACTACGACGGCGGCGACCTCTACCTCAACTTCGGCGAAGTGAGCGAGGATATTCTCAAGGACGGTTTCAAGAGCTACGAAAACGGTGTGCCCTACGATGGCAACGACCAGTTTATGCGCCAAACTGCCTGGGGCCGCGTATCCTCGCAAAACTCACTCACCTACTCCTTCGATAATAACGCTGGCTCGCGCAAGGTGCAGGACGTGGGTCTCGACGGACTCCAGACTGCCGAAGAATTTGACCACCCCTCCTACAAAGACTTTGTCGATGCCCTGCGCAACCGTCTTGCGCCCGAGACCGTCGCCAAGATGACCGACGACAAGTTCTCGCCGCTCAACGACCCCGCTCAGGACAACTATCACTTCTATCGCGGCCACGACTACGATGCCCAGCGCCTCTCGGTGCTCGAGCGCTACAAGCGCTACAACGGCGTGGAGGGCAACTCCCTCTCGGCTGAGGACACCGACGAACCCCTCTACCAGAGTGCACGCAACACCCCCGACGTGGAGGACATCAACCAGGACAATACGCTCAACGAATATGAGCGCTACTTTGAATATCGCATATCTATCCGCCCCGAGGACCTCGTGGTGGGGCGCAACTACATCACCGACAAGCAGGTGAGCGTGGTGAGCACACGCGATGGCTCCGATGCCACCGTTGAGTGGTATCAGTTCAAGGTGCCTTTGGCCGACTTTGAGCGCCGCGTAGGCTCTATTTCCGACCTCTCGGCCATTCGCTTCATGCGTATGTATATGACCGGCTTCAAGCAAACCACCCACCTCCGCTTTGCCACCCTCGAACTGGTGCGCGGCGAATGGCGCGGCTACAACTTCAACCTCAACTCGCGCGGCGACACCCCCGCCGAGGGTCAGCTCGACATCTCCGTGGTCAACATTGAGGAAAATGCGGGTCGCGAGCCGGTCAACTATGTGCTCCCCCCCGGTGTGACCCGCGTCAGCGACCCTGGTCAGAGCCAGATTGTGCAGCTCAACGAGCAATCCATGTCGATGAAGGTGCTCGACATTCGCCCAGGCGATGCCCGCGCCGTGTATCGCAACACCCAGACCGATCTGCGCAACTACAAACGCCTCCAAATGTGGGTGCACGCCGAAGCTCCTATCGTTAACACCCAAGAGCTGCGCTCGGGGCAGCTGAGCATGTTTATTCGCCTCGGCACCGACGTGAAGCAGAACTACTACGAGTATGAAATTCCGCTCGAACTCACCCCTCACGGCAAGTATAACAACGACCTCACCTCGCAGCGCGAAATAGTTTGGCCCAAGAGCAACCGACTCGACTTTGCCCTCCAAAGCCTTGTCAACCTCAAGAACGCCCGCAATCGCAAGCTCAACGAAAAGGCCGATGGAGTCTCCCACAACAAACGCTACTCCGAGCGCGACCCCGACAACGACGCCAACACCATCACTGTGGTGGGTAATCCCACCTTGGGCGACGTGAGAGTGCTCCTGATTGGTGTGCGCAACAACGCCTCCACGCTCAAGAGTGGCACTGTGTGGGTCAACGAACTCAAAGTGACCGACTTCAACGAAGAAGGCGGCTGGGCGGCTAAGGCCAACGTCAACCTGGCCATGAGCGACATCGCCACAGTCAACCTCGGTGCCCACATCGAAACCTCAGGCTTCGGCAACGTGGACCAGAGCCTCAACTCGCGCCGCATGGACGACTATCGCCACCTCAACCTCGCTATGCAGGTGGATGCAGGCCGCTTCCTCCCCGCTGCCATCAAGCTCCGCGCCCCCGTCTACTACTCCACCTCCACCGAGCGCACCACGCCCAAGTATAACCCCCTGGACACCGACGTGCTGCTCAAGGATGCCCTTGACCAATGCGCCAACCAGCAACAGCGCGACTCCATATCGGCCTTTGCCGTGGAGGAAACCAAGGTGCAGAACTTCTCCATTTCGGGCTTGAAGTTCGACGTGCGTTCCAAGAAATCAATGCCCTGGGACCCCGCCAACTTCACCTTTAACTACTCCTTCAACAAGCAGCGCTTCGTTGACCCCACCACCGAATACAAGAACACCGACGACTATCGCGGCTCCTTCCAATACACCTGGAACCCCTTCTATCGCTCCTGGAAACCGTTCAAAAACCTCGTGAAGAAGGACTCCAAGAACCTCAAACTCTTCCGCGACTGGGAACTCGGGTTCCTGATGAACAACATCACTGTCCTCTCCTCCATGAGCCGCTACTACTACGAGGAACAGACGCGCTCCGAGGTGGACGACTCCTTCCAGCTGCCCGTGGCCGTGAGCAAAAACTGGCTCTGGGACCGCAAACTCTCGCTTTCGTGGAGCCTCACCAAGACCCTCTCCTTCCGCTATGAAAGCAACACCTCCGCCCGCATCGACGAGGCCGAAGGTGCAGTCAATCGCACTCTCTTCCCCGACCGCTACGAGGCTTGGAAGGATACTGTGATGACCTCTATCCGCTCGCTCGGCACCCCCTGGGGCTACAACTCCTCCTTCTCGGCCGACTATAAGCTTCCCACCAACCAAATCCCCTTCCTCGATTGGTTCACCGCCTCCACCAAGTATACTGGCTCCTACCAGTGGGACCGCGGCACACGCATCGGCGACGTGGATATGGGCAACTCCATTGCCAACAAGGGCGACTTTTCGGTAGATGGCCGCATCAACCTCGAAGGCCTATATAATAAGGTGAAATATCTCAAGGATATTAACACCCGCTTCTCCTCCACCAAGCGCACCTCGGCGCAGTCGCAGCTCAATCGTGACCGCGCCAACCGCCCCAAGCGCTTTGAGCGCACCTATAAGCTCCAGCCCGACACCACCACCCTCATCAAGCACAACCTCAAGGTGAAGAAGGTGCGCGTCACTGCCACCACGCCCTCAGGCCAGCCGCTCAAGGTGGAGACCAAGCAGGTGGACGAGAACACCATCATGGTGCTCACGCGCGGCGACAATAACGTGAAGTTTGTCATCACCGAAATCAAGGAAACCCCGAAGAAAAACTTCTGGTCGGAGCTGGCGCAGTACACTCTCCGTGCCGTCATGACTCCGCGCTCGGTGTCGGTGCGCTACCGCAATTCGCAAACCACCTCGCTGCCCCTGTTCCGCCCCACCATCGGCGCCGCCTTTGGACAGAATAATAGCGACTACGGCGTGCTGGCTCCGGGTCTTGGTTTCGCCTTCGGCTTAGGGGGCGAGGATTATATCCTCGACGCCAAGGAGCGCGGCTGGCTCCTCACCGACGACGGCCAAACCTCCCCTGCTGGCCTCAACAACGTGGACGAGGTGAACATTGAAATGAAACTCGAGCCGCTCCCTGGCCTCAAAATCGACCTCAACGGCCAGCGCAACGACTCGCGCACGCGTCAACTCCAATTCATGTATGCCGATATGCCCATGTCGCGCTCCGGCTCTTTCACCAAGACCCATCTGGCCATAACCACCGCCCTGCGCCACTCCAGCGCCGACGATGGCTATAACTCCACCTCGTTCAATAAGTTCCTGGAGTATATCCCCCTCTTTGCTCGCCGTGTGGAAGGTCAATATGCCAATCTGCGCTACCCCACCACTGGCTTTATGAGCAACTCCCCCTATGCTGGCCACCCCTACTCCTCCGAGGTGGCAGGCGTTAGCCCCACCTCCTCCGATGTGCTTATCCCCGCCTTCTTGGCCGCCTACTCGGGCGTTGACCCCAACAAGCAATACCTCTCCGTATTCCCCGCCCTCGCCACAATTCTCCCCAACTGGCGCGTGACCTACGACGGCCTGATTAACCTTGGCAACCTCAAGGAACACATTAAGAGCCTCACCCTCACCCATGCCTACCAATGCACCTACACCGTTGGTTCCTACACTGGTTTCCTCAACTGGGTGGCTATGGGCGGCACCAATAACAATATTGGCGTGCTGCTCAACGAAGGCACCGAGCTGCCCGAACCCTCCTCCCCCTACAATGTGCAATCCGTGGCTATCAACGAAAGTTTCGCACCCCTAATCGGTCTCAAACTCACCCTGCAAAACGACCTCCGCTTCAACGCCGAATGGACCGACAAGCGCACCCTCACGCTCAACTCCTCGGCCGGCCAAATAGTGGAAGCAGGGCAATATGGCATCACCGTGGGCGCTGGCTACAAGATAGTCAACATTCTCAGTCTCTTCAAGATTAAAGGCAAGACCTCCACCGTGAGCCACGACGTGGACGTTCAGGCCGATTTCCGCCTCACCCAAAGTCAGGCGCTCATTCGCCGCATTGAAACGGCCTACACGCAAGCCACTTCTGGCACCCGCAACATGGCCATCAACTTCACCGCCAAATATGCCCTATCGCGCCGAGTGCAGATGGGAGCCTTCTTCGACCATCAAGTCAACACACCCCTCGTATCCAACTCCGCTTTCCCCACCTCCAACTCCGCCTACGGCATCACCCTCAACCTCTCCCTCGCCCGCTAACCCAGTACGGAAAAAGTACGGAAATTTAGTACGGACGAAATTTCCGTACTAAATTGTTTTGAATTAGAGAGAGAATTTTGTAACTTTGCGATGTTTAATACCTCCAATCTTATGAAACTACTCTCCTTTTTAATTTCCGCTCTACTTCTGTGCGTGTTGTGGAGCTGCGAAAATGAAGACGCAATCTATAACGTACAGATGCGTGATGGGAATACCATACGGGTGCAGAATACGCAACGATTTTATGCAAGCGCAGAAGAGTTTGCGGCCAGTGGATCATTTGCATTCCCTCGGCCGTTTAATTATAAGGATATTGAACCCATTGATTATTCAGTAGACACGATATCAGTGGTTTACGACTATAACCAATCATTCACAGGTGCTTGGGAAGTGGCTGAATTTGGTGACTGGATTAAAGATTACGGTCTAAAGCCGAACACCCCATATTATGTGGGCACAACTATGTTTGCCAAATATATATCCTTGCCTCCCGAAGGGCGAGAATTGTACCCATACTTTCAAGGCGGTAAATATATGGGCTATCTGCCTGGAATAGAGGGTACTAACTATTATGTTACATATAGCAACGCCAACGGGTGTCTCATTCTGACAACTGGTTTGCGCTTCGTCGGCTATGATTATTCCCGCAACGCAATAAATATGCACATTACGACATTCCCTAACAATAACCCCCACGAACTAACATGGTACTACGTAATCAGCGACGCGTGGTCGGCGTGGTGAGGCTAATGCGATAGCAACATTGGCGCATAAATTAGTGCATCCCTACATAAGTCGACGACAAAGATACGCTTATAGGGAGTTTCTATAAATTGACCGCCTACGGCTGATGAGC
>QLIP01021789.1_pt1 | contig 16718 bp, 13 predicted proteins | sample 1769771 | NCBI WGS metagenome assembly QLIP01 (sample SAMN09428762, study PRJNA476227) | Gut metagenome, whole genome shotgun sequencing project. | isolation source: cecum | host: Rhizomys sinensis | place: China: Jinsha town of Minqing, Fujian Province | collected 2013-09-23
GACTAATCGTAAACGCATCTGCATACTCGGTTCCACGGGTTCGATAGGCACCCAAACCATCGACATCATACGCCAGAACCCTGAGCAATTTGAGGCCGTGACGCTCATTGCTGGTAATCGCGTGGATATGCTCATTGAGCAATGCCGCGAACTCAAGCCCAAACGCGCCATCATTGCCAACGTGTTGCACTACAGTAAGTTGCGCGACGCCCTCCTCCCCTTGGGCATTGAAGTGATGAGCGGCGACAAGGCCGTGGCCGAGGCTATGACCACACCCGACGTGGATATGGTGGTCACCGCCACCGTGGGCTACTCGGGACTTATCCCCACCATTCGCGCCATTGAGGCGGGCAAGGAGATTGCCCTAGCCAATAAAGAGACTCTCGTGGTGGCTGGCGAACTGGTCAACCGCCTGCTTGCCAATTCGCACTCCACAATTATCCCCGTCGACTCCGAGCACTCCGCCATATATCAATGCCTCGTGGGCGAAAAGGCCGCTGAGGTCAAGCGCCTGATTATCACCGCTTCTGGTGGCCCATTCCTCCGCTTCAAGGGCGAGGATATGGTCAACGTCAAGGCCGCCGATGCCCTCCGCCACCCCAACTGGGACATGGGCGCGAAAATCACCATCGACTCCGCCACGATGCTCAACAAGGCCTTTGAAATCATTGAGGCCCACTGGCTCTTTGGTGTGGCTCCCGACAATATTGAGCCGGTGGTGCACCCCCAAAGCATTGTCCACTCAATGGTAGAGTTTGCCGACGGTGCCCTGAAGGCTCAACTCGGTATTCCAGACATGCACCTGCCCATCAGCTACGCACTATTTGGCGGGCAACGTCGCCCCACAGGCGAGCGACCTCTCACCCTGGCCGACTATGCCACGCTCACCTTCGAGGCACCCGACTACGAGCGTTTCCCCTGCCTCACCCTGGCCAACTACTCGCTCACCCGAGGCGGCAACACTGCCTGCATAGTCAATGCGGCCAACGAAATAGCCAACGCTGCCTTCCGCCGCGACGAAATCCGCTTCGCCGATATCTACCCAACAATCATGGAGACCATTGAGCGTATCCCGTTCAACGCGTTCCCCTCGCTTGCCGACTATATCGCCACTAACGAAGAGGCTCGACGCATAGCCTCCGAAATAATTGCCTTCTAAATAAATGGAAATATTCCTCATTAAGGCCGCTCAGCTCATTGCTGCTCTTGCGCTGCTCGTGACAGTGCATGAGTTTGGCCACTACATCTTCGCCCGAATTTTCGGCATTAAGGTTGAAAAATTCTTCCTCTTTTTCAATCCTCGTTTTTCGCTCCTGCGCTATGTGCCCGAGGAGGGTCGCCTGGAACTATGCACCTGGATGACCAAGGATGACAAGCCCTGTCCGCTCGCCTCGTTCAAGGTGGGTCGCGCCTACCTCCCTGGCGAGAAGGTGCCTGGTTGGAAACAGACCATCTACGGCATCGGTTGGATTCCCTTAGGCGGCTATTGCTCCATAGCCGGCATGGTGGACGAAACCAAGAGCGCCGACGACGTGGCTCAGTCGCCCTCCGAAACTGACTTCTACACCAAGCCCGCCTGGCAGCGTCTGCTCGTGATGGCTGGCGGCGTGATTTTCAACTTCATCATGGCCGTGGTGATCTACATATGCCTCACTTGGAGCTACGGTGAGAAGGAAGTGCGCTTCCGCGATGCCTATGCGGGCATGGACTTCGTGCCGGCGGCTATCGAGGCTGGTTTCCGTGCGGGCGATATTCCCCTCATGGCCGACGGTCAACCCGTGGAGGCCTCCGACCCCAACGTGATGGTGACAATGCTGCAAGCCCACGACATCACCGTGCTCCGCAATGGTCGTGACTCCGTCAACATTGTTCTGCCCAAGGACTTCGTGCTCAATTGCAGCGACGAGCGCGGTTTCTTTGCCTATCGCACCCCCGTGGTGGTGGCCAAGAGCATGGCTGGCACTCCCGCCGAGGAGATGGGGTTGCTCCCAGGCGACCGCATCGTGGCGGTAGGCGACTCTCTCACCCCCTCCATCACCGAACTCTTCCCCGTGCTGATGGTATATGCTGGCCAAACGGTGCCCATTCAGGTGGAACGCCAGGGCCAAACCCTCACCCTCCAAGGCACCCCCGACGAGGGTGGCAAGCTCGGCATTCAGCTCACACCGCTCACCGACATTTACCCCGTATTCACCCACGAATACACCCTGCTGCAATCCATTCCGCGCGGCTGGGAAGTGGGTAGCTCCACGCTGACCAACTACGTCAAGAGCCTCAGCCAGGTGTTCAGCGCCCGCGGTGCCAAACAGATTGGCGGCTTCGGAGCCTTAGGCGATATGTTTCCCGAGCAGTGGAACTGGTTCAGCTTCTGGAGCCTCACCGCATTCCTCTCCGTGGTGCTCGCTTTCATGAATATCCTACCCATACCCGTGCTCGATGGCGGTCACATCATCTTCCTCCTTGTGGAGATGGTCATTCGCCGCCGCGTGCCCCTCAAACTAATCGAAATTGCATCAACCATCGGCTTCTGGCTCCTGCTGGCCCTGATGCTCTTTGCTAATATGAACGACGTAATCCGCTTCCTGTCATGACCTATCCCGTAATCACACTCAAACGCGGCAAAGAAGAGTCGCTCAACCGTTTCCACCCCTGGGTATTTTCTGGTGCCGTGGCCCGTCAACCCGAAAACCTCGACGAAGGCGACGTGGTGGAGGTGCACTCTGCCGACGGCAAAATAATTGGCATAGGCCACTATCAGATTGGCAGCATCATAGTGCGCATGCTGGAGTTTGGTCCCGCTCGCGCCATTGACCACGAGTTCTTCCGCGAACGCCTCACCGCCGCCCTTGAGCTGCGCAAGGCGCTCGGACTTGATCGCCCCGACAATAACGCCTACCGCCTGGTGCATGGCGAGGGTGACTTCCTCCCAGGCTTGGTGGTTGACATCTACGGCCACACCGCCGTGGTGCAAGCCCACTCGCCTGGTATGCACTTCTGCCGCAACATCATAGCCGAAACCCTCGTGGAACTGCCTGGCCTGCCCGTGGGTAATGTCTACTACAAATCGGAAACCACCCTTCCCTTCAAGGCGCGCCTCGACCCACAGAACGCCTATATTATAGGTGAGTTTGACGGCTGCGTGGCTCTGGAGAATGGTTTGCAGTTCAACATTGACTGGCTGCGCGGTCAAAAGACTGGGTTCTTCGTGGACCAGCGCGACAATCGCTCGCTGTTAGAGTACTACTCGCGCGGCCGCAACGTGCTGAATATGTTCTGCTACACTGGCGGTTTTTCGGTCTATGCCATGCGTGGCGAAGCGAAGTTGGTGCACTCGGTTGACTCCTCGGCCAAGGCCATCGAGCTTACTCGCGCCAACGTGGAGATGAACTTCCCCGGCGACACGCGCCACGAGGCCTTTGCGCTCGACGCGTTCAAGTATCTGGCCGACATCCAAAAAGGACAGTACGACCTCATTGTGCTCGACCCGCCAGCATTTGCCAAGCATCGCTCGGCCCTCCACAACGCCCTCATCGGCTACCGTCGCCTGAACGCCCGCGCCATTGAGCAAATAGCCCCGGGTGGCATCCTCTTCACCTTCAGCTGCTCGCAAGCTGTGAGCCGCGAGCAGTTCCGCTTGGCTGTGTTCACGGCCGCTGCCTCCACTGGTCGCCGCGTGCGCATCCTGCACCAGCTCACTCAGCCCGCCGACCACCCGATCAACATCTATCACCCCGAAGGCGAATACCTCAAAGGCCTGATTTTGCAGATTGAGTAACACTATATAAATCAGCGGATTAATAAAATCCGCTGATTTTTTTTGAAAAAAAGTTGCAAAAAAATTTGGTGGATTGAAAAAAAGTGCGTAACTTTGCACTCGATTTAGGACGGCAACGAAGTCTTGATCACAAAGGATTGTCTTATGGTGTAATGGTAGCACTGCAGTTTTTGGTTCTGCCTGTCTTGGTTCGAGTCCAGGTAAGACAACCAATCCAAAAAAGAACTGAGGTCTTCGGGCTTCGGTTCTTTCGTTTTTTCAACCGACTAATACATTGCATTATGAACTCTGTGCTTATTGTGCTGCCCATTCTCGGGCTGCTGATGTATGACCTCGGACTGTCGCTTCGACTCTCCGACTTTGCCCTGATCTTCCGCCGCCCCAAGGCGCTGCTTTGCGGTTTTGCGGGTCAGTTGATAATGCTCCCAGGCATCGCCTTCATTCTTGCCACCTTCTTCGGGTTGGAAAGTTTTTTCTTCACGGGCTTCATGCTCATAGCCTGCTGCCCGGGCGGCGCTTCGAGTAATATTCTCACGGGCATAGCCAAGGGCGACGTGGCTCTCTCCGTGTCGCTCACCGCCTTCACCACCGTCATCACCATGGTCACCATGCCGCTGCTGCTTGGTTTCACGGGCGATGCCTCCATGTGGGGGATGCTCATTCAAAACACCGTCACCACGCTCCTGCCCATGGCACTCGGCATGTACACCCTCCGCGTGGCCCCGCAACTCTCGGCTCGCATTCACGCCCTGCTCGGCAAGGTGGCCTTCCCGGCGCTGATGCTGCTTGCCACCATCTTCTTCGTGGTCAACCGCGAAGTGATAGTCGATAACTTCGCCGCCCTCGGCCTGGTCACCACGCTGCTCATTCTCGGCGGCATGATTTCGGGTTACTCCATAGGCGTGGTGGGCAAGCTCCACGAACGCGAACGCCGCACTCTGGTGATTGAAGTCGGAGTGCAAAACGCCGCCCAAGCCATGGCCTTAGCCGTCTCCCCGATGGTGTTCAACAACGTGCTCTTCGCCGTCCCCGCCACCATCTACTCTCTCATGATGAACGTCCTCCTACTTATCTACGTAGCCATAGTCGCCCGCATCTCCCCCGACCGCTGCTAATGGTGGGGGGATTTGGGAATAATGGGAATAATGGGGAGGTTGCGGGGAGGGTGATTATTAGGGAGTTGGAGGGCGGTGGAGGAAATTTTTGGCAGTGTCGGGAAAAATTGTTAAATTTGCGGTAGTTTTTAAATAGATTAATCGATATGAAAGCTTATGTATTCCCTGGTCAGGGTGCCCAGTTCCCCGGTATGGGCAAAGACCTTTACGAAAACAATCCTGAGGCTCGCGCCCTCTTTGACCGCGCTAACGAAATCCTCGGATTTAATATCACTGAACTGATGTTTAACGGCACTGACGAAGATCTCCGTCAAACCGCCGTGACCCAACCCGCCGTGTTCCTCCACAGCGTAATTCTCGGTAAGGCTGTTTGCCAAGAGGCTATGCCCGACATGGTCGCCGGTCACTCACTGGGCGAATTTTCCGCTCTCGTGGCTTGCGGTGCCCTCACTTTCGACGATGCTCTCCGCCTCGTGTCGGAACGCGCCAAAGCCATGCAGGCTGCTTGCGAACTCAAGCCCTCCACCATGGCCGCTATCATCGCCCTGCCCGATGCCACCGTTGAGGAAGTGTGTGCCGCTCAGGAAGGCGTAGTGGTATGCGCCAACTACAACTGCCCCGGTCAGCTCGTAATCTCGGGCGAAATGGACGCCATTGCTGCCGCTTGCGAAGCCGCTAAGGCCGCTGGTGCCAAGCGTGCTCTCCCCCTCAAGGTGGGCGGTGCTTTCCACTCGCCCCTCATGGAGCCTGCTCGCGAACGTCTTGCTGCCGCTATTGAGGCCACTGAGTTCCACACCCCCACTTGCCCCATCTATCAAAACGTGGACGCTCAGCCCCACACCGACCCCGCCGAAATCAAGGCCAACCTCATTGCCCAACTCACTGCCCCCGTGCGCTGGACCCAAACCGTGCTCAACATGGTGGCTAACGGCTGCACCGAAGTGACAGAAATCGGCCCCGGCAAGGTGCTCCAAGGCCTCGTGGCTAAGATTGACAAATCTGTAGCAGTTTCGGGCGTACAATGAAAATAGGTATTTGCAGCGATCACGCCGGCTTTGAGCTCAAGGCCGCCGTGATTGCCCACCTCCAAGGCCGTGGCATTGAGGTGGTTGACTTTGGCACTCATTCGGCCGACTCCTGCGACTATCCCGACTTTGCCCACCCCTGCGCTGCCGCCCTCGAAAGCGGCGAGGTGTATCCCGCCATCGGCATTTGCGGTTCGGGCGAAGGCATCTCCATGACCCTCAACAAGCACCAAGGAGTGCGTGCCGCCCTCTGCTGGCAACCCGAACTGGCTGCGTTGGCTCGCCAACACAACGATGCCAACTGCCTCGTGCTCCCCGCGCGATTTATTGGCCAGGAACTGGCACTCCAAATTGTTGACACCTTCCTCGCCACTGACTTTGAAGGCGGTCGCCACCAAGGTCGTGTGGCCAAAATCCCTATGCACTAATGCTTATTCCAGCTGAGGATACATTTCTATATGTGATTGAAATGGTGGGGGCACTGGCCTGCGCCATCTCGGGCATACGCCTGGCCTCAATCAAGCAGTTTGACTGGTTTGGCGCATTCATCGTGGGCATAGTCACCGCCTTGGGTGGCGGCACTCTGCGCGACATGATGCTCGGCAACCCCGTGTTCTGGGTGTCCAGCCTCCATATGTTTCTCAGCTACGGGCTGATCACTATCGTAGCCATGGTGCTCGTGATAGTGTTTAGCCGCATACTCGTGCGCCGCGAAAGGATGCTGTTGGTGTTCGACGCCATCGGCCTGGCCATGTTCACGGTAATTGGCATTGAAAAGGCGTTGGCCGACAAGCGCTCCATGTTTATAGCCCTCGCTATGGGGCTGGTGACTGGAGCCTTTGGCGGAGTGCTGCGCGACATCCTCATCAACGAAGAGCCGCTCATATTCCGCAAAGACATCTACGCTATGGCCTCGCTCTTGGGCGGCGTGGTTTACTGGCTCGCCGTGGCCTCGCTCAGTTCGCCCGAGGTGGCCTCGCTGCTCTGCCTTGTCTCCACCTTTGCCATTCGTATGCTCGCCATTCGCTATGGCTGGCACCTGCCCACACTCCGCCCGCGCCAATGATTCGACCCTACCAGCCGGCCGACTTGCAGGCACTCACTGCAATCTGCAACCACTACATACGCACTTCCACCGCCACATTTGAAGTCGACGAGATTACTCCCGCCGACTTCAATCGGCGTTTGGGGGAATGTGTGAGCACGATTTTCGTGGCGCAGGATCCCGACACGGGAGCCATTCAGGGCTATGCCTACGCCCACCCCTGGAAGTCGCGTCCCTGCTACTGGCCCACGCTCGAGCTTACAGTTTATCTCCACCCCGACTGCACTGGGCGCGGCCTTGGACGCCAACTGATTACCGCGCTTCTTGACGCTATCCGCGCCGAAGGCCACTACCGCGTGGCGCTGGCCTGCATCACTGCATCCAACGCCAGCTCCGTGGCTCTGTTCACCTCACTGGGCTTCACCCAAGCCTCCTACTTCGCCAACGTAGGTGAAAAGTTTGGCCAGCCGCTCTCGGTGATTGACCTGACGCTTGCGCTGTAAGCCGCGGAGGGATAATTTATAGGGCGATTCTATAAATTGACCGCCTACGGCTGATGAGCTGCTTTTGGTAAAAAAATGGCACCTTTTCATCCTTTCATCGGTCGTTTAGCTCGCTAAACTCCCTCTTCAAGGACGAAAATCTCCTCATTTTTTCACTCAAAATCAACTCATCTCAATTTATAGAACCTCCCTATATAAATTCTTTGTTATCAGTGGCTTAGGTGGTGCTCGTAGAAGTGAATGTAGGCGGTGTTGACCCAGCGGAGACCGCCAGGGGTGGGGAAGTCGCCGGAGAAGTACCAGTCGCCAGGGGAGGTGGGGACGGCGCGGTGCAGACCGTCGATACTCTGGAAGAGGAGGTCAACGCGGGCGTTGATGCCCTCGGGGGTGAGCATGGCGGCGATTTCGTCGGCCACTTCCTGATCGGAGAAGGGAGCGTAGATCGCTTTTACGAAATTGCGCGAGGCGAGAGTGCCGTTGTCGCGCGCATTGATGATTTGCTGATACACCTCGTGGAGAATGTGGCCGCGTCCGCTGCGTTGCAGCAGGTTGACGGCCGCACGGAAGGCGCATAGCTCGTTGAGGTGGGGCAGGTCAATGCCGTAGCAGTCGGGGAAGCGCACCTGGGGCGAGGAGGACACCACGATGATGCGTTGCGGGCCGAGTCGGTCGAGGATTTTGAGAATTGACTGCTTGAGCGTGGTGCCGCGCACGATGCTATCGTCGATTACCACCAGAGAGTCCACGCCGGGGCGGATGCTTCCATAGGTGATGTCGTAGACGTGGGCGGCGAGGTCGTTGCGCGAGGTGCCCTCGGCAATGAAGGTGCGGAGCTTGATGTCCTTCAGGGCGATTTTCTCGGCGCGCACCTTGCGGCGCAGAATGGTGGTGAGGGCAGTGTCGGAGTAGGTGCCGTCCTTGACCATAGCGCTGATTTGGTCGCGGCGCATGCGGTCGAAACGGCGGTTTAGCTCCTCAACCATGCCGAGGAAAGCCACCTCAGCAGTGTTGGGAATGAAAGAGAACACCGTGGTGTCGAATTTCTCCTCAATCATGCGGCAGAGGTCGGGCACGATATTGGCACCCAAGGCCTTGCGCTCGCGATAGATGTCGATGTCGCTGCCGCGCGAAAAATAGACGCGTTCGAAGGAGCAACGCGCATTTGCGGCGGGCTGAAATATACGGTCGATGCTCACGTCGCCCTTGGGGTTGATGATGATAGCCGAGCCGGGCTGGAGTTCCACCACGCGTTCGGTGGCCACGTTGAACACCGTTTGAATTACGGGGCGTTCGGAGGCTACGACTACCACCTCATCGTCCACATAATAGAATGCGGGGCGGATGCCGTTGGGGTCGCGCACCACGAAGGAAGAGCCAGAGCCAGTGGCACCGCAGATTGCATAGCCGCCGTCCCACGTGGAGGCCGAGTTGGCTATCACGTTGCGCAGATCCACCTCCTGCTCGATGCGTTGCGACAGAGCTGGCTCCTCGAGCGAGTCGCGATATTGGCGATATATGCGCTGATTTTCGCGATCCAGCTCGTTGCCCAATTGCTCAAGCAGGAGCACCGTGTCGCTCATCAAGCGCGGGTGTTGCCCGCCAGCGACTATGGAAGAGAAAATCTCGTCGACGTTGGTCATATTGAAGTTGCCGCAGAGCATCAGCGAGCGGGCGCGCCAGTTGTTGCGTCGCAGGAAGGGGTGGGCATACATTAGGCCGCTGCGGCCAGTGGTGCTATAGCGCAAGTGGCCCATGTAGATGTCGCCCAGGAAGGGGACTTGGTCGGTCACTTCGCCCTCGAGGAGCGCATTGAGGTTGGCAGGCAGTTGCGAGCCGATGGTTTGGAAAATTTCGTCGATGGCACCAGTGCCGAGGGCACGTTCGCGGAAGATATACTCATTGCCGGGGTGCGACTCCAGACTGATTACACCTACACCAGCGGCCTCTTGGCCGCGGTTGTGCTGCTTCTCCATCAAGAGATAGAGGCGGTCAAGGGCGTAGGTGTAGCTGCCATATTTTTGGCGAAAGTAAGAGAGAGGGCGGCGTAGCCGTATCATGGCTATGCCGCACTCATGCTTGAGAGGTTCCATTCAGGGAGAATTAGCGGATGAAGAGGAGTTCGCGATACTTGGGGAGGGGCCACATCTCGTTGTCGACCATGAGTTCGAGCTTGTCAATGTGGTGGCGTATGATCACCATTTCAGGCTCAACGGTGTCGTGGTAGGCGATGGCCTTTTCGCGTTCGGAGGTTATGGCGTTGGCCACCTTGCGGGCCTCGACCATACGCACTTCCGCCTTGCGGATTTCGGCTATGTGGGCGGAGATTTTCTCAATGATTTCGATTTCGCCAGCAATCACCTCGTCGGCGCGGTCGCCGAGCAGGGAGCGCAGCTTCACGGTGTTGTCCACCAAAATGCTGCGATAGCGCGTGGCCACGGGGATAATGTGGTTGAGGGCCATGTCGCCGAGCACGCGGGCTTCGATTTGGATTTTCTTGGTGTAGATTTCCCACTTCACCTCGTTGCGGGCCTCGAGTTCCTTTTGGGAGAGGACGTTGGTGCGGCGGAACATCTCGATGGACTCGGGACGGAGGTAGGCGTCAAACATTTTGGGCGCGGAGGTTTCCACGTCCAGACCGCGGCGTTTGGCCTCGATGGCCCATTCCTCGCTGTAGCCGTTGCCGTCGAAGTGGATTGCTTCGGACTCGATGAGGAGTTTGCGTACCTCGGCGAGGATAGCGTCGTAGAGGTCGGTGCCTTCGGCGCGGCGTGCCTCCACAGCCTCGTGGAAGAGTTCGAGTTGCTCGGCCACGGCGGCGTTGAGCACAATCATGGCGGAGGCGCAGTTGGCCGACGAGCCTACGGCGCGGAACTCAAAGCGGTTGCCAGTGAAGGCGAAGGGAGAGGTGCGGTTGCGGTCGGTGTTGTCGAGGGTGAGGTCGGGGATTTGCGACAGCCCGAGCGAGAGGGCACCCTTGTTTTTGAGGTCGTTCAGCTCTACGCCCTCGCTGCTCTTGAGCTTGTTGAGGATTTGAGCCAGATAGCTACCGGTGAAGATAGAGATGATGGCGGGAGGAGCCTCGTGGCCGCCCAGACGGTGGGAGTTGGTGGCCGAGATGATAGCGCCTTTGAGCAGAGCGTTGTGGCGATGCACGGCGGCCATGACGATTGCGAAGAAAGTGATGAACTGGAGGTTTTCCAGCGGAGTGCGACCGGGGGCGAAGAGCATAGCGCCGCGGTCGGTGCCGAGGCTCCAGTTGTTGTGTTTGCCCGAGCCGTTGATGCCAGCGAAGGGTTTTTCGTGGAGCAGCACGCGGAAGTTGTGGCGGCGCGCCACCTCGTTCATCACCGACATGAGCAGGAGGTTGTGGTCGTTGGCCAGATTGGTTTCCTCGTAGATTGGGGCGCACTCAAACTGGTTGGGGGCCACCTCATTGTGGCGTGTTTTCACGGGGATGCCGAGGCGTTGGCACTCAAATTCGAGTTCGAGCATGAAAGCCTCCACGCGGCTGGGGATAGAGCCGAAATAGTGGTCCTCGAGCTGCTGGTTCTTGGGGCTTTCGTGGCCCATGAGGGTGCGGCCAGTCATGAGCAGGTCGGGGCGGGCGCAATAGAGCGACTCATCTACGAGGAAGTACTCCTGTTCCCAACCGAGGTAGGAAATCACGTGTTTCACTTCGGGGTCGAAGTAGCGAGCCACAGCGGTGGCTGCCTTATCGACGGAGTTGAGGGCGCGCAGGAGCGGGGTTTTGTAGTCGAGCGACTCACCCGTGTAGGATATGAAGATGGTGGGGATACAGAGGGTGCCACCGAGGATGAAAGCGGGGGAAGAGATGTCCCAAGCGGAGTAGCCGCGCGCCTCGAAGGTGTTGCGGATGCCGCCGTTGGGGAAAGATGATGCGTCGGGTTCCTGTTGCACGAGGAGTTTGCCGTCAAATTCCTCCACCACGCCGCCTTTGCCATCGTGGTTGATGAACGCATCGTGCTTTTCGGCGGTGCCGCCAGTGAGGGGGGCAAACCAGTGGGAATAGTGGCGTGCGCCATTTTCGATGGCCCAGCGCTTCATGCCCTCGGCCACGATGTCGGCCAGGTCGCGGCTGATAGGCTTTTTGTTTTCGATAGCGTCCACGAGCTGCTTGAAAGCCTCTTTGGGGAGGTATTCAAACATACGGCGGCGGTCGAATACCAGTTCACCGTAGTACTTATCGGCACGTTCGGCGGGGATTTCTACGGAGGCAGCCTTGCGGTTGAAGGCCTCCTCCATCATCTTAAATCTCAAGCTTGATGACATTTTGTATGGAGTTGAAATGATTGATTATCGGAAAAAAAATTGCCCGCGGCGCGTGTGGTGTAGGCGGGCGGGCAGTCGGCGTTGATTATTTCAGCAAAGTGCAGGGCATAGCAACGGGATTTACCCGCAGACGCTATACATATTTTAAATCGGCACTTAAGCATATGAGCATTTTGAAAGTGCAAAGTTACGCACTTTTTTTTAAACCTCCAAAAATTTTTCCACAAAAATAATGCAAAAAATCAGGGGAGGGAGAAGAGGAGGAAGCGGTGGGGGGGGAGGGTGGAGGAGGGGGTGGAGGAGAGGAGGGTGCCGGTGAAGGGGGGGAAGAATACGTCGGCGTCGGGCACGTCGGCGTCAATCTCGGTGATGTAGAGGCGTTGGGCTAAGGGCATGAAGAGGCGGTAGATTTCGCCGCCGCCGATGACGAATAGTTCCTCGGCCTCGGGGCAGAGCGCCAGAGCCTCCTCGGGGGTGGTGACTACGGCAGCCCCGGGAGCCTGATAATTGGCATTGCGGGTGAGCACAATGTTTTGCCGCCCTGGAAGCGCGCCTTTGGGGAGTGCCTCGAAGGTTTTGCGCCCCATGACGATGGGGTGGCCGAGCGTCAGCTGCTTGAAGTGCTGGAGGTCGTCCTTGATGAAGAATGGCTGGTTGCCATCTCGGCCTATGGCTCCATTGCGAGCCACGGCGGCTATCATGCTCACTATCATATCAACCTACGGAGCCTTCGAGGGTTATGGCCAGCAAGCGTTGCGCTTCGACTGCAAACTCCATGGGCAGCTTCTGCATCACCTCCTTGGCGTAGCCGTTGACTATGAGTCCGACGGCCTCCTCGGTGGGTATGCCGCGCTGGTTGCAATAGAACAACTGCTCGGCCGAAATTTTGCTCGTGGTGGCCTCATGCTCGAGCACTGCGGAGGGGTTTTTCACGTCGATGACGGGGAACGTGTGGGCGCCACACTCGCTGCCGAGCAGGAGCGAGTCGCACTGAGTGTGATTGCGGCAATTCTCCGCGTTGGCGGCCACTGACACCAGGCCGCGATAGGAATTTTCGGAGCGGCCGGCCGATATGCCCTTGCTCACGATGGTGGAGCGGGTGTTGGAACCCAGGTGAATCATTTTCGTGCCAGTGTCGGCCTGCTGGAAATTGCGGGTCACGGCTACGGAATAGAACTCGCCCACCGAGCTATCGCCCAGCAGCACACACGACGGATACTTCCACGTGATGGCCGAGCCGGTTTCCACCTGCGTCCATGAAATTTTAGAATGACTGCCGCGACACAAACCGCGCTTGGTGACGAAGTTATACACACCACCGCGGCCTTCGCGGTTGCCTGCATACCAGTTTTGCACTGTTGAATACTTCACCTCTGCGCGGTTCTCGGCAATGATTTCCACGATGGCCGCGTGGAGTTGGTTTTCATCGCGGCGCGGGGCGGTGCAACCCTCCAGATAAGACACATAAGCGTCGTCGTCGGCCACGATCAGTGTGCGTTCAAACTGACCTGTGCCAGCGGCATTGATGCGGAAATAAGTGCTCAGCTCCATGGGACAGCGCACACCCTTCGGGATATATACAAACGAGCCATCGGAGAACACGGCCGAATTGAGAGCCGCGTAGAAATTATCGGCATAGCTCACCACCTTGCCCAGATACTTCTTCACCAGGTCGGGGTGTTCCTGCACGGCCTCCGAGAAGGAGCAAAACACGATGCCCAGTTCGGCGAGCTTCTTTTGGTGGGTGGTCTTGACCGACACCGAGTCCATCACAGCGTCTACGGCCATGCCGCTGAGTGCCTTCTGTTCATGCAACGGAATACCCAAGCGATTGAAAGTGTCGAGCACCTCGGGGTCCACCTCATCGAGGCTCTTCGGCCCCTCCTTCTTCACCGGAGCGGCATAATAACTAATTGCCTGAAAATCGACGGGCGGAATGTTCAGATGTGCCCACTCGGGCGGAGTGAGCGTGAGCCAATGGCGGAACGCCTTCAAGCGGAACTCAAGCATCCACTCTGGCTCATTTTTCTTGGCCGAAATCAGTCGCACCACCTCCTCGTTGAGGCCAGGGGGGATTATTTCGGTAGTGATGCCTTCGGAATGAAAGCCATATTTATAATCGTCGTTTTTGAGAGAATTTATATCCATAGGAGCATTAATTTAAAGGGATTGCAATTCCAAACAGATGGGGCAAGAACGCCACCACCCACTTGGCGAAGGGAGTAGAGAGCGCCGCGCCATGGAGGCCGGCGAAAATAGCAAGATTGAGCACAAACGAGCAGATGAGCACCCACTTGGCCGCCCCGATGAGCATGCCCAAGAGGCGGTCGATTGGTCCCATGAGGAGCAGTTTCACCGTCAGGCGCAGGATGCGGGTGGCTACGGTTGTGGCCACGAATACCGTAGCAAAAATCACCGCATAGCACACCATGGACGGACACTTCACCGCCTCGGCCACGCTGCCGCCCACCACTCGCGCCACGAAGAACGCCAGCAAGAAGGCCGCCACGGAGCCTATTTGATGTATGCCGCCGCGATAGGCACCATATATACCCATGGCCAAAGTGCCGCCGATGAGCACAACGTTGAGCACAGTCACTGAGTCCATGAGCCAAGATAGGATTTAAGCCTTGACAAAGGCGGATTTTTCAGCAGTACGCGTCGCTGACCGTCGAGCAGATAGAGCGACGGCAGGGCGCGGAGCATATAAATATCGTTGTCGATGACCCGATCGAGGTCGTAGGCTGGGCGCCAACCGAGTGGCAGCGACTCGCGCGACTCCGTCCAGAGTTTCTCCGAACCCTCGACGCACACCGCCAGCACATTCACGCGCTGAGCGGGCAGATTGAGCCGCTCCAGCTCCGAAATCACCGCCTGGCAATGATGGCAGAGTGGGGAATAGAACACCACCAAGAGCGGCTGGCCGGGCAGATACTTGCTCAACTTCACCCGCTTGCCGTCGCTGAGCAGCAGCGACAAGTCGGTTGCCGTGGTGCCCTCGCCATTGAGCCGACACACACTATTGAGTTTCCATTGCGCCACCTCGGCATCAGTCTCTGCCAAACGGGGCAAAGCCTGCTCGAGCCATAGCGCATAGAGAGCCTCACACTCCGTGGGCGATCCCGGAGTGAACCATAGCGAGTCGGCCTGCTCCAAGAGAGCGGGCAGCTCCTCGGCGGGCGTAGCACCCACCGTTTGGCTCACCACCTCGGCCACTGAATCGGGCCTGGAATAGTACTCCTCGGGGGTGAGCAAACTCGCCAAACAGACGATAATTTCGGCAATCATAGTGCAAATTTACAAAAAAAAAACGATGAAAGCGCAAAAATTTTGGCAAAGTCGCAAAAAATGCGTAATTTTGAACCAAAATTTGAATAGAATAACCATCATATCTAATGCAAAATAACAAACTTACCGCCCTGGCGGTTCTGTTGCTTGCTGGTGGCAGTGTTGCACACTCCGCTGTTGCCAGTCGCCTTGCAGGCGATGCTGTGAAGATTGACTTCGGCGCCAATAAGCCCGCGCTCGTGGTTGACTTCTACGGCTCCAACGTGTTCCGACTCTTTCAAGACCCCGCTGGTGGCGATGTGCGCGACCCCCAAGCCACCCCTCCGGCCCAAATCCTCGTGAGCAACCCCCGCAAGACTACGGGCGACATTAAAGTGACCGAACAGGACGGCAAAGTGACCATTGCCACCTCCGACGTTAAGCTCACCTTCGGGGCAGACGAACCCACCTTTACCGTCACCGACCTCCGCAACGGCAAGACAGTAATTCAAACCCTCGCCCCAGTGAAATACGAAGGCAAAAAGACCACCCTCACCCTCAAGGGCGAACCCACCGAATACTACTACGGCGGCGGCGTGCAAAACGGCCGCTTCTCCCACAAAGGCAAACTCATTGACATTGTCAACACCAACTCCTGGACCGACGGCGGCGTAGCCTCCCCCACGCCCTTCTACTGGTCCACTGGCGGCTACGGTATGATGTGGCACACCTTTGCCCCTGGCTCCTACGGCTTTGGCAATGAAAAGGCCGACCAAGTGACCCTGAGTCACAACACCCCCTACCTTGACGTATTTTTCATGGTTAGCCCCACCCCCGTGGGCCTGCTCAACGACTTCTACCAGCTCACGGGCAACCCTGTGCTGCTCCCCAAATTCGGTTTCTACGAAGGCCACCTCAACGCCTACAACCGCGACTACTGGAAAGAAGACCCCAAGGGCATCCTCTACGAAGATGGCAAATACTACAAAGAGAGCCAAACCGACAACGGCGGTATCAAAGAAAGTCTTAACGGCGAACTTCCGGGCAACTACCAGTTCTCCGCCCGCGCCGTGATTGACCGCTACAACGCCGCCGATATGCCCCTCGGCTGGGTGCTCCCCAACGATGGCTATGGCGCTGGCTACGGTCAAACCTCCACCCTCGACGGCAACATTGCCAACCTCCGCGAATATGGCGAATATGCCCGCAAGCACGGCGTGGAAATCGGTCTGTGGACCCAAAGCGACCTCCACCCCAAAGAGGGTGTGGAAGCACTCCTGCAACGCGACATAGTGAAAGAAGTGGGCACCGCCGGCGTGCGTGTGCTCAAAACCGACGTGGCCTGGGTGGGCGCTGGCTACTCCTTTGGCCTCAACGGTGTGGCCGACGTGGCCGAAATCATGCCCAAATATGGCAATAACGCCCGCCCCTTCATCATCTCCCTCGACGGCTGGGCAGGCACCCAACGCTATGCTGGCATCTGGAGCGGCGACCAAACTGGTGGCGACTGGGAATATATCCGTTTCCATATCCCCACCTACATTGGCTCTGGTCTTTCGGGTCAGCCCAACATCACCTCCGACATGGACGGCATATTTGGCGGCAAGAATATCCCCATCAACGTGCGCGACTACCAATGGAAAACCTGGACCCCCATGGAACTCAACATGGACGGCTGGGGCGCTAACCCCAAATATC
>QLIP01107137.1_pt1 | contig 16707 bp, 18 predicted proteins | sample 1769771 | NCBI WGS metagenome assembly QLIP01 (sample SAMN09428762, study PRJNA476227) | Gut metagenome, whole genome shotgun sequencing project. | isolation source: cecum | host: Rhizomys sinensis | place: China: Jinsha town of Minqing, Fujian Province | collected 2013-09-23
TTCGTTTTATTTATTCATTAATTTCTGCGAGCTACTTCAGATCTGCAAAGCTTAATACATTAGATTTCATTTTTAGATTCGTAAATAAGTTTAAACAACTTCATCAACAAAAGCAAACTCTCCGTTCCATATCGAAGCGGAGAGTTCAGGGTAATTAATAATTTCTATCTATATTTCTTTGACTTATGTCTTTCTGTTTTTTCACCGAGACACACTGATCGGTCTGCCTCCCGCGCGTCATCTATAGTCTTTCAACAGCGTCTGCAGTCGTTTGCGAGCAAAGAAGATACGACTCTTCACCGTGCCCAACGGCAGATTCATCTGTTCTGCAATTTCGCTGTACTTATAGCCGGCGATATACATCGTAAACGGTTCGCGATACTCGCTCGAGAATTGCTCAATTACACAGGCAATCTCTTTCGAAGCATATGAGCCTTCGGGGGTCGACAATCCCGACTCTTGCGAGATATTGAGGTGGTAAAGATCTTCGGTAACATCTACAATCGTTGAACTGCGCACCTTGCGACGATAGTTATTGATGAAGATATTACGCATTATCGTAAACACCCACCCCTTGAAATTGACATTGTCGACATACTTCTCCTCGTTGTCGAGCACCTTGAGTGTGGTGTCCTGCACCAGGTCTTGTGCAGCCTCACGGTCGGATGTGAGCTGACAAGCAAAATTGTAAAGATTACCCTGTAATCCCAACAATCTCTGTTTGAAGTTTTTTGTCTCAGCCATAATTCAAGTTGTTTACGAGTTCCTCGATTCGATTCTTTTTCATCGCGGTGGAATCTTAATCATCGAAAGTGGAATAGATAAAGCCGACTGTCCGGCTATGTATTATTAACAAAAATACGACAAAAGTTATCGAGCACCGATGCTATTTTTTCACTTTCTTTCAATTATTTTTTAAAAACAATTAAAAAAACTCCCTCTTTATCTTAAATTTGCATATTAATGATTAAATTTGTAGGTTGAAATTAGAATGTATTGATATGGAAGTTAAGAAACGAATGAAGTATATGAATTTCTGGGTTCGCCGAAAATCCCACTTTGCTTTACTGGGAATCGGTGGCCTTATTGTGCTTCTTCTCTTCTTTAACGAGGACGCCTCGCTGAAAAAGAACTATCAATATCAAACAGAGATTAACAATTTAAAGAAACAGATTAAGGAGAACGAAGACTCGGCTAAGTGGTATCGCGACCGACGCGAAGCGTTGTATATCGGCACCGAGGAGCTCGAGCATGTCGTACGCGAAGAGTATCACATGCAGCGCCCCACCGAGGATATCTACCTTCTAAAATAACATCATGACTCAATCAAAACCAAACAACCACGCCGTAAACAAGCGTCTGAAGCAAGTTGAAATTGCTGCTTCGCTGGGTTTATTGTTGCTCTGTGCCGGGCTTATTGCACCCTTTGCCGCCCCCAATAGCATCGTTGCCATTGAGGTCTGCAAATGGATTTATGCCGTGGGAGCTGTAGTCTACACAGTTGCTCGCTTCATCAATGTGGCCGGCACTGAAGATAGCCGCATCTTGCGCCGCATGCGTCGCATGCTCGGATGGGCGGGCATATGCTTCTGTGTCGGTGCTGCCTTCTGGTTCTGGAATCAGTCGAAATATGGCAACTTTGGCCTCTCGCTCGCCACTATGCGCGACACCGTGGCTTTCACTTTGGCGGGCGCCATCATTCAGATTGTGGGCTCGTGGCGAGTGGCAATGCGAATGAAACGTGAATCGACAGAGCGTATCCTCGATCCGGAAGCAAACACAAAACGCAAGAAATAAGAACCGAAACAGATCAACTTCAAATGCGCATACTGACAATCGATATCGGCAACAGTGCAATTAAAGCCAGCATCCTGGAGCAGGGAAAGGTAACGGCCTCTACCTCATCGACCGACCGCTCGGCCGACGCTCTACGCGGCTTTATAGCCAAACACTCACCCCACGGGGCGATTGCATGCACCGTATGCGACAATATGTCTCAGTTGTTGACCGACATCGACAATATACTTGGGTTCAGAATGATGCGACTTGACCACAACCTCCCTCTGCCAATCAGCATCGATTATCTGACGCCTAACACTTTAGGTTTAGACCGAGTGGCAACAGCAGCCGGAGCTTCGGTCGAGAGCAGAAACTCTTTGGTGGTTGATGCAGGTTCGGCGGTAACGATCGATTTGGTCTGCGACAACCGATTCATCGGCGGCAACATATCGCCCGGAATGCGCATGCGTTTCCGAGCTCTAAACAACTTTACGTCCCGACTGCCCCTCCTGGATCCGACAGTACCGCCATATGAATTTGGACGCGACACGACTTCGGCAATTCAAGGGGGCGTAATCGGAGGTCTCGTCGACGAAATTTCGGCATCATTCCAAAGAGCCCGCAGTCGATATCCCGACATTCGACTACTCCTCACCGGTGGTGATGCCCCTTTTCTGGCACCGCTACTCGAAGCCAACGGCATCCCGGTCACGGAAGATCACACACTTCTGGCCCGCGGACTCCACAATATATATACACATAATACTGCAACGAATATTCATACGATATGAAACGCATAAAACTATTCATCGCCGCGCTCGCAACAATTGCAATTGCCGGCAACGCCCAGAATCAGAACACGCCCTACTCTATGTATGGCTATGGTATCCTTAGCGATCACGCCACATCGATGCAACGTCAGATGGGCGGCATCGGATACGCAATGAACTCCGGACGTCAGATCAATGTAATGAACCCGGCATCGTACGCGGCTATCGACTCACTGACTTTCCTGCTCGACATGGGAGGCAGCTTCAACTCGCTCTGGAGCAAAGAGGGTAGCACTCGCGCTCAGTCGTTCGGCGGTTCGATCGACTATCTCACCATGCAGTTCCCACTAACAAAACATATGGGTGGTTCAATCGGTCTGCTACCCTACAGCTCGGTTGGATACTCGTTCGGCAATGATATTAAATACGGTGCAAAATCTAACCAGGGCACAGGCGGTATTTCACAGTTCTACCTCGGTTGGAGCGGAAAGCTCGGTCCGGTATCGGTCGGTGTGAATGCCAACTACAACTTCGGCAAGATTATCAACGACCTCTTCACACATCCCTCGAATGGCGGTGAAACAAAATTCGAGCATGTAATGGACATCAGCGACTGGAGCGTAGACTTCGGTGCACAGTACACTGCGCGCTGGTCGAAATTCAACAAACTCGTTGTTGGTGCCACATTCTCGCCCGCCCGCTCGCTTCACGGCAATTCATGGGCCACAATCCAGGAGACTAAGCTTGAAGCGAAGCCCGACACGATCGGTAAGCTCACCCTGAAAGACAATTACACACTGCCCGCAAGCTGGGGCGCCGGTATCAGCTACACCTGGGATAAAAACTCTCGCGTCATGGTTGAAGCCGATGTTACATACCAACAGTGGTCGAAAGCCAAATACTCAAGTATGCTGAGCAGCAAAGAGGTTATATTCCAAGGCATGAACTTCAACGATCGCTGGCGCTATGCTGCAGGATGCGAAATCATCCCCAATATTCGCGGCAACTACGCTCAACGCATGACCTACCGTTTTGGTGGTTCATTCTGCCAGGACTACCTCAACATCAACACCGGCACACTTCAAGCTCCGAACTACAACGGCGTGAAAGAGTTCTCGCTCTCGGGCGGTATCGGACTCCCCACTGCCGAAGGTAAAACATTGATTAACCTCGGTGTGGAGTGGAAAAACCGTTTCACCAAACCCCAAAATCTTATCGGCGAAAACTACCTCACCGTGATGCTTGGTGTTAACTTCAACGAAGTTTGGTTCTGGAAACGCAAAATCAACTAACAATGAAACATACGCGTTATGCCTTCGTCCTCATCCTATTTCTTATCTTTGCGGCATGCCGCGAAGATAAGAAAATTGATGTTGCCGCCTCTTTAAACCCCAAGAAGATGGCAACGATGTCGACGCGTAATATCGCGACCCTCATCTCGGACTCGGGCGTGATTCAATACAAAATTGTAGCCCCGCTCTGGAGTGTCTTCGAAGCCGTCGACACCCCGTATTGGCTATTTCCGCAAGGGCTATATCTCGAAAAATATGATCCTCTCTTCAAAGTCATTGCCACCGTTGCCGCCGATTCTGCAATCTATTACAAAGATCTCAAACTGTGGAAACTAATCGGACGCGTTGAAATGACAAAATTCCCCAAGGACCTCTTCCTGTCCGAAAGAGTATTCTGGGATCAAAGAAGCGGAAAGATATATAGCGACACCTTTATTCACATCGAAAATGCCACTCACGTTCTTGAGGGCACCGGCTTCGAATCGAACGAAAACCTGTCGCAATATCGTATTTTAAATCCTTCGGGAATCTTCCCCATCAATCCGCAAGACCAACAACCAGCTCCGGTTCCTGCCCCTTCAACACAACAATAACCCCGCAGTCTGCCAAATAAAATAGACAACAACAATGGACCTTCCCTTAAGCTTAGCGCTTGTAATCACCATCGTAGCCGTAATTCTCTCAGCCCTTTTCTCCGGCTCAGAAATAGCCTTTGTCCAATCGAGCAAAGTGCGCATGGAGATCGATGCCGCTCGCGGCGGCTTCATCAACCGCATCATTCGCGATTTCTCCCGACATGAAAACATGTTCATCTCCACAATGCTTGTGGGCAACAATATCGTGCTCGTAATCTATGGTATTGCAATCTCGGCCATAATAAATCCTATTCTCAACAAATGGTTTAACGATAATGAAGCGCTCGTCCTCATCTCCAACACCCTATTCTCCACTTTGGTGATACTGATCACAGGCGAATTTCTTCCGAAATCTACATTCCGCATCAACCCCAATTTCATGATGCGCCTCTTTGCTCTGCCGCTTTATCTCATCTACCTCATCCTCTATCCCATTTCATTCTTCGTTTCATTCCTATCGAACGGACTCATGAAACTCTTCGGACTCGAAAATGAAGCGGAAGAGAAAACAGGAGTCACAATAGAAGAACTTGACACCTATCTGCAAAAGAACATCGAAGAACGCAAAGATCGCAATTCGGTTGAAAACGAAGTAAAGATATTTCGCAAAGCAATCGACTTCAAAGACACTCAAATCTCAGAATGCATGATTCCGAGAAATGAGATTGTTGCTGTGCCATTAGAGGGCACAACACGCCAACAATTAATGGAGGTATTCACCTCAACCGGACTCTCGAAGGTTGTGGTATACCGCGAAGATATCGACGACGTAGCCGGCTATATCCACATCTCTGAGCTTTTCAATCCGTCGGCCGAATGGCAACGAAAACTAAAGCCAGTAATCTTCACACCCGAAACTATGCTCGCCAATAAGATGATGCGACGCATGCTTGCCGAAAAACGCTCGCTCACCATCGTGGTCGACGAATTTGGTGGCACTGCCGGACTCGTATCACTCGAAGATCTCGTAGAGGAGATATTCGGCGAAATCGAAGATGAACACGACATCAAACGATTCATGGCAAAACGCATCTCAGAGAACGTATACGAATTTGCAGGTCGCATGGAAATATCTGCCATCAACGAAGAATTCGGACTCGACCTCAAAGAGAGCGAAGAATACCACACCATCTCAGGCTATATACTTGAGAACCTGCAAGCTCTCCCCAAACGAGGCGACACATTTGAGATCGACGACTTCCGATTCACCATCGAACGCATGACTGCTACACGAATCGAACTCGTAAAGGTCGAAAAACTATAAAAAGAATTAAAAAAATAATACAAAATAAACAATTTTCACTAAGAGTATTGCAAGATATTATTTTTTTACTTAAATTTGGGGCGTGATTATTGAATGGTCAGAGAGATTGAAAATCTCGTTGAAAGCAGACCATAATCAATAACCAATTAAAATGAGGTTGTCTTTAATAACTTCCTCTTTTACAACCATTAAATTACGACGGTTATGAACAAAAAAAACAGCTTTCAGACTTCCGTTATCGGAATGCAGAACAATCTTCTATCCTTTGCGCTTAAATTAACAACCAACAAGGAGGAGGCGCAAGACTTGGTGCAAGACACTACCCTCAAAGCGCTCGACAATGAGGAGAAATTCACCGACAACTCCAACTTTAAAGGTTGGATGATGACGATTATGCGCAATATCTTCATCAACAACTATCGCAAGTCAAGTCGCGAAAACACTGTTGTGGATTATTCGCAAGATCTCTACCATATAAATATTGCTCCCGCTTCGGCCGACACAACACCCGATGGTGCATACTCGATTGGTGAAATCTCTTCAATCCTTGCACAATTCCCCGCTGACTTCCGCGAGCCATTCTCGCTCCATCTTGCCGGATACAAATACGAAGAGATTGCCGAACAACTCGACATGCAACTCGGCACGGTAAAGAGCAGAATCTTCTTTACTCGCAAACGTTTGCGCGAAATCCTAAAGGATTATAGATAATTCCCAAGCAAAAAAGTTAAATTGTTATAGATATCTTAAAGGGTTGGAGACATTTCGGTTTCAGCCCTTTATTTATTGAAATTATTCATACTTATTCAATACACTCACAAATCTAATCAATTCCCGAAACTAATCTATTGCAAAATTGTTATTCAAATAGAGACATAAGACATTCAACAACAAACCCCAAAACAAAGTTATGAAAAAGATTCTATCATTACTGGCAATTCTGATACTCAGTGTCGGAACTCTGGCGGCTCGCGACAAATATTTCCACGATGCATCACCGCTTCCCACCCAATCTAAAACTCTTATAAAGAAGTATTTCCCAAATACAAAGGTGGCACAGGTCAAAGTTGATTCCGGAGTATTTGGCGTTGAAGACTATGAAGTGGTACTTAGTAACGGAACCAAGATTGACTTCGACAAAAAAGGCAATTGGGAAGCAATCGATGGCGGTCGCAATGCCGTACCCAATCAGCTGTTGCTCCGATCAATCCGTCAATTCATCAGCTCAAACTACGCCGGAGCGAAGATTACAAAGATCGACAAAGAGCGCTACAATTACGAAGTAGAACTCAGCAACGGCATCGACCTCAAGTTCGACCGTTCAGGTAAATTCCTCCGCATCGACTAAGTTCTAAAGACCCTAAAGACCTTAAAGACCTTAAAGACCCTAAACTCCTTAGGCTCTTTAAGGTCTTAACATTTGGCACTTAGAGACTGAGGCGGAAGCGCAGATGCGCCACTCCAGTCGCCCCATAGGAGCTTTTCTGGCGATGAAGCCCAACATTCAGCCGCCCGTCGGCAGGCTCATTCGATATTCCAAAATCGAAATAGCGACGCGTTGCAAATTCCTCTGTCATTAGCCGATAAAAGAGCGGTGTCAGGAGGTTCAAGTCGCGTCCGCGCTGAGTTGTGGCAATATACTGGCAGTGCGCAGTAATGCCCGTATCGTAGATACAAACTCCGGCTGCAGGTTCTTCGCCCTCAAGCGATATTGTAAAAACACGAATATTCATCGGGAATAGATCGCGAAGCATCTGGAGTTCTTCGCTGGTATGCACCGGCTTCGCGCCATGGCGTTCGGCAAGACAGTGCCCCAACATGGTCATAAATCGACCTACCGATTCCTCCTCGCATATGCTCCATGACAATTTGCCTGCCGATGCCAGATGGCGGCGCTGCAACTTGTTGAATTTTATCGGACGTTCTAAATCGACTGCAGAACTAAGTCCACAATTCGTAATCTCAGCCCCATAGCGATATAACAGAAAGAGCTCCTCTTGCGATGGCACAGCACAATATATCGTAGGAATCGGCTTATAATCCAACTCAGTAATACCCATTTCGCGCCATACCTCCAGAGCTACTTCAAATAGTTCTTCGAGGTCGGCTCCTGTCATATGATTGAACGGAAGAATCCAACCGCCATAGGTCAATCCTTGATGCGAATGCAACACCCCCTGCTCATCGATATTAGCAGGTAGCATAGCGCGTAATTTGTCGCCCTTATATGCCATCCAGGAGCAATCCGTGAATCGATCGGCATGATAGTCCATGTAGTCGCGTCGGAAGAGAAACGTGGCATTCCGCGCTCCATCCACAAACGCATCCCACTCCGCTCGACGCGAAACGTCATATCGTATCAAACGCCACTCCTTCATCTTATCCAGTCAAGGGGATTTAACTTCTCTCGATTTCGCCACACTTCAAAATGGATAGTGGAGTGCGAGGCATCGCCCTCCGCACCGGCAAGACGTCCCAACGATGATCCTTGCTTCACGTTGTCGCCAACCTTGACTGTAGGCGACAGTATATTTCCATATACAGTATAATATCCGCCATGACTTACAATCACAACTGTCTGATAGCCCGGTATCACATACACACCCGATACCTTGCCACCATAAACAGCCAATGCCGATGCTCCTGCCGACACCTCGGCATCGATACCCGGATTGTCGTAAACCACATCGGGCAGATCGGGCAGTGAATGGCGGCCGAAGCGGCTTGTGACGCGGAAGGCACCTGCCACAGGACGAGGCAAAGAGCCACGCAAACCATCGAAAGCACCACCGCGTGCCGGAGTCGGCGCCGCCGTTGCTGTATTTGTTGTGGCAGACACATTCGATTCCGACCGTTTATTTGCTGTTGAGCTTTCGCTCTTCGCCGTATTGACAGCTAAAGTATTCTCTTTTTTATCCTTTTTATCGTTATCCTTCGACTGCGCTTGTTGTTCGGCTCGTTTTGCCTTCTCGGCCTGAGCAAGCTGGGCCTGACGCTGACGTTCCGCCTCTGCTTTCGCCTGACGTTCCGCCTCCTTGGCCTGACGTTGACGCTCGGCTTCGGCTCGACGATTCTCTTCGGCGATAATTGCGGCGATGCGACCCTTCAATGCATTCGCCTCTGCCTGCTTCTTCGCCAAATGCGACTTTAAAGCAGTGCCGTTACGTTTCAACTCACCCACCAGCTGATCTTGACGTTGATACTGACCTTGAAGCTGGTTTTGTGCAGTGACCTGTCGATTCAACGCTGCGCCCTTCTCGACCTTCACCGCCGAAAGACGTGTGGTCTGATTCTTCAACTCGCCGACATGCGTTTCAATCTGCTTTGATCGGTCGGAACGCCATGCCGACATACGTCGCAGATATCTCAACCTACGCATCCCCTGATTGAAATCTTTCGATGAAAGAAAAAAGCTAAACGCTGTTTGGCGCTGTTTCTTGGGTCGCATCTTCTTTATAACCTTAAGGTAGTCGGCACGCATCTTTGCCAAACTTTGCTGCTCGGCATCGATATTCGACTGCAAACCGCCAATCTCCTTATCGAGCACCTCAACTTCACCTGTAGCCTTATTTACAAGCTCACGACCCTTTTCGATATCACCCTGCAGACGAGTCAACTCGCTCAGTCCCTTCTTTACCTGGGCATCGTTGGTGCGAATCTTTTCACGTGTCAGAGCGATCTCACGGTCGTTAGCCTCTTGCTGACGCTTAACTTCGGCCGCAGTCATCGGCTTGGCCTTTGCCTGAGTGTTCGATTTCGAGCGTTTGCCCGCGCTCTTTTTTGACGACTGTTTCGACGATTGCGACTGTGCAACCTTTGTCGTTGTTGTCTTTCCTCGGCTATTCTTCTGTGCTGACACGGACGTTACTGACACTGCCACAAGCAATGCCATCAACACAAATCGTAATTCTCTAAAAAAGCGGTTAGTCGTCATTTGGAAGTATCGAAGTTCTTTAAACTACTTCATCAGAATTTTATAACCTCACGAGCCGACACCTTGCGATAGTTCACCGGCACTGAGATCACATCGGGCGCAGGCACATCCCATTGCAGGTTATCCATATTGAATATAACCTCAATCTTACGATTTCCCTTCGCTACTGTCAGATAAATATCGTAGAGTTTTGAATAATATTCATATAGCGCCGACATGCTTGCCGAACCGAAATTCGAATCAGTAAGTGTTATTGCCATCTTGCGCAAGGTCTCATTCTCGTTAAAGAAATTTTCGTAAACCAAACTGCTGTAACCGTCGCGTGCAACAGGACGTGCAAGGAACAGGCTCTGCAGGTCGGCCAAGAAATCAGGATATACCGAACCGATACGTTTCGCATCCTCAACGGCATAGACACGCTTCAACTTATTCACCACCACAATCGTATCCTTTGTTATCGACATTCGTCCTATCTCACCCATAAAGGGGGCGCGAACAGAGAGGAATATTTCGCGGTCGCAAACCATGCTCACATTTACGGTCGGCGAGACGGGGATACCCGACATACGCAACTTACCCGACAATTGAACCGTGTTCCATTTCTTATATTCAGGGAATTTTCGCTGGTTGGCAGCACCTGTAATTTCCTCTTTGACCTGTAACGAATCTTTTGCTACACTCTGAGCCATCGCACCAGTCACAGCCGAAAGCATCACAGCCATTGTCAATATCAATCCTCTTATCATAGCTTCTTTATTTTTCATTTTTTGACCTTTTTCGTAAACTTTGGTTTAATCACTGCCTTGCTACCGACCTTCTTCATCAACTCTGCATTATCAGGCTCCAACTCCAATCCCTTACGATAGCTCTCTTCCGCTCCCTGCTTATCGCCCAATGCTTCAAGGATATCGCCATAATGCAAATAGAGTTCGGCATCAGAATTTCCATTCTTCTCAGCACTCTCAATTGCCTTCTCCTGATTACTCTTCGCCTCCTCATATTTTCCCTGCTTATAAAGAATCCAGGCATAGGTATCAAGATGCGAAGCACTCTCGGCCGAATCGCCCATGAGACTTTTACGGCTCAACTCCTCGGCATAATCCATATCGCCCCCATGTTCAATCAAGAAATAGGCATAATTATTCATAGCCAATTGATTGTCGGGGAATAGCAAAATAGCATTCTCATAAGCCGTAGTTGCTTCGGGCACATGCTCCAGCAACGTCTCACTGTCACCGATACCCATAAAAAGACGACTTAGTTGATAAAGCTCCTCATACGTCACGCTTTTAGGTACCATCTTAGTAGTTAGCTGCTTGTCGACAGGCAGACTCGGAACTATCTGATGAATCATATCCTTCGCTGTTGCAACCGACAATGCATAATCGCCGGCCGCATGGGCTGCCGCTGCATAAATTGTCATCATCTCGACAGAAGGCTTCACAAACTTTAAAGACTCCTGATATTTTTTCATTGCCTCTTCCGGGCGATTATCGGCCAAAAGATAACCCATCACTGCCCGACGATACTTCTCGTCGGCGGGCGAGAGGTCGATTGCATACGACATCTCCTCGCTGGCCTGCGCATAATTACCCTTCGCCGCACTATAGCGCGCAGCCAGATCCTGCAACTCTGCCTCATGAGGATACTGATTCTTTAAAACCGTAAAGAGATAATCCCCACGCTTCGTATCGTTATTATCCTGCATCAATTTCTGAAGATACTTTGCTAATATCGAGCCCTTCTCGTCGAGTCCGAAATCCTCCGAAAGCAATGCTTCATATATCTTCTCATCGTAGGCCACCGAATCACCCTCACTCTGATAGTAGTTTGCAAGGGCATACTTCACCGGACCATAGCCCGGATTTATCTCTTCGGCATGCTTAAACGCAACAAGAGTCGAATCCTTCTGCCCCAGCACCTGATACACATTCCCCTTCAGCATGTGGAAATCAGGATTCTGCGGATTACTGTTAATTAGTCGTTGCACCTCGGCCATAGCCGAGACCGTGTCCTGTGCTCCGAGATAACAACCAACTTTGCTGATTGTAAGAGGCTCATTTATCCCTTCCATAGTCTCGGCACGATTATACAGATCTATGGCTGCCTTAAAATCGCCTCTTTCCACCTTCAAATCTGCCCATCGATGCAACATCGTAAGCAGATCGGGTTTCAACTGAAGCGAACGCTCGTATACGCGTTCCGCCTCATCAAGATTGCCTACATACTCCGCCACAAATCCATAATAGAGCGCTTCGTTATGATCCGCAGGATATTCATCCACAAACTTACGCATCATCCCCAACGACTTCTCCAACTCCGACGGGCGCAACATCGTATCGATTCGCAGAGTCAAGCGCTTTGAACCAAGCATCCACAAAGCCTCGACATAGGTCGAATCAGCCTCAGCCGCACGTTGGTAAAATTCAAATGCCGACGAAGGCGAACCCATCGATTCCTGACGAACACCCTCCATATAGAGTGCACGAGCCCTGGCGCGACGCATATCTGCATCGCTTTGCAGATTCTTCACACTGCTACAGGCGCCAACCAACATAGTCAGCACCCCACAAAACAATATAATCTGCGATATGTATTTTCCCTTTTTCACACTTCTATAACAAATTCATCCACCCTATCGCACCATGCAGTTGTTTAAACAACTGCAATTTCTTCTTTAATTGTTGCCGGTATGTCCGAATCCACCTGCTCCACGCTCGCTCTCCTCAAGAGTTTCGACTTCGTTCCATTCTACACTCGAGTATCGAGCCACAACCATCTGTGCAATGCGCTCGCCATCATTGATCACGAAACTATCCGAACCTAAATTCACCAAAATCACGCGCACCTCGCCGCGATAATCACAATCGATCGTGCCCGGTGAATTCAACACCGTAATACCATGCTTCAAAGCCAAACCCGATCGCGGACGCACCTGACATTCATACCCCATCGGCAACTCAATATAGATGCCGGTCGGCACCAAAACCCTTGCACCGGGCGCAACCTCAAGTGCTCCATCGGGCAAATTTGCTCGCAAATCCATGCCTGCCGCTCCCGGTGTGCCATAATGCGGCAGAGGATGTCTGCCCTGATTCACAATCTTTACACTTACCTTATCCATTACCCAAATATGTTAATCATATAAAAATAAAACTGCAGCCGTGCCGATATTCGGACTACGGTTGCAGCTCTATCTTTTTTAGACTCCAGTCCTTTTATTAGCCCTCGTTGATAGCATCGTTAGGACATACTGAAGCACAGCTGCCGCAGCTGATGCAAGTGTCAGCGTCGATAACATAGATATCGCCCTCTGAGATTGCCTCTACCGGACAAGCGGGAAGACATGTGCCACATGCGATGCAGCTGTCAGTAATTACATAAGCCATAGTAGTAATGTTTTTTTAGTTGTACATTTAGTGAATTACTCCGCAAATTTACTCGTTTTTTCTTGAATTACCCAAAATATTCGAACTTTTTTTACTATTTTTGTGTCGTGGTTATTTAATTTCTCTCTTTATGAAGTTGTTTAAATAACCTCTATAACTAATTTTTCAAGTTCATAGCATGAAAACGAATCCTTTGATTTCGGTGATTACCATCACTTTCAACGCCGAGAACTGCTTGAAACCAACGATGGACTCCGTAGCCGAACAGAAATTTACAAATCGCGAACATATCATTATTGACGGTGCATCGACCGATAGCACTCTCGACATTGCACGCCACTATCCCGGTGTGCGTATCCTCAGCGAACCCGATCAGGGTCTTTACGACGCAATGAACAAAGGACTCGCCATGGCGCGCGGCGAATATGTAATCTTCCTTAATGCCGGCGACACGTTTCACTCTCCTGCCACTCTGAGCATCTATGCACTGCGTGCCGACCTTGGCGACGACATCATCTACGGCGACACCGTAATCGTTGACGCCGACCGACGCATCATTGCTCCCCGACACTATGCAGCCCCCGATCAACTCACTTTTGAATCCTTCTCAAAAGGGATGCTTATTTGCCACCAAGCATTTATGGTGAAACGTCGTTTGGCTCCTGAGTTCGACCTCAAATATCGCTTCTCGGCCGATTACGACTGGACTATCCGTTGCATCAAAGCGTCAAAACCGGAGCGATGCACAAACTTGAATGCAATCGTTATCGACTACCTATCTGATGGACTCACTGATAAAAACCACACTAAATCGCTTAAAGAACGCTACAACATCATGGCGCAACACTATGGCAAAATGCATGCCTTTAAGCGACACGTGCAATTAGTCTGCGAATCGACACTAAACTATAAATCGAAGAGATAAGCAACACTAATCCGATCAGAAGCACAGACATCCATCCTGATGTCGTAAGCGAAATCACAAACGCCGTCCCACTCAAAAGGATGGCGTTTGCTCCTTTTCGCAACACCGATCCTGTGGGGCGATATCCGTAAAGCCGCCATGTCACTAGCCACACCAGCCCTAAATAGATGGCATTCTCTATAACCATGGCATATCCCAATCCCATCAGTCCGTAACGATAATACATTGCACACGCTATCGCCAGCAACAGTAAGTTCTCGAACACACCCTCAAACCAGAAGAATACTCGTTTATCGTTACGCGCTATTGCAACATATCCCAACGGATATGACAGCGCCTTCATCGACAACCCAAAACCCATCCAACACAGCAGCGATGCAACATCATTAAACGCCGCAGTCAACAAAACCCGTACAATCAGCGGCGCGAACAGTATCAACAACACCGACACCGGAGCTATCACCAATCCCACTACCTCAAGCTGACGATTCACAACCGACCGCAAACCCTCACGTTGCTTGGCAACGGCCGACAAGCGTGGCAGATAATCCATCGCCAATGTCGTAAACACAACCCCGGAGCACTGCGTAATCAGTGAATTCGCGGCCTGATATTGTCCTACTTCATCGAACGTTCCCATTCGCCGCATAAAGATATTCAACACATATGTTGTAAGGACACAGAGTAAATTCGAACACATCAGAAGAAAACCCGTAGATATCAACCGTCGCGATATGGCGCGACGCTCATCGCGTTCTGCCTGCGGCAAAGCATCGGTACACTCCTTACGAAAACTCCATTCATAGAACGCCCAGGTGGCGACACTCACCGCCAACAATGCCGGCACAATCCCCTTGTCGCCCCACGCCCAATAAAACGGCACACCAAACAACAAGCCTGCCAAGCCGCCAACCAGGGTGGCGCGCGCCAACCGCTTCACCGCATGCAAACCCTGTAGCATGGACATGCGTCCTGCGCCCGCAACACCAAAGAAGACTGCCAACGACAACGCCACAAACTGCCATCGGTAACTATCCGTGCCAAACGTCACCTCGCTTAGCCATCCCGACAACAATATTGTCACCAACATCCCTCCAATGGCAGTTGCCATCACCACGCGTTGCGCGACCCCAATTATTTTTCGTGCGCCTTCAGCCTCTCCCTGCTCGGACACTTGTGTCACAATCGACATATTTAGTCCTAACTGAGAAAATTGAGTCAACGTCGACAATGCAGAAAAGAAGAGCGAAGATATACCCATGCCTGCCGGACCCAAAAATATTGCGGTAAACTTTCCTCGCAACAATCCGATCAGCACTTGAAGCACCTGCACACTGCCAAATATCGAAGTACCCTTAACGATATTCCGATAACTGTTCTTTCGACTGATGCCACTGTTCGAAGCTATTTCTTTATCATTCTCAACTTCCATTCATTATCTTAACGACACTTCTCGCTTCATTATTATCTATAACTGACTTTGAGCATTCAACTTCTCTTCTATTTTGCAATAAAGATTCCGCAATTTCAAACAAATTTTCGTAATTTTGCATCATGAATGAATCTATAGAGCCAATAACGATTGTCGTGCCGGTGCTTAATCGCGAACAACTTATTCTTCGATGCCTGAACAGTATCGAAGCGCAAACTTACCGCCCGCTTCACGTCGTTGTCGTCGACAACGGTTCTTCCGACAATACCGTTTCAAACGTCGCCACATGGATTCAATCTCACTCACAAATCGACTTCCAAGTCGAACTTCTCAAGGAAACAACACCTGGCGCAGCAGCGGCACGCAATGCTGGCCTTCGTCATTGCACTACCGATAAGATTATCTTCTTCGACTCCGACGATGAGATGCACCCCATGCTCGCTCAAGCGGCGATGGAACGCTTCAGCCGCCCAGATTCTACTGATTTAGTACATTGGAATGCATCGACACCGACAGTGCGTACACTGAATAAAAATTACGGCATACGGCCGACCGATGCTACAATCCCGACACTGCGTCACATCAAAAATCACCTGTATCACTCAGTCTTTGCGGCCTCAAGCCTTGCCGTCAAAACAGCTATACTTAAAGAGATAGGAGGATGGAACAAGGATCTCCGCACATGGGACGACTATGAATTGGGAATACGATACATACTGCAAAATCCTCGCACAGCGTTTATCGACCAATCGCTACTTACCGTTTACCCTCAAGAGGAATCAATAACCGGCACCGATTTTAGTAGCAAAGCGGGAACATGGGAGGCATCGCTCGCAGCGTCTGAACATGCCGTAGCCTCAAGTCATCACCCCTACCGGGAGCAAATTCTCTCAATGCTCATCTACCGTCGCATCAACCTTGCCGCACTCTACAGTCGCGAAGGTCGTATCGACCTCGGCTCGGAATTACTGAAAGCCACGCTCGCCACACTATCACCCACACGTCGGCTGTTGGCCAGAATCATCTACCACTACACCCGACTCGGCGGCCGCGGCGCCTCACGCCTCTGGCCCCTCTAACCATTAGACTCTTAATGTGCGTCGGAGCGGGCAGCATGGGGGTATGGGGAGTGTCATGGACGTTGCGCTTCCAAGCGCGACATCAAAAAACAGGGCGACTTCAGGCGCAAATATAACCAGAACACCACAAATTTTTTTACCAGAACACCATAACTTTCCAAAACACCAGAAAATTTCAGATAGAAGACATACCATAACGACATGCTTG
>QLIP01017449.1_pt1 | contig 16691 bp, 14 predicted proteins | sample 1769771 | NCBI WGS metagenome assembly QLIP01 (sample SAMN09428762, study PRJNA476227) | Gut metagenome, whole genome shotgun sequencing project. | isolation source: cecum | host: Rhizomys sinensis | place: China: Jinsha town of Minqing, Fujian Province | collected 2013-09-23
AGATAAAGGTTGCATCCCTCTTTCAATTTTAGTAAACTAGAAGTGAGGGCAATGTCTTGGGAAGGAGGCTGCCATGGCAGAAAGCGATGCTGTGGCAAATGTGGGCATCATGGCAAAGGTTGGCATTGTGATGGGAAGCGACTCCGATATGCCGGTTATGGCAAAGGCGGCGGACGTGCTGGAGGAATTAGGGATTGCCTATGAGATGAGAATCATCAGCGCCCACAGGGAGCCGGATGTGTTTTTTGCATACGCAAAGGGTGCGGAGGAGAGGGGGCTGCAGGTCATCATCGCGGGCGCGGGCATGGCGGCGCATCTGCCCGGCATGTGCGCGGCGATTTTCCCCCTGCCGGTGATTGGCGTTCCCATGCACACGGCTTCCCTGGGAGGAAAGGATTCGCTGTACTCCATCGTGCAGATGCCGTCCGGCATTCCCGTGGCGACTGTCGCGATTAACGGCGGAGCCAATGCGGGGCTTTTGGCGGCAAAAATTCTGGCGGTCTCGGACGCGGAGCTGCTTGGGCGGCTCAAGGATTATGGCAGAAAGCTCAAGGAGCAGGTGGAGGCCAAGGACGCGAAGCTGCAGAGGATTGGCTGCAAAGAGTATTCGGCGGGATAAAATAAAACAAGATTTAATAAATACGAGAAAATAGTTGAAAGTATCAGCTACACAGGCATGGGAGGAGTCGCCATGGATTACAAGAAGGCCGGAGTGGACATCGAGGCCGGCTATCAGTCGGTGGAACTGATGAAAAAATATGTGACGGAGACGATGCGCCCGGAAGTCCTGGGAGGGATCGGCGGCTTTTCGGGAGCCTTTTCCATGAAGGCGATGAAAGGGATGGAGGAGCCTGTTCTTTTGTCGGGAACGGACGGCGTGGGAACCAAGTTAAAATTGGCATTTTTGATGGACCGGCATGACACCATCGGCATAGACTGCGTGGCAATGTGCGTAAACGATGTGGCGTGCGCGGGGGGAGAACCCTTGTTTTTCTTGGATTACATAGCCTGCGGCAAGAATTATCCAAAAAAAACGGCTGTTATTGTAAAGGGCGTTGCGGAGGGCTGCAGACAGGCGGGTGCCGCGCTGATAGGCGGAGAGACGGCGGAGCATCCGGGGCTGATGCCGGAGGATGAATATGATTTGGCGGGCTTTGCCGTGGGCGTTGCGGACAAAAAGGATTTGATTACGGGAGAGCATATCAGGGCGGGGGACGCGCTGATAGGCATTGCCTCATCCGGCGTGCATTCCAATGGCTTCTCCTTGGTGCGCAAAGTGTTCGAGATGACGAGGGAGAGCCTGGATGCCTATTGCGGGGAGTTGGGGAGCACGCTTGGGGAAACGCTGCTTACGCCCACCAAAATCTATGTGAAAGCTTTGAAATCTGTTAAAAATACAGGTGTTATTATAAAGGGATGCAGCCATATCACGGGCGGCGGCTTCTACGAGAACATTCCCAGAATGCTGCCGGAGGGCATCCGCGCGGCGGTGGAGAAGGACAACTATGAAGTGCCGACCATCTTCAGGCTCTTGCAAAAAGCCGGGGAAATTGAGGAGCGCGCAATGTACAATACTTACAATATGGGGATTGGCATGGTGCTGGCCGTTGCCCCGGAGGATGCGGATAAAACCATGGAGGCGCTTTCGGCTGCGGGGGAGACCCCCTATCTGATCGGAAGCTGCGAGGCCGGGGAAAAGGGCGTGGAGCTGCGATGAGCGTGGGAGCTTCCGCGCCTGAAAGCGGCGCGGCATGAGCCGGATAAGAAAGATGGGGGCGTGAAGCGATGTTGCGGGTATTGGTCTTAGCCTCCGGCGGAGGAACGAACTTACAGGCAATCCTGGATGGGATTGCGTCGGGGACGATCACGAACGCCGAGCTGGTGGCCGTGATTTCCAACAACAAGACGGTGAGATGCCTTGAGCGGGCAAGGGCGGCGGGGGTTCCCGCAGTCAGCGTCTCCCCGAAGGACTACCCCGACAGGGAGGCGTTTTACAGGGCTTTCTTGGGCAGGGTGAAGGAGTTTGCGCCGGATTTGATTGTGCTGGCGGGGTTTCTGGTGACGATTCCAAGTGAAATGATAAGGGAATACAGCGGGCGGATCATCAATGTCCACCCATCCCTGATTCCCGCTTTCTGCGGCGTGGGGTACTATGGGCTGGCGGTGCATGAAAGGGCGTTGGAGCGCGGTGTGAAAGTGACGGGGGCCACCGTTCATTTTGTCACGGAGGGCATGGACGAGGGGCCGATTATCGCGCAGAAAGCCGTGTGCGTGGAGGAGGGCGATACGCCGGGGCTGCTGCAGCGGCGCGTGATGGAGCAGGCGGAATGGGTGTTGCTGCCAAAGGTGATAGATGATATTGCAAACGGAAGGGTGTTTATGGAGGCCGGGAGATGAAAGTTTTAATCGTGGGCGGAGGCGGAAGGGAGCACGCCATTGCGGCAAGCGTGGCGGGAAGTCCCAGGGCAGACAAGATTTACTGCGCTCCGGGAAATGCGGGGATCGGGCAGATAGCGGAGTGCGTGCCAATCGGCGCCATGGAGTTTGACAAGCTGACGGCTTTTGCCAAAGAAAACGCCATCGACTTTACCATTGTGGGGATGGACGATCCCCTGGTGGGAGGCCTGGTGGACAGGATGGAGGCGGAGGGGCTTAAGGTGTTTGGCCCCCGCAAAAACGCAGCGATCTTAGAGGGGAGCAAGGCGTTTTCCAAGGATCTGATGAAGAAATACCGCATTCCAACGGCAGCTTATGAGCATTTTGACAATGCGCAGGATGCCGCGAGGCACTTGGAAGAAAAGGCATCGTTTCCCGTGGTGCTGAAGGCGGACGGCCTCGCGCTTGGCAAAGGCGTGCTGATTTGCAATACGAAGGAGGAAGCCCTCGCAGGAGTCCGCGCCATCATGACGGACAGGAAATTTGGCGATGCCGGAAGCAGGATGGTCATTGAGGAGTTTCTGGAGGGCAGGGAAGTCAGCGTACTGTCCTTTGTGGATGGGAAAACCATCAAAATCATGACTTCCGCGCAGGACCACAAGCGTGCGCGGGACGGGGATCTGGGGCCGAACACGGGAGGCATGGGAACCTTTTCCCCCAGCCCTTTTTATACCGAAGAAGTGGATGCGTTCTGCAGGCAGCATATCTATCAGGCCACCGTGGATGCTATGGCGGCGGAGGGCAGGCCGTTTCGGGGAGTCCTTTTCTTTGGGCTGATGCTCACCAAGGCAGGCCCCAAGGTGTTGGAATACAATGCCAGATTTGGGGATCCTGAGACCCAGGTGGTGCTGCCCCGCATGAAAAATGACATTTTGGAGGTGATGGAAGCCTGCGTGGACGGGTGCCTTGACAAAATCCGGCTGGAATTTGAGGACAATGCCGCTGTCTGCGTGGTGCTTGCGAGCGACGGGTATCCGTCTTCCTACGAAAAGGGGTTTGCCATTGAGGGGCTGGAGCATTTTGCGCAGAGGGACGGCTATTACTGCTTCCACGCCGGCACGAAACAGGAAGGCGGCAAGATTGTCACAAACGGCGGCAGGGTGCTTGGCATTACCGCAAAGGGGAAGGATTTGAAGGAAGCAAGGGCGAATGCTTACCGGGCAGCGGAATGGGTGAGCTTTCAAAACAAATATATGCGCCGCGACATTGGCAGGGCGATAGACGAGGTATTCATATGATTTTGGAAAGTCTGATCAATTATTATAATGTGCCCACTACCTGCAAGGAATGCGGGAAAGTCATGGTATTCATGGGCGTGGGGGAATACCACTGCGAGGGGTGCGGAGCTGTGGCTTATGACGACTATGGAAAGGTGAGGCTTTACATAGAGAGCCACAAGGGGGCGACTGCGGCAGAGGTGGAGCGCGGCACGGGAGTGACGCAAAAAAACATCATGCGGATGCTGAAAGAAGACCGCATTGAGGTGGCGGAAGGTTCCAGAGTGGTTCTTCACTGCGAGTTGTGCGGCAAGGAGCTGAAAGGCGGAAGATATTGCCCGGAATGCGCGGTGAAGGTACACCGAAAGATAGAGGATGCGCAGAGGTCGCTGGCTGGCAAAGACGTCAAAGGGTACGGCCTCCAGCAGGAAGGCGAATCAGGGCAGAGGCGTTTCATGCGCGACCACTAAAGGGACAGAAATGGAGATACTTATGAGACAAGAAAAAGAAAAACATTTATGCCGGACACTGAGGATGGGAATCCTGTCCTTGCTGCTTACGGCGGTATTGGTTTTGGCGGGCGGCTGGTCTGTGGCGGAATGCTTTGCGGCGAACGCGAGCAAGGCATCGTCTGCAAGCAAGGCATCGTCTGTTGCGGCAGGCACTGAGCAGCCCAAGGCGGAGGTGACGGAAGTAAAGCCCACCAGCGCCTCCGTGTTAAAGCAAGTGAGGGTCAGGAGCGATGCTTCCACGGACAGCAAGATTCTTACCACGGTGGATAAGGGCCTCGTCCTCACCGTGACGGGATGGGCAACTGCATCGGACGGCGCCAAGTGGTGGCATGTCAACTTTACCGCAAATGGCAAGGAAGTGACGGGTTTCATCCGCTCTGACTTCGTGGAGGACATCAAGCCGGAGGAGATTACCCCGGAAGTTCCGGAGGTGCCTGTTGAGGCGCCGCAGGAGCCTCAGGAGACACGCGTGCCGGAGGAGGTTCCTGCGTGGGAGGTATTGCAGGATGGCGGCATGTGGTATCTGATAGACCACTTTGGACAGTTCAGCGAGGACAACTCCACGCCGACAAAGTACAAAATTGAAGCAATGTTCAAAACCGTTGCGAGCAACAAAATTGCCTATGATGAGGTGAGCAAGACGGTCAAGAACCTTAAGATAATAATCATTGTTCTGGTGATCGTCATTGTCCTTTTGGCGGCGGCCGGCACGGTGCTGTTGTTTAAGTTGAAAGAAATGAATGATTCCGCTGATTTTGCGGAGGCGGAGAGAGGCGCTGCCGGCCATGGGAGAAGTGCGGACAGGCCAAGAAATGCGCAGGGCGGCCAAGGGCAGCGGCCTCAAGGAGCAAGGCCGCCGCAGGGCAGGCCAGCAGGGCAGGACGGCCAGAGGCCGCAGGGCAGGCCATCCGCGCAGGAGGGACAGAAGCCGCAGGGCAGACCCGCAGGGCAGGACGGCCAGAGGCCGCAGGGCAGACCGTCACAGGGCGCTCAGAGGCCTCCCGCGCAGGATGAACAGGGGCAGAAGCAGCCTGTGGCGCAGGACGGGCAGGGCAAAGGCGACCGCAAGGCAGGATGGAAGTCCAAAAATTTCATGCATGACGATGAGGAGTTTGAGTTCTTGAATTGGGAAGATGACGATAAAAAATAACGTGTGTTTTTAAATGGAGAGAGCGCGGCTTATGATCAAGACGAACCTCGTCATGGAAATAGATTTCAACAGTGACGAAGCCCTGTATTTGCAGCTTTGCAATCAGATTATCAGGGGGATTGCCATGTCGCATTTCAGAGAGGGCGATTCCCTTCCCAGCGTGCGCACTCTGGCGGATTCCATAGGCGTCAATATGCATACGGTCAACAAGGCGTACACGGTGCTGCGCCAGGAAGGCTATGTGAAAGTGGACAGGCGCAGGGGGGCGGTCATTGCCATTGATGTTGACAGGATGCGGACGTTGGAGGAATTAAAGAGGCAGCTGCGGGTCATACTTGCAAAGGGAGCCTGTAAAAATATCACAAAAGCGGAAATGCATGAACTGATAGATGTGATATATGAAGAATATATGGATGATGGAGGATTTCGATAATGCAGCCGCATTTCACGCAGAAAGCACAGACGGCGTTACTGCAGGCCCAAAAGTGCGCAAGGAGCCTGAAACAGGGATATATCGGCACGGAGCATATTCTGGTGGGTCTTTTGAAGGAGGAAGCCGGTGTTGCCGCAAAAGTGCTGGCGGATAACAACGTGTCCCTGGAGCAGGTCATGGACATGATTCGGGAATTGATTTCTTTTGAAGGCGGCGTGGCGGTCAAAGAGCGGGAGGGATATTCCCCCAGGGCGAGGAAGATTCTGGAGGAAGCCCACAGGCAGGCGGAGCGTTTTCATCAGAACCAGACGGGCACCGAACATATCCTGCTTGCGCTGATCAAAGAAGGGGAAAATGTGGCAGTCCGGCTCTTAAATACCATCGGCGCGAACTGCCAGAAGATTTATGCGGATACGCTGGCCGTCATGGGGCAGGATGCCAACTTGTACAGGGAGGACTTGGGGCGGAAGTCCCAAGGGAAAGGCAGGCATTCCATCCTGGATCAATACAGCAGGGATTTGACGGCGCTTGCGCGGGACGGAAAGCTTGACCCGGTGGTTGGCAGGGAAGATGAAATCCGGCGCGTGGTGCAGATTTTGAGCCGCCGCACGAAAAACAACCCCTGCCTGATTGGCGAACCCGGCGTTGGGAAGACGGCGGTGGTGGAAGGGCTTGCGCTGCGGATTGTGGCGGGGGACGTTCCGCGCACGGTGCAGGAAAAAAGGGTGCTTACGCTGGATTTGGCAGGCATGGTGGCAGGCAGCAAGTACCGGGGGGAATTTGAGGAGCGCATCAAGCGGGTTGTAAAGGAAGTCATAGATTCGGGCAATGTCATTTTGTTTTTGGACGAGCTGCACACGATCATCGGGGCAGGCGGCGCGGAAGGAGCCATTGATGCTTCCAATATTTTGAAGCCATCCCTTGCGAGGGGGGAGATTCAGATGATTGGGGCGACCACCATTGCGGAGTACCGCAAATACGTGGAGAAGGATGCGGCCTTGGAACGCCGCTTCCAGCCTGTGAACGTGGAGGAACCCACGGAGGACGAGGCCATCCGCATTTTGGAGGGCATCAAGGGCAGATATGAGGAGCACCATCATGTGACCATCACATCGGAGGCCGTCTGGGCGGCGGTAAAGCTGTCTGCCCGCTATATCAATGACAGGAATCTGCCGGACAAGGCGATTGATTTGATCGACGAGGCATCCGCGAGCGCGAAGCTGCGCGCCATGGATATGCCGGACAAGCAAAAGGAGCTGTTGGAGCAGATAAAGAAGATGGATCTGCAGATTGAGCGTTCCATCCGGATGGAAGCGTTTGCGCAGGCTGCGGAGATTAAGGGCAGGCAGGACGAGCTTGTCAAAAAATATGACAGATTGGCAAAGCGCAGGGAGAGCAGGGAGCAGGAGGGCCACTGCCGCATCGGTGAAAATGAGATTGCGGAAGTGGTCGCCATGTGGACCAAGATTCCGGTGCAGAAGCTTGCGGAGAAGGAGAGCGAACGCCTGTTGAAGCTGGAGGGCATCCTGCACAAGCGGGTCATCGGCCAGGAGGAGGCGGTGGTCTCCGTGGCAAAGGCCATGCGCCGGGGAAGGGTAGGGCTGAAAGACCCGAGCCGCCCCATCGGCTCCTTCCTCTTTCTGGGTCCCACCGGCGTGGGCAAGACCGAGCTGTCCAAAGCCCTGGCGGAGGCGATGTTTGGCTCGGAGGATGCCATGATCCGGGTGGATATGTCAGAGTACATGGAGGGGCATTCCGTCTCCAAAATGATCGGTTCCCCGCCGGGATACGTGGGATTTGAGGAAGGCGGGCAGCTCAGTGGAAAAGTGCGCAAGAATCCTTACTCCGTGGTGCTTTTTGACGAGATTGAAAAAGCGCATCCCGATGTGTTCAATATCCTGTTACAGGTGCTGGATGACGGGCATATCACGGACTCCAAGGGCAGGAAGGTCAGCTTCAAGAATACCATCCTGATTATGACTTCCAACGCCGGAGCCCAGCGCATCGTAGACCCCAAGAACTTAGGGTTTGCCACGGACAGCAGCGAGAAGAAGGATTACGAGAAGATGAAGGCCGGCGTTATGGAGGAAGTAAAAAAGAGCTTTAAGCCGGAGTTTATCAACCGCATTGACGACATTATCGTATTCCATCAGCTTAACAAAGAGCATATGAAAGAGATTGTGGATTTGCTTGCCGCCAATCTCTGCAGGCGCTGCGAGTCCCAGATGGATATCAGCTTGAGCCTTACGCCTGCCCTGAAGGAGCATCTGGTGGAGAAGCATTCTGACCGGAAGATGGGGGCGCGGCCTTTGAAGCGCGCCATCCAGTCCGAGGTGGAGGATGCGCTGGCGGAGGAGATTTTGAAAAAGAAGATTCTGCCGGGCGACAAGGTTTCTGCCGGATACAAGAATGACAAGATTATATTTACGCAGAAAATACAAAAATAAAATGACAGGAGGACGAAAAAGATGGCAGTCGTGGAAGAATTGTTGCGCAGTGAGGCAGACGGGACGGTCAGCTTTGGCAACCACAGGCTGGCAAAGAAGGCGAAGGTGGAGGACTTTAAGCATGCGGGAGACTTGCTGAAGGTAAAGACGTTCCGGGGGATGACCAAATTGGAAAAGAACGGCCTGTTCCTCTATGAGTCCGAGCCGGGAACCAGCGTCCTTCATTTCGGGGAGAGCGAGTCCGGCGTTGCCTTCGTGGCGGAGGGCGATGAGGATGCCCAGGTGACCGTGGGGCTTAAGGATGATACGGCGTATGAGGTGTTCATCAGCGGGCAGAGCATTGGAGCCATGAAAACGGGGCTTGGCGGCAAGCTGTCCTTGAGCGTTGAGCTGCAGAATGTCGGGGAAGTGCCTGTAAAGATCGTTCAGAAGTAAGCTGTTTGATGCGCGAGGGACGGCGCAGAAATGGAAATCTTATGGCAAGAGGAAAGAGTGCGTCTGTGTTTTACTGTCAAAACTGCGGGTACGAATCTGCCAAGTGGATGGGGCAATGCCCCGGATGCCGGGAGTGGAATACTTTCGTGGAGGAGACGGTGGGCGCGGCGGAGCAAGGAATCGGCAGGGGGGCTTCCCGCAAGGGTTTGGAGGGGGAAGCCCCCTGTATTTTGTCGGAAATCCCCATTGTGGAGGAAGATAGGACGCTGACGGGCATCGGGGAATTGGACCGCGTGCTGGGGGGCGGCATCGTGCACGGCTCCATGACCTTGGTTGGAGGCGACCCCGGCATCGGAAAATCCACGCTGTTGTTACAGGTATGCAGGAATCTGTCCGAGAGAGGGACAAAGGTACTCTACATATCGGGGGAGGAGTCCAAGGTACAGATTAAGATGCGGGCGGACCGCATCGGAAGCTTTTCCCCGAATATGACGCTGTTGTGCGAGACGGCTCTGGAGCGCATTGCAGAGGCCATCCGGCGCGGCAAGCCGGGGATGGTGGTCATCGACTCCATTCAGACCATGTACCGGGAAGAAGTGCAGTCCGCGCCGGGCAGCGTGTCCCAGGTGCGGGAGTCGACGGGGCTGCTCTTGCAGCTTGCAAAGGGGCTTGGCGTGTCCATCTTTATCGTGGGGCATGTGACGAAAGAGGGTACTGTGGCGGGTCCCAGGGTGCTGGAGCATATGGTGGATACGGTTCTTTATTTTGAGGGGGACAGGCACGCTTCCTACCGCATTCTGCGGGGCGCAAAAAACCGCTTCGGCTCCACCAATGAAATCGGCGTGTTTGAGATGCGGGAGCAGGGTCTTGTGGAAGTGTCGAACCCTTCCGAATACATGTTGAGCGGGCGCCCCAAGGATGCAAGCGGCTGCGTGGCCGCCTGCACCATGGAAGGCACGAGGCCGCTGTTAATCGAGATACAGGCTCTGGTGTGCCACAGCAATTTCGGCATTCCCAGAAGGCAGGCCACCGGGACGGACTTTAACCGGGTAAACCTCCTCATGGCAGTGCTGGAGAAACGCCTGGGCGCACAGCTTTCCGGCTGCGATGCCTATGTGAACATCACGGGGGGGCTTAAAATTGCAGAGCCTGCCATCGACTTAGGAATCGTCCTCGCGGTGATGTCCAGCTTTCGGAACAAGGCACTCAGCCACAAGCTGGCGGCTTTCGGCGAGGTGGGGCTGTCCGGCGAGGTGCGGGGCGTGAGCATGGCAAAGCAGAGGGTGGCGGAAGCCGGGAAGCTGGGTTTTGACGTCTGCATCGTGCCTTATGTCTGTGCGGAAGAATGCGGGCAGGGCAGCCAAGTCCAAGTGATTGGCGTGCGGAATGTGCAGGAGGCCATGGAGTGCCTGGAAAACCAGCCTGCGGTGGACGCGTGCTGTGGCTGCGGTTGACTTCCCCATGTACGCCCGTGTACACAAAAGAAAAAGGATATGATAACGCGCGTTATCATATCCTGGAAGCAGGGGAAGAGGGGATCGAACCCCCGTTAACGGTTTTGGAGACCGCCGCACTACCGCTGTACTATTCCCCTAAAAAGGTGTGTCTGCATCGAACAAAGTCATTCTGTCACGGTTGCTTCGCAATCACGATGGGATTATTATATCATGGGCAGGGGACACTTTGCAAGCAAAATTTTTAGAAGTTACGGGAGGATTGCGATGGAAAACGGATTGTCAAAGGATGCGTTGCTGGCGGAAGCCCTGGACACGTTGCGGAAATATGTGGAGGCATTGGCGTTAAGTGCGGGGGAACCCAAAGAATACGCTGCCAGACTGTGGGAGAGGATGAGCCGTTCGGAGGGCATTCTGCAGGAGTTTGCCTACTACCATGACTATGGGAAGTTTCTGTGCAGGCACAAAGTGGCAGGGTATACCCTGGCGGACATTCTGGTGTGGCAGGTGGATCATTTCAAGGCTTATATGGACAGGCATGAGGATATGAACCGCTACCGCCGGGAGCGGCTGCTGCTCTCCGCATTTGACATTATGCTGCAAATGGAGGAGGATCCGGCGCCGTTTCGGGAAAAGATGCGCAATGAAACGGGGACGGACATCAAGGGCTGAACCGTTGCCGATAAAAACAACCAGGCGGCTGTCAGGGGAAACCAACAGCCGCCTAATTGCGTAAAAGGGGAATTTTCCGGAATTCCAACTAATTAGTGGGCCAACATCACTGTTGACTCTCTCACTATACCATAACATTCGACATTTGTCTACAAGGATTTCAAAATTATTTCGCCTTCCCGGTAGGCTTTACCAGCACAAGGCTGATGAGCAAAGCCACAATGTACAGCACGATGGTCGCGTACAGCACATGCTGGTATCCGGAGGGGTTTACCTTCAAAAGCTCAACGGAGCCGTCCGCCAGAGCGTGCTTGATCTCCACGGGATTGCCGAAAGTCTTGACAATCCAGCTGGCAAGCTGGTTGCCGGTCAGCCCGGCAAAGGCCCACGCGGAGAGGGTGATGCCGTGGATGGCGCTGATGTTGCCCATACCATAATGGTCGGACAGCAAGGTGGGCACGTTGGAGAAGCCGCCGCCGTAGCCCGCGTTTACGATAAAGAGCAGGCATAGCACCAATGCAATCAAAGCGCCGTTGCCTTCACCTTTCACAATGCCGTTGGTCACAAGCACAACGCCCGTAAATCCGATGGACAGGATGAAAATCAGCTTGTAGATGGTGTTCCTGTCCTTCATGGTATCGGCCCACGCGGAAAAGCCCAGCCGCCCGCCCGCGTTAAAGACGGCGGACACGGTGGAGATAATGCCCACCGCGCCTGCGAGCCCAAGGCATTTTACAATCATTTTCTCCTGGGAGATCAGGGCAAGGCCGCAGGTGATGTTGATGTAGAACATCAGCCAGATGCCGATATAGTTGGTGATGGGCTTGGACTTGATGACCGCCATCATGCTCTGGCCCTTTTCGGCCTTTTTCGGCTCATGCCAGCTGTCGGGCTTCTTTAAGAGCAAGTGTCCAACGAACATCATGACAAAGTACACGATGGACAGAATCCAAAACATCTTGTAGATGCCGCCCTCGCCGAGGTTCTTTAACATGGACTGCATGATGGGGCTGGCGATTGCCTTTGCCGCGCCGAAGCCTGCAACCGCAAGGCCGGTGGCAAGGCCCTTCCTGTCCGAAAACCAGAGCATCAGGGTCTTGACGGGGGAAAGGTATCCGGTGCCGAGCCCGACGCCCATAATGAAGCCATAGCACAGATAGATGCCGCCCAGCGCCAGGGGACTCTTCTGGTGAAGCCCGCCATAGTAGATGAAGAAACCGGTGCCCGCCATGCCGAGCGCAAAGCAGACGGAGGCGATGAGGGAGGACTTGTGGATGTCCTTCTCCACGATATTGCCAAGAAACGCTGCGGACATTCCCAAGAAAAAGATGGCAAAGCTGAAAGCCCATTCGGTAGCGCCCTTGGAAAATCCGATGTAATCGGCAATCTCCTGGCTGAAAATGGACCAGCAGTAGACGGTGCCGATGCTGCAGTGGAGCAACAGTGCGGGAATGGCTGCGCGGCACCACTTATTGGCACGCCAGCCCCCCTTTTTTTCATTTTCTTTCATAATCTAATCTTCCTTTGCTTGTGTAGTGTGTTTTGGGATGCAAATTATCCCGCTTCCTAAATTATATACTTCATTCGGGGTAATTTCAACCAAAAAGGAAAGAATTTTGTAATATTTTTGCTGTACTTTTGGATAAAGTGTGGTAAAATAAAACTACATATGTGTCATTTTTATGGGAGGTGTTTTTGTGGAACAGGACAAGGAGTACATGCAACAGTTGATGGAAAAAAACAGAGAGCTTCTGACTCCGCTGCTCCCTTTCCTGCCATGGCTTGCGCAGAACGCGGGAAAATCCGCGAGGGACGAGCGCAGGGAGGGCAGGGCGCCGGAAAATTCCCTTTCGTTTCCGATTTATGACGGACACCTGATGAGTTTTGTGAAGGAGGCGGCAAAAAGCCCCCTGATGGATAAAAATTACCCATACGTCTATACGCGCAACCGCATTAAGACCCATGCGGATGAAAGGAAGGTCATTGCCGCCGCCACATGGAAGGATTGGGATGTCCTGCGGGGCATTTTGTCCAAGTATGTCATAGGCGGCCGGGTAAAAGCCACACTGTGGAGCGAAGCGGTACAGGAACAGATTTTTTGCCTGGTGATTCAAAAAATGAAGGAAATCGTTGATTTTTGGAGCAGATCCACCAAATGATGCCGCAGGGTGCGGAAGGGTACGGAAGGATACGGAAGGATACGGGGGTTAAGATGGGAGAAAAATCAATACAAAAGCGAAGATACATACTTGAGACCGCAAGGGAAGTGTTTATGGAGAAAGGCTTTAAGAAGGTGACCATGAAGGACATCGTGGAAGCCTGCGACATCAGCCGGGGCGGCCTGTATCTTTATTTTGAGAACACCGCCCAGATTTTTCTGGAGGTGTTAAAGCTGGAGAGCGAGGAGGCGGACGATGTCTTTTCGGGCAGCATCGCGGAGGATGCCACGGCATCGGACATTCTCGCGCTGTTTTTGCAGGAACAAAAGAAAGAGATGCTGCGCAAGGGCAAGACTCTGACGCAGGCCACCTATGAGTTTCATTTCCAAAACAAGCTGCCCAAGAAGGAAAATATCCTGCGCAGGAAGTTTGACTCAGTGGTGAAAGGCTTGGAGGAGATTTTGAGGATGGGCGTGGCGGGCGGAGAGTTTTCCTGCGGGGACTGCGAGGGGACTGCGCGCAATATTATGTTTGTGCTGGAGGGGCTCAAGATATCCGCCCAGACGATTGGGATTACGGCGGAAGCGGTGGATCGGGAAATCCTGTTCATCTTAAAGAGTCTTGACACGGAAGAAAATTAGATGGAATCGCACAAAAGTCAAATCAAGATTTAAGTTTTTAGAAATGAATGGAGATTGGCATGGGAAGCGTAAGACGTATCTATGTGGAGAAAAAAGAGCCCTTCGCGGTCAAAGCAAAGGAGCTTCAAGAGGAAATCAGGAATTATCTGGGCGTATTGGTGGAGCGCGTCCGAATGTTCATCCGGTATGACGTGGAAGGCATATCGGATGAAGTGTTTGGCAGGGCATGCAGGAGCGTTTTCTCAGAGCCGCCCGTGGATGACTTGTATATGGAAGCGATAGATGTCCCGGAGCGTGCGAAACTGTTTTCCGTGGAGTATCTGCCGGGGCAGTTTGACCAGAGGGCGGATTCAGCCGTACAGTGCGTGGAGTTTTTAAATGAGAAGGAAAAGCCTGTTGTCAGGACTGCAATAACATATGTTATTATTGGAGATATCTCTGAGGAAGCATTCGCGAAAATCAAATCTTACTGTATCAATCCCGTGGATTCCAGAGAAGCTTGCGAGGACAAGCCGGACACTTTAATTGCCGCATTTGACGAGCCTGAGGATGTTGCGCTGCTTGCCGGCTTTCAGGATATGGCGGAGGGAGAGCTGCGCAGGTTGTACGATTCTTTGGGTCTGGCGATGACCTTCCGGGATTTTCAGCATATTCAAACCTATTTCCATGACGATGAAAAACGTGAGCCTTCCATGACGGAAATCCGGGTTCTGGATACCTATTGGTCCGACCACTGCCGCCACACCACGTTTTCCACGGAGCTTACGCAGATAGAGTTTGGCGAGGGCTATTATCGCACGCCCCTTGAGACGACTTACCAGAGCTATCTGGACACCCGAGAGGAGATCTTCGGCGGGCGGAAGGATAGGTGCGTCTGCCTCATGGATCTTGCGCTGATGGCGATGCGCAAACTAAAGCTGGACGGAAAGCTGGGCGATGTGGAGGAGTCGGAGGAAATCAACGCCTGCTGCGTGATCGTGCCGGTGGAGATGGATTACGACGGACACAAGGAGACGGAGGAATGGCTGGTCTTTTTCAAAAATGAAACGCACAACCATCCCACGGAAATTGAGCCTTTCGGAGGGGCTGCCACCTGTCTTGGCGGGGCGATCAGGGATCCCTTGTCCGGGCGGGGCTATGTCTATCAGGCCATGCGGGTGACGGGGGCGGCAGACCCCACCGTGCCCGTGTCCGACACCCTGAAGGGGAAGCTCCCCCAGAAAAAGCTGGTGCGGGGCGCGGCAGCCGGATATTCTTCCTACGGCAACCAGATAGGGCTTGCCACCGGCTTTGTGAAAGAAATCTATCACCCGGGCTATGTGGCAAAACGGATGGAAATCGGCGCCGTGATGGGGGCGGCTCCCAGGAAAAACGTGGTGCGCAAGACCCCGGCTCCCGGGGATGTGGTTATCCTCTTGGGCGGCAGGACCGGGAGGGACGGCTGCGGCGGCGCGACAGGTTCTTCCAAGGCGCATACGGAAAACTCCATTCAGATCTGCGGCGCGGAGGTTCAGAAGGGCAACGCGCCCACCGAGCGCAAAATCCAGCGGCTCTTCCGCAGGGAGGAAGTCAGCAGGCTCATCAAAAAGTGCAATGATTTTGGCGCGGGCGGCGTGTCCGTTGCCATCGGGGAATTGGCGGATGGCCTTGTAGTGGACTTGGACAAGGTGCCGAAAAAATATGCGGGCTTGGACGGCACGGAGCTTGCCATCTCCGAGTCACAGGAGCGCATGGCGGTGGTGGTGGAGCCAAAGGACGCGGAAGCCTTTCTGGAGTATGCGGCGCAGGAAAACTTGGAGGCGGTTCCCGTTGCCGTGGTGACGAAGGAGCCGAGGCTTGTGCTCAAATGGCGGGGAAAGGACATCGTCAGCCTAAAGCGGGCGTTTCTCGACACCAACGGCGCCCATCAGGAGACTGCCGTCAAAGTGGAGATTCCATCCGAGAAAGAAAATTATTTTGAACGATATGCCGTTCCCGCAGTGGGGGAGAAGCTGCTGCAGGGGGACGTGAGGGGGGCGTGGCTTGCCCTGCTTCGCGATTTGAACGTATGCTCCCAAAAGGGTCTGGTGGAAATGTTCGACTCCTCCATCGGGGCGGGCAGCGTGCTGATGCCCTATGGCGGCAAATACCAGCTTACGGAGGCGCAGATCATGGCGGCCAAGCTTCCCACGCTCCGGGGAAAGACCGGCACTGTCACCATGATGAGCTGCGGCTTTGACCCATACCTGTCCTCTTGGAGCCCCTACCATGGGGCGGTGTATGCCGTGGTGGAATCCATGGCCAAAATCGTGGCATCCGGCGGGGACGCGGCGAAAATCCGCTTTACGTTCCAGGAGTACTTCCGCAGGATGACGGGGGATCCCGCCCGCTGGAGCCAGCCCTTCGCGGCTTTGCTTGGAGCCTATGACGCGCAGATTGGCTTTGGCCTTGCGTCCATCGGGGGCAAGGATAGCATGTCCGGCACTTTTCAGGACATTGACGTGCCGCCGACACTCGTGTCATTTGCGGTGGACATCGCGAAGGCGGACGAAATCGTGACTCCGGAACTAAAGAAGCCGGGGAGCAGGCTGGTAAAATTTGACATTGAAAAAGATGACTTTGACATACCCATGTACGAGGCGGTGGCGGAGCTGTATGCAGCAATCCATGAGCTGACGGCGGATCACACCATTCTCTCTGCCTACGCGCCGGATGCAAGGGGGGTGGCGGCCGCGCTGTCCAAGATGGCCTTTGGCAATCATCTGGGCGTGGCCATTGAAAAAGACGTGACGGCGGAGGCACTCTTTGAAAACAGCCTGGGCGGGCTGCTGGCGGAAATTCCGGCAGAGGGGCTTGCCGTGCTGGATGAAAGGGAGATTCCCTACACGCTGATTGGAACCGTGACGGAAGATGCGGCGTTTGTCTACGGCGGCATCCGCATCCCCTTGGACGAGGCGCTTGCGGCATGGGGCGCCACATTGGAGAAAGTATTCCCCACCAAGGCTTACAAGGGCGCGGAGGCCGTGGCGAGCGAGTGTTACAAAACAGGCGTTATTTATACTTGCAGGCATAAAGTGGCAAGACCCACGGTGTTTATCCCCGTATTTCCCGGAAGCAACTGCGAGTACGACAGCGCGAAGGCTTTCGAGCGGGCGG
>QLIP01039325.1_pt1 | contig 16656 bp, 14 predicted proteins | sample 1769771 | NCBI WGS metagenome assembly QLIP01 (sample SAMN09428762, study PRJNA476227) | Gut metagenome, whole genome shotgun sequencing project. | isolation source: cecum | host: Rhizomys sinensis | place: China: Jinsha town of Minqing, Fujian Province | collected 2013-09-23
TCCGTTTCCGGCGACAGGGCTTTTGCACATCGTGGAGTGGAGCCGCAGTCTTATATCTTGTGGTCGCTGCCCAACACGTTTACGATTTTGTGCATATAAAGCAGTTTGAGGCGGTCGCGCGCGGGCCCCAAATACTTACGCGGGTCAAATTCGGCGGGCTTTTCGGCCATCACCTCTCTCACCGCGGCCGTCATGGCCAAACGACCATCGCTGTCGATGTTGATTTTGCACACCGCACTCGTGGCCGCGCGGCGCAGTTCTTCTTCGGGAATACCGATGGCATCTTTGAGTTGACCGCCGTGGCTGTTAATCGAAGCCACCAAATCTTGCGGCACGCTCGACGAACCGTGCAGCACAATGGGGAAGCCCGGAATCAGTTTTTCGATGGCTTCCAAAATATCGAAACGCAAGGGGGGCGGAATCAACACCCCGTCGGCATTGCGTTTGCATTGTTCGGGTTTGAACTTGTTGGCCCCGTGTGAGGTGCCAATCGAAATGGCCAGCGAATCCACGCCCGTATGCTTCAAAAAGTCTTGCACCTCTTCGGGGCGCGTGTAGGTGTGGTGTTCGGCGCTCACCTCGTCTTCCACGCCGGCCAACACGCCCAGCTCACCCTCCACCGACACATCGTAGCGGTGCGCATATTCCACCACCTTGGCCGTAAGTTCGATGTTCTCTTGATAAGACAGGTGCGAGCCGTCAATCATCACCGACGAAAAGCCGTATTCGATGCAACTCTTGCAAAGCTCAAAGCTGTCGCCGTGGTCGAGGTGCAACACAATAGGCACGTTTACGCCCAATTCCTTGGCATATTCCACCGCACCCTGCGCCATATAACGCAAAAGCGTTTGATTGGCATACTGCCGGGCACCCTTAGAAATTTGGAGAATAACCGGCGATTTGGTTTCCACGCAGGCTTGCACAATGGCTTGCATTTGCTCCATGTTGTTGAAGTTGAAAGCGGGAATGGCATACTTCCCGGCCATGGCTTTCTTAAAGAGGTCGTTGGTATTAACGAGCCCTAAGTCCTTATAACTAAACATATTTATAAATTTTTAAGGGTTTAACCATACAAAATCCAAACTCCCAACTGCGAAGTTACGATTTTTTTTGGAGATATGACCAATTCTGTTTCTTCTTCCACGCTTTCGCCCTCGTGCTAGCATCGGCTCAGCCACCGGACTGTCGGCAAGCAGGTTGAAGAAGAGGGAGAAGACACCACAAGTTGAGTTCGTGGGTAAAATTCCTATGCCTGATATTTTTGTTCCGGGTGGTTTATCATATCGGGAATGGTAAAACGAATGCGTTTCTCTTTCAGCAACTTGGGAATAACCTTATTACGGATATGCGCCGTGGTTCTTTGGGTAAGTTCTGATAGTTGCTCAATATTTAACGGCATTATTTTACAGAGTTCTACCACAATATCCTCTAATAATGCAGGCTCACATCTTTTGCCAATTTTACTGAGAGCCACCTTTATATCTTCCGGTATATTATTTAATATCCGGTCGGAGGTTGCATTATAAGGGTTGGAGGTTGCATTATAAGGGTCGGGGGTTGCATTATAAGGGTCTGGGGTTGTCATATTAGAGCCGGAGCTTGGGTCGTGCTTGAGCGGAGGTTGAGCGGTAGTTGAGCGGTGCTTGAGCGGTGGTTGAGCGGCCTATCCCCTAAACCGCGCTCGGAACCATCCTGTTGCGGACGCTTGAACGTAACAATTACAAAGCCGCCGTCCCATCGCCAAACGGGATCTTCCACGCCTCGCTCCCGGCAGGCCTCCATAATACGTCTGGCACCGGTGCCCCAATTTTCCAGATAGGTGGACTTGTAAAGCGTTTCGGCCATCTTCAAATTGTAAGGATACGATTCGTGCGTCTTTTTGATAGACTCCGGCGTAATCTGCGGCGGAAACACCCCCGGATTGGCAATCTCTATGCGGTCGTCATAAATCGCAATGCTGTTGGTCAGGTTATGCTTCTCCCATTGGCGATGGCAAAGACTGTTTATCAAGGCTTCTCTCAAAGCCGGATACGGCACTTCAAGATGTTCTTCCCGCTGCAAACTATGATTGGTTATCTTGCCGCTGAGGTTAAGATGTTTGAACAAAAAATGTGTGGCGTGCTTATCTATACCGCAGATGGCGCAGAAGGTAGTATGGGTGGTCTTGTATGGCAAGGACAACCTCTTTTGATAGAACGTATCATAAAGACGGCAATGAACAGAGCCCTTAATTGTTCATCCGATCCAATGTGTTGGGAAAATGAGGACGGACTTAATCGTGCGGCCTGTTTTTCGTGTGCAATGGTGTCCGAAACGTCCTGTGAGGAGCGCAATCTTGGTCTGGACCGTCGCGCTTTGGTGGGCGAAAGTGGATATTTCAGAGATTTGCAATAATGGTAATATCTTATTTGCAATCTGAATGTTGCCAACAATAAGAAATGCAACTATTCTAACATTCTCTCTCTCCGCACCTTCGCCTGTTCGGTAAAGCGGTATTCAGAATCGCTGACTAACCATATCCCAATTTTGTTCGTTCAACAAAAAAGTCTATCTTTGCGGTTGAAATAATTTGTAAATAATAAACAGTGGGTATATTTTCTAAGTCAAAAATTAACCAACTGCTGATGAATAGCACGCCGGAGGGCTTGTTGTTTTCGCCTTGGCTAAGAGAAAAAGGTTACTCGGCGCAGCTGTTGAAACGGTATCGCGATTATGGTTGGTTTGAAACGTTGGTGCCGGGCGTGATGTTCCGTAGAGAAGATAAGTTGTCGGCGTTGGCAGCCCTCTATTCGTATAACACCCAAATGGGGCAGTCTGTCAGAATTGCGGCTCATTCGGCCTTGGAATATCAAGGTTTTTACCACTATGTACCAATGGGTAAGCCCAAACTCGTGCTGGCCTTGGATAGTGCCACGCCCCCCAAGTGGGTTAAGTCGGATAAGTTCGATATGCAGATAGAAACATTTTCTACCGATGCCTTTGAAAATCCCCACACGCTCAATATGGAGATACAAGGCCTGAATCATATATTATCTGCGCCGGAGCAGGCGTTTTTGGAATGTCTCAACCTTGTGCCGAAACAGTATAACTACATGGATTTGTACTACATCATGGAGCAACTCGGTTCGCTTGATCCGAAAAAAGTAAAAACCGCGCTGATCAATACATCCAAACAAAAAGTAAAGCGAATGTTTTTATACATGGCAGAAAAGGCGCAGCACCCTTGGTTTGAAAAACTTAACCTCGACAAATTGGGGTTGACCGACTCCAAGCTACAACTCGCCAAAGGCGGTGTTTACAATGCAAAATATAAGATAACCATTCCAAAAGAACTGCACGACTATGAATGAGACGTATCGCAAACAAGTGGCATTGCTCATCAGAGTTATGCCATATATAGCCAGAATAAAAGATTTTGCGGTGCATGGTGGCACGGCTATCAACCTCTTTCATCGGAATATGGAACGTTATTCGGTGGATATAGACATAACTTATATACCATTGGAAGAGCGCGACAAAAGTCTGGCAAACATCAACCGGCATCTGCTTGAGGTTAAAAAGATGATAGAACGCGCCATTCCGGGAATAAAGGTGGTGCATAAGCCCGATGTGTGGAAACTGCAATGCACCAAAGGCGGTGTAATGGTCAAGATAGAAGTTAATGGCACCAAGCGCGGCATAATAGGCCACGTTGAACAAAGAGAACTATGCGACAAGGCAAAGGCAGAATTTGGCCTTAATTGTGTTGCCAATATAGTGTCGTGGAGCCAATTGTATGGCGGCAAGGTGGTGGCCGCGCTCAGTCGTCAGCATCCTCGCGATATGTTCGACTGCCGCAATCTCAGCCCACAAGAGTTCGATGCTGTGAAAGACGGCTTTATGCTTTGTCTGCTCGGAAGCGACAAGCCGTTGGTGGAATCGCTCAATCCGCACAAGATAGACCATTCTGAAGCCTTGCAACAGCAGTTTGCTGGTATGACCGATATACCGTTTGAATATGCCGACTACGAAAAATCGCGCCGCAATCTGATAAACATCGTCAATGGCGCACTTACCGAGACCGACCGAAATTTTCTTGTGTCTTTTGAAGCCGGTGCTCCGGATTGGGAAAAATGCTGCATCGGCAACTTAGCAGAATATCCGTCCGTAAAGTGGAAACTTCAAAATATCGCCAATCTCAAACAGTCAAACCCCATGAAATTCCAAGAGGGCGTAGAGAAATTGCGTAAGTATTTAGTATAGAAAATCAATAGTTTATATTTTTTGTAGCCCAAAGTATCGATTCTTGCAGACCCCCTAGGAGAATGATGAAAAGTCGGATACTTTTAGATAACGAGTATATTCGCCGGCATCTTCTACGTGCATTTTTCAGGGATTTTTCGTATCTTCGCAGGTTATTATTGGCAAAACCATGACATCACAAGAGATTAGAGCGGCCTTTTTGGATTTCTTTAAGCAGAAAGGCCATGAGATAGTGCCCTCTGCGCCTATGGTCATCAAGAACGACCCGACCTTGATGTTTACCAACGCGGGGATGAACCAATTTAAGGACATTTTTCTCGGTAATATGCCGCGTCGTTGGCCGCGGGTGGCCGACAGTCAGAAGTGTCTTCGGGTGAGCGGCAAGCACAACGACCTCGAAGAGGTGGGGCACGACACCTATCACCACACCATGTTCGAGATGTTGGGCAACTGGTCGTTTGGCGATTATTTCAAGAAAGAGGCCATTGCGTTTGCGTGGGAGTTTCTCACCAAAACGGTCAAGATAAATCCCGATTGTCTCTATGTTACGGTCTTTGGCGGCGACGAGAAAGACGGCACGGCCAAAGATATGGAGGCCTACAACTTTTGGCGCGAACATGTGCCGGAAGACCGCATTTTGTTTGGCAACAAGAAAGACAACTTTTGGGAGATGGGCGAGTCGGGGCCTTGCGGTCCCTGCTCGGAAATTCACGCCGACATTCGCTCCACTGAAGAAAAGGCGGCAGTGAGCGGTCGCGAACTCGTCAACCACGACCATCCGCAGGTAATCGAAATTTGGAATCTCGTCTTTATGCAGTTTAACCGCAAGGCCGACGGCCACTTGGAAGAACTGCCGAGCAAGCACGTGGATACGGGCATGGGCTTTGAACGCCTTTGCATGGTTTTGCAGGGCAAACGCTCCAACTACGATACCGACGTGTTTCAACCCCTTATTCAAGCCATCGCCAAAATGGCGGGCAAGACCTATGGTCAGAACAAAGAGGCTGATATTGCGATGCGCGTCGTGGCCGACCATATCCGCGCGGTGTCGTTTGCCATTGCCGACGGGCAGCTGCCATCGAACAACAAGGCGGGCTACGTAATTCGTCGCATTTTGCGCCGCGCCGTGCGCTACGGTTATACTTTTCTCGACCTCAAAGAAGCGTTTATGCACAAGTTGGTGCAAGGCCTCTCAGACCGCATGGGCGATGCCTTTCCCGAGTTGCGTGCCCAGCAGACGCTCATCGAAAAGGTGGTGGAGGAAGAAGAAAACGCTTTTCTCAAAACCTTGGAAACCGGCATTAAGTTGCTTAATCAAGTTACGGAAAAAGCGCGTGCCAACAAGCAAACCGAGATTGGCGGCGAAGATGCGTTTATTCTCTACGATACCTATGGTTTCCCCATCGACCTCACCGAACTGATGCTTAAAGAGCAAGGTCTGACGGTGAATCTGTCCGAGTTTGAAAAATGTCTGCAACAGCAAAAAGATCGTTCGCGCAATGCGGCCGAAGTAACGTCCGACGACTGGGTGGAGGTGCATAACGGCGGCGAATGTCGCTTTGTGGGCTACGACGATTTGGTGGTGGAAAGCCGTTTGTTGCGCTATCGCAGGGTGAATAAAAAAGGCAAAGAGCAGTTTCAACTCGTCTTTGAACAAACGCCGTTCTACGCCGAATCGGGCGGTCAATCCGGCGACAGGGGCTATATGGCCGCGCTGTCGGGTAGCGGTGCGGAAGAAGAACGCATAGCGGTGATCGATACCCGCAAAGAAAACAAACTGATTATTCATTGGACCGAGGCTTTGCCCAAGAACCCGTCGGCCAATTTTAAGTTGGTGGTGGAAGAGGGCTTGCGTCGGCAGACGGCCTGTCATCACACATCCACCCACCTTATGCACCACGCCTTGCGCGAGGTGTTGGGAACGCATGTGGAGCAAAAGGGTTCGCAGGTAAACGAACAGTCGCTGCGTTTCGACTTTTCGCATTTCCAAAAGATGAGCGCCGAAGAAATTCGCGAGGTGGAAAACCGCGTCAACCACATGATTCGTCAGAATATGGCCTTGGAAGAACATCGCGAAATGGAGATAGAAGCCGCCCGCAAGATGGGGGCCATGGCCTTGTTCAGCGAAAAGTACGGCGACAGGGTGCGGGTGATTAAATACGGTCCGAGCGTGGAACTCTGCGGCGGTACGCACGTGGCGGCCACGGGCGAAATAGGTCTGTTTAAGATTTTGAGCGAGGGCGCGGTGGCGGCCGGTGTCAGGCGCATTGAAGCCGTGGCCGGTGCAGCGGCTCAGCGTTATCTGTTTGAATGTGTCGATACGTTGCAAGAGGTGAAAGACACGCTTAAAATCAGTTCCGACTTGGTGGCCGGCATCAAGAAGATGCAAGAGGTCCAAGTCAAGATGAAGAAAGAAATAGAGCAGCATGTGAACGATCGCGTGCGCCAACTCTCCGAATACTGGCTCGAACATCAGGATAAATCGGGGCGTATGCCGATGGTGCGCATTGAGAACTGTGATTATCCGGCCGAGATTTGCAAGCAGCTGTGTTTGTCGCTTCGTAAACCTTTGGCGGGCGGCGTTTGTCTTATCAGCGGCGTGACGGAGGGTAAGCCGGCTTTGTATTTGATGGTGGGCGATGATTGGACGAAGAAAGGACTACATGCCGGCAATTTGATTAAAGAGGCGTCGGCTCACATCGAGGGCAGCGGCGGCGGCCAGCCGTTCTTTGCTTCGGCGGTGGGTCGTCGGGCGGAAGGTTTGAAAGCGGCCGTTGAAACCTTATTGAAGAAACTGTCGGATGAGTAAGAAAAAGGAACGGTTTTATTTCGATACCTCTTCGCTGACGGTATCGCAGGACAAGCCCAGCTGGACCGACCGACTGATCAAGATGTCGGGCTATGTGCTCACGGCGGTGCTGTTCTTCGGGTTGGCGCTACTGGTATCGTTTTACTTCTTGGAGGGTCCCAAAGAGCGCAAGACCAGACGGGATCTTTACGAGAGTGCTATGCAATATCGTTACCTTGACAGGAGGCTCGACCAACTGACCGAGGTGTTGGAAGACTTGCAACAGCGCGACCAAAACCTCTATCGCATTATCTTCGATGCCGAGCCGCCCCAACAGACCAAAGAACTCAATCGTGACCACAGCCGTTATGCCAACAATGCCTTGGGCGAGATGATTCGCGAAACTTCGGTCAAGACCGATGCTTTGGCTTCGGCCATTTATGCCCAATCGCTGTCGTTGGATTCGGTGTATGAGATGGCCAAAAACAAGCAGCAACGTTTGGAACACATGCCGGCCATTCTGCCCATCAACAAAGACGACGGCCGGGTAATTTCCGGTTTTGGTCCGCGCTATCATCCCATCTTCAAAAACCTGCGCCAACACACCGGTATCGATATTACCGCTTCTCGTGGTGCGCCCATTTATGCCACAGGCGAAGGGGTGGTGGTGATAGCGGGTACCAACTTGAGAGGCTATGCCGGTTATGGTGCGTTTTGCATAGTGGACCACGGCTTTGGCTATAAAACCCTCTATGCCCACATGGATAAAATTTTGGTGCGTCAGGGAACGAGAGTCAAGCGCGGCGACAGGCTCGGCACGGTGGGTACCACCGGTTATGCCACCGGTCCGCACTTGCATTACGAGGTGCATGTGAACGGCAAGCCGGTTAATCCGGTGTATTATTTCTTTATCGATATTTCGCCCGAAGAATACTTGGATATCTTGGAAAAATCGCGCGAAATCAACCAAAGTTTGTCGTAGGCGTTACGTATGGCTGAGTTGGATGAATATAGACAAGACGCAGAGAGGGCGGACGATGTGGCGGAAAATGCCGCGACGATGGAGAATGTTGCGACGACGGAGAGGGAGCAAACGGTGGAAAATGTGAATGTGGATGCGGCCTTGCAAGAGGGTAAGATGTTTTATACGATAGGTGAGGTGGCGGCCATGTTCAATGTCAACACCTCTCTGATTCGTTTTTGGGATAAGGAATTTGAAGCCATTTCACCGCACCGCAACAGCAAAGGCAACCGACTTTTTACGCCTACCGATGTGGCCTATTTTCATAAAATTTATCATTGGGTGAAAGAAGAAGGTTATACGTTGCAGGGAGCCAAAGATAAGTTGAAAGAAAAGCCGGTGCAGGCCGATGCGGCCAAAGACGAACTCTTGCAACGTTTGCACAGAATACGCAAGTTTTTGGTCGATTTGAAAGAGGATATATAGATGAACGTGGCCGAAGCCGTGTGCGCGAAGTGCCGCGTGTGGCCGCCGATCGTGCTATGGCTACCGACAGAATGGAAAGACATAAAGAAGAATTAAACAGAATATGAAGAAAGTAGTGTTGCTTCGCCACGGCGAAAGCGTATGGAACAAAGAGAATCGTTTTACGGGATGGACGGATGTAGATTTGAGTGCGCAAGGCGTGGAAGAAGCCAAAGAAGCCGGCCGTTTGCTCAAAGCCGAAGGTTTTCATTTCGATAAAGCCTATACGTCTTACCTCAAACGGGCCATCAAAACCCTGCATACCGTTTTGGAAGAAATGGACCAACTGTGGATTCCCGAAGAAAAGACATGGCGTTTGAACGAAAAACATTATGGCATGTTGCAAGGCTTGAACAAGGCCGAAACCGCTGCCAAATATGGCGATGAACAGGTTAAAATTTGGCGTCGCAGTTACGACATTGCCCCGACTGCCTTGGAACCTAACGACGAGCGCAGTCCGTATCAGGCCGCGTGTTACAAGGGCGTGGATAAGGCCGATTTGCCTTTGACCGAAGCCTTGATCGATACCGTGAACCGCATTGTGCCGTATTGGGAAAACACCTTGGTGCCCGCTTTGAAAGAGTGCAACGAAATTATTGTGGCGGCGCACGGCAACTCTTTGCGTGGCATTATCAAACACATTAAACATATTTCGGACAGCGACATCATTGGTCTTAATCTGCCTACGGCTGTGCCGTATTTGTTTGTATTTGACGATAAGATGAATTTGGTGGAAGACCGCTTTTTGGGCGATCCCGAAAAAATAAAAGCGTTGATGGAAGCCGTGGCCAATCAGGGTAAGGCAAAATAAAACAGAAAAATGAAAACAGCATACAGAACCCATACCAATGGCGCGTTACGCCTGTCGGATGTAGGACAAATGGTGAGTCTTTGCGGTTGGATTCAACGCAGCCGCGACTTAGGCGGCATGACCTTTGTAGATTTGCGCGACCGCTACGGCCTTACGCAGTTGGTGTTTAATATGGAAACCGATGCCGCACTCTGCGCCCAAATCAGAGAACTCGGCCGCGAATGTGTGATTCTTATCGAGGGCAAGGTGGTGGAACGCAGCAACAAAAATCCCAAGTTACCCACGGGCGATATCGAAGTGGAAGTGTCGAAGCTAAGGGTGCTCAACCATTCCAAAACCCCGCCCTTTACCATAGAAGACAACACCGACGGCGGCGATGAACTGCGCATGAAGTATCGCTATTTGGATTTGCGCCGCGCCTGTGTGCGTACCAATATGGAGATGCGCCACCGCTTGGGTATCGAGATTCGCAACTACATGAACGCTCTCGGTTTTATGGAGGTGGAGACACCGTTTTTGGTGAAGTCCACTCCCGAAGGCGCGCGCGACTTTGTGGTGCCTTCGCGCATGAACGAAGGGGAGTTTTACGCCCTGCCGCAGTCGCCGCAAACCTTAAAGCAGCTCTTGATGGTGTCGGGTTTTGACCGCTATTTTCAGATCGTGCGCTGCTTTCGCGATGAGGATTTACGCGCCGACCGTCAGCCGGAGTTTACGCAACTCGACTGCGAGATGGCGTTCGTAACCCAAGAAGACGTGCTTTCCACCTTTGAGGGTTTGATGAAACATTTGTTCAAGAAAGAGAAAGGCATCGACATTGACACCTTGCCGCGCATGACGTGGAAAGAGGCCATGGAGAACTATGGTTCCGACAAGCCCGACTTGCGTTTTGACATGAAGTTCAAACCGCTGAACGAGGCTTTGAAAAAAGGCGTGTTCGGCATACTCGACCAAGCCGAATGGATTGGGGCGATTGTGGTGCCGGGTGCGGCCGAATATACGCGCAAGCAACTGGACGAGCTGACCGACTTTGTGAAACGTCCGCAGGTGGGTGCGTCGGGGCTGATGTACATTAAGTGTATGGCCGACGGCACGTATAAGTCGTCCATAGAAAAATACTATACACCCGAACAACTTAAAGCCGCCGCCGATATGGCCGAAGCCAAGAGCGGTGATTTGATTTTGATTCTTTGCGGTGCCACGCGCAAAACGCAAGTCGCTTTGGGGCAGCTGCGCCTTGAAATGGGCAGCCGTTTGGGACTGCGCCAACCGTTCGACTATAAGCCTTTGTGGGTGGTCGATTTTCCGCTTTTGGAGTGGGACGAAGAAGCCAAACGCTTTTTTGCCATGCACCATCCTTTTACCTCGCCCAAGCCCGAAGACGAAGCCCTTTTGGAGAGCGATCCCGGGGCGGTGCGCGCCAACGCCTACGACATGGTGATTAACGGCGTGGAGGTGGGCGGCGGCTCCATTCGTATTCACGACCGCGAATTGCAAAAACGCATGTTCAGAGCCCTCGGGTTTAGCGACGAAGAAGCCCAACTGCAATTTGGTTTTCTCTTGGGTGCTTTTGAATATGGCGCACCGCCCCACGGTGGTATCGCCTTTGGTTTTGACAGACTTTGTTCTCTCTTTGGCGGGGCGGAAAGTATTCGCGATTTTATCGCATTCCCAAAGAATAACGCGGGTAGAGACACCATGCTCGACGCGCCTTCGACCATTGCGCAAGCGCAACTCGACGAACTGAAGATAAAGTTGAAATAGCGCGGCGGTGTGCGTCGTGTGATTGTGCGGCCGTGTAGGCGATAGTGTCGGCGCGGTGTGAGAGTAAACCTCGTCGCGGCGGTGATGACGGCGAAATGTGCTTACGGCCGGATATGCACCTCTTGGGTGTAGCGGTCGCCGTTAAAGAGAAAGAAGACGAATTGGTAGAGGCCGGGGAGCAGGTCGCCTGTGCGCAGCACGTGATCGTAGTAGGGGTTGTCAATCGACATCACTTTTATTAAGTGGCCGCCCGTGCTGTAAACGCCAATCATCGAAAGGTCGGCTTCCCATTCCGTGTCGAAATAATAGCCTTGGTTATTGGGTAAGGCAAAAAGACGGATGGGCGAGGTTTGTTCCGTGTTTTGGTAAGGCCGCTTGTAAGTAAAGGTGGCGCGCAAGAAACTAAGAAAAAGGTCGGGCATATTGACAAAATCGGGCGCGGCCTCAAATCCGATAATCAGATAGAGTTCTCCTTTGTGGTTGGTATGCCCTTCGAAGGGGCGACGGTAGTTTTGCACCACGTGTTTGCCACCGGTGGGGGTTACATCAATATAGTCGATGACTTGCAAGTCGGCGCCGTCTTTGCCAAAAGTCCCTTTGTCAAAATTACTTTCCACCTGATATAAATACAGCTGCGCCGGTATTTTGAGCAGACTGCCGCCCTTAACGCAAACCCGTCCTTTGCCGGAGGCAGGCTTTGGCATATCGTAAATGTTGGTGTTGAACGTGATTTGATAAACGGAATTGGGTTGCAAGCCGGTGATATGACGGAAGGCATACACAAACAATTCGCCGCTGATGTTTTTGCCTTTGAAGAGCAAGCCGCTCTTTTCGCCTTGGGATGAAGACGCGCCAAAGAGATTCCAATAGACGGAAATGCCGTAGTCTTTGCGCATATTGGGTTGATAGCCCACTGCCGAGCCCACCCAACCATCGTCGCCGTTGTTGAAGGTGGTGTTATAGCTTTGGGCGTGGGCGCGCGGCGCGAAGAGAGCCGCCCCCAAAAGGAGGGTCAGGCCGCAAGCCGCCATAAGAGAGCCGAGCCGACGTGAGGCCGCCGCAGCCCGTGAGCCTGCGGAAGCTCGATGTGAGCCCGTAGCCACCCGGCGGCGCGGAAATCGTAACCAATCACTAACGAACATAGGCTTGCATTTGTTGTTGCATACGGGCGGCTTCTTCGCGCGCGGCCTGCGCGAAATCGGCCCCGGAAGAGGCGTAGAGAATACTGCGTGAGGCGTTGATGAGCAGGCCGATTTCGTCGCTCAGGCCGTAGCGGCACACCTCTTCGAGGCTGCCGCCCTGCGCGCCCACGCCCGGCACGAGGAGAAAGTGCTTTGGGATAATCCGGCGCACGTCCGAAAGAAATTCGGCACGGGTGGCGCCCACCACATACATCATATTTTCGTCGTTGCCCCAAGAGGAGGAGGTGCGCAACACCTGCTCGTAGAGATGTTTTTCCGTGGCCGCCGATGCGGAAGCCGTGGCCGCCCCGTTGTTTGCGCCACCCGCGATTTCCAAATTTTGGAAATCACGTGCGCCCGGATTAGACGTGAGGGCGAGTAAAACCACCCACTTGTCGGGCACTTGCAAAAATGGCTTGACCGAGTCTTCGCCCATATAAGGGGCCACGGTGATGGCATTAAAATTAAAGTCGCCCTTGGGGTCGAGATACGCTTGCGCATATTTAAGCGACGTGTTACCAATATCGCCCCGCTTGGCATCGGCAATGGTAAAAACGTTGAACTTTTGCAGATAGTCGATGGTTTTTTTGAGCGACATCATGCCTTTAAGCCCGTAGGCCTCATAGAACGCGAGGTTGGGTTTGTAGGCCACCGCGTAGTCTAAGGTGGCATCGATGATGGCTTTGTTGAACGCAAAAATCACATCCTCTTCCTCTTTCAAACAAGCGGGAATCTTGCTCATATCGGGGTCTAATCCCACACAGAGAAAAGACTTTTTTTTGCGAATTTCGGCTATCAGTTCGGAGCGGTTCATAGTATATTACTTTCTTCGGTTATCATTTTTTTTTTCGTGCCAGCGCAGGGCCTAACACGCACCGCGCAAGGCTCAACCCGCGCGGCGAAAAGTGCAGGGCCTTATCCTACGTTTTCTTTCAGTTTTTCGGCGTTTTCGGCCAGTTGCAAGGCATCAATCACATCTTGTATATCGCCATCCATAAAATTACCGAGCGAGTAAATCGTAAAGTTGATGCGATGGTCGGTAACGCGGCTTTGCGGATAGTTATAGGTGCGAATTTTGGCCGAGCGGTCGCCCGTCGAAACCATGGTTTTGCGCTTGGAAGAAATCTCGTCCAAGTATTTTTGGTATTCGATTTCGTAGATGCGGGTACGCAATACTTTCAAGGCTTTTTCGTAGTTTTTGATTTGCGATTTCTCGTCTTGAATGGCCACCACAATGCCGGTGGGAATGTGGGTGAGGCGCACGGCGGAGTAGGTGGTATTGACCGATTGGCCGCCGGGTCCCGACGAACAATAAGTGTCTTTGCGAATGTCGTTGGCTTTGAGTTCTACGTCAAATTCGTCGGCTTCGGGCAGCACCACCACCGAGGCGGCCGAGGTATGCACCCGGCCTTGGGTTTCGGTTTCGGGCACCCTTTGCACACGGTGTACCCCCGATTCGTATTTGAGAATGCCATACACCCCGTCGCCCATCACGTTCATCACAATTTCTTTGTAGCCGCCCGCCGTGCCTTCGGTAAAGTCCACGGTCTCCATTTTCCAACCGCGTTTTTCGCAGTAGCGCACATACATGCGATACAAATCGCCCGCAAAAATGGCCGCTTCGTCGCCACCCGTTCCGGCGCGAATTTCCAAAATGGCATTCTTCGAGTCTTGGGGATCGGCCGGAATGAGCATAATGCGGATGTCTTCTTCCAGTTGCTCTTTCTCGGCGGTAAAGGTGTTGAGTTCCTCTTTGGCCATGTCTCGAAATTCTTCGTCCTTTTCGTGGGCGAGCACTTCTTTGGCATTGGCGATGTTATCGATGAGGTTTTTGTATTGCTTGTAGGCGGCCACAATAGGCTGCAAGTCCTTGTAGTCTTTGCTCAGTTTGATGTACCGCTTCATGTCGGCCATCACTTCCGGCTGATTCATTTCCTGCTCGATTTCGAGAAATCGCCGGTTTAACGCTTCTAATTTATCTAACATAATCCACTATTGTCGTCTTCGTTAGGGGAAAACGACTATTTGGCAAAGTTAAGGTAAATTAGGCGTAAAGTCAAGCGGGATAAGCCCGTTTATACGCACAGCACTCGGTTAATAACGTTGAAGGGTTATCGCACCCACTTGCCGTGGCTGATTTTGCCGTCGCGCCACTCTATGCGGAAGAAGTAGAAACCGGACGGATAGGCCGCCGTGGGCAACACGGCTTGCATACCCCTCACGGCTTGTGTGCGCAATACTCGTCCTTGCACATCCAAAAGCACCACACGGGCCATCTCTTGTTCGGCTTCAAAATGCAGATTCTCCACCGCCGGATTGGGATAGACTTTAAGACCGCGCAGCTCGTTGAGCGCTTCGTTGTCGGCGTTGTCTTCGGTGGCCGAAGCCGTAAAGACGTTACTGCCGAGAACGATATAAGTAAAAGAGGGTTCGGTGGAAACCACCTTAAAGTCTTTGTCAATCCATTCTTGGAAGCTGAAACCTTTCATCATATCGACAGAAATCTGCACGGTGTCGCCAAAGTGATAGTACCCTGCACCGGCTGTTACACCGGCTTTTCCGGGATAGATTTCCAATTCGATGATGTATTCGGTGGGCTTGAAGAGCGCGGTGTAAAGACGCGGCCCGTCGATATACGGAATTTTCAACGTTGCACTGTCCGACACAATTTCGCCGTTAAGGGTCCACGCCACAAAGTCGAAGTGGGGGGCAGGGATGGCTTCCAAAACGGTGGAAGACCCGTGGTTAAACGTACCCGTGCCACGGAAGGTGCCGCTGTTGGCCGGTGAAGCGGTGGCGATGATGTCGTAGGAAAACGGGTCGAAAACGGCCGTCAGACCCAAGGGGCGGTCCACCCGATAGGTGAGCCGGGGTTGCTTTAAGACTTCGCTCGTAAAGAGGGCCGAAAGCACGGTGTCTTCGGCCGAGATTTCATCCAACTGCCAGCAGCGGAACGTATGCACACTGTCGGGCTTGGCCACCAACACCACATTCGACAAATAAGGATAGTTGCCGCCGCCCGACAAACTGCCACCCGATTCGGTGTTGAGCGAGATGGTGTAGGCGTTGGGTGCAAAGACAGCCGTATAGGTAACGGATTGGGTGGCCGGGAAAATAAACGGATTGTCGGTCGAAACGCGCTCGCCCTTGTCGTTGTTCCAGGCCAAGAACGCATAGCCGGGGTCGGGGATGGCGGTGATGGTAACGTTGTTGTTTAAGAGAAAACGTCCTTCGCCGCTCACCTTTCCTTCACCAAGCGTATGTAGGGTAATGGTGAGGGTGTCGGTATATAAAAAGGCGGTAAATGTGCTGTCGCGCCCCACCACAAAACTATAGCGTTTGTCGCGCGACAGTACAAAGTGCCGGTTATTGGTCCAACGGCTGAAATAGTAGTTGGGATTGGGAATTACCTCAATGGTGGCCTCCTCGCCGTATTGATAAGAACCGCCCCCTTTAACTGTACCCGTTGCGATGGGAGACAAGTTCAAATCGATGCGGTATCGAACGGGCGTAAACACGGCCACAGCCTTGGTTTCTCCGCCAACCTTCCACAGATAAACGCTCTCTTCGGAGGTCTTAACTCCGTTGATTTCCCAATGTGAGAACTTGTAGCCGTAGGCCGCCGTGGCGGTTACTTCTACTTCGGCGTTGTAGTCATAAAGACCATCGCCGCCCTCCACAAAGCCGCTGCCGTCAATGGAGGCTTCGGTACTTACGTAGAATTTCTTGGGTTTGAATACGGCTGAAACGGCGGTGTCGCGGGTTATGACGAATTGGGTAATTTTGGCGGTGGAAAACACCGTTTCGGGCTTGTTGGTCAGCACCCATTTTACAAATTCGTAACCAAAGAATGGTTCGGCGGTGAGGGTTACGGTGCCGAGATAGGGTTGCTCTGTGCCGCCGGAATAGGTTACCATCCCCATGGTCGGGTCGGTGCTTTGGACGGTGAGTTGAAATTCTTCGGGTTCAAAGACGGCATAAATCGCGGTGTCGGATACCGGGTTTAGCGTAAAAGGATTACTCTTGATTTTGCGTCCCGTCTTATCGGTAAAGTGAGCAAACCGGTAGTTGTTCGCGGGAACGGCCTCCAAAACGATGGGTTGACGGTGAAGGAGCTTGATGGTCGTGTCGTGATTTTGAGAGGTCTTTTCGCCCATGGTAAGAGTGACGGTGCCAAGGGCAGAGGTTTGATTTTTGAAGTTCAGAGTGTAGAGGTTGGTGTCGAATACGGCTTGGGCCGTGGTGTTGCCGGCTATGGCAAAGGTATAGGGATTTTCTGTTTTTTCTATGTCTTCACCTGTAGATTCTTCGCTAAGTCCGTCAATGTGCAGTTTCCATTTTACAAAGTGGTTGCCTACCGAGGGGCGGGCGGTGAGCGTGGCTTGGG
>QLIP01041595.1_pt1 | contig 16589 bp, 13 predicted proteins | sample 1769771 | NCBI WGS metagenome assembly QLIP01 (sample SAMN09428762, study PRJNA476227) | Gut metagenome, whole genome shotgun sequencing project. | isolation source: cecum | host: Rhizomys sinensis | place: China: Jinsha town of Minqing, Fujian Province | collected 2013-09-23
CTTAATTTTATAAGTGCTACCAACCGGAAAAAACCGCTGACCCCATAACTCCCTATCCATCAATACACTCCACCTCAACCATCCCCGCCCGCGCAACAAAAAAAGGACTGCTTTCGCAGTCCTTCGAGTGATTCGCGCAGGATTCAAACCTGCAACCTTCTGATCCGTAGTCAGATGCTCTATTCAATTGAGCTAGCGAACCATGCCCCTTTTTTGAACGGTTGGCTCCGTTTTAGTGATTCGCGCAGGATTCAAACCTGCAACCTTCTGATCCGTAGTCAGATGCTCTATTCAATTGAGCTAGCGAACCAACATTGTTATTAAGAGCAAACTCAACAATCATTTGTCCCGTTTGCGAGTGCAAAGTTAGTACATTTTTCTGAGTCTACCAAATTTTTTAGTCAAAAAATGTAATTTTTTTTATTTTTTTTCTGTGTTTGGAGTCTTTACGGCCTTTGTGTTTATGGCTGTAAAGAGAGGTATTCGGTGAGGTATTGAGCACTTTTCTCGCCGTCTACGCAGATTTCGAGTAGGGTGGAGTGAGTTGATTTCCACATAGTTGAGAGTGCTTTGGCGAGAGTCTCGTTTGTGTCGGCGTGCAGGTATTGCCATTCGTTGGCTTCGGCAAGCTGGCGAATCGGGGTTTGGGGGTCGGCACAGAAGAGTTCTTCGCGTTGTTCGATGGCTCGAGTGGTTGGGATGAAGCGGAATATTCCCCCTCCTTGGTTGTTGATGACAATAATTTTTAGGTTGGGAGCCAGTTCGCGTGCGCTTAAAAGGTCGGTGTCGTAGGCAAATGAGACGTCGCCTGTGATGAGTAGGGTTGGTTTTTGGTATGTTGTAGAGAGACCCACGGCTGTAGCTGTCGAGCCGTCGATGCCCGATACGCCGCGATTGCAGTAGCTGGCGTGCGGTATGCGGTCGGTGAAGAGCTGTGCATAGCGAATTGGGGTTCCGTTCGACAGCACAAGGTTCCAGTCCGAAGGAATTGAGTTGAGCAGTTTGTGGTAGATGTTCAGCTCAAGAAATTCCTTTTCGTTATTGAGGCAGAGCTTACGGTGTGCTAAGCGCGATTCGTTGTATATCTCTGTCCATGCCGATTTATATCCAACTGCTTTCTCTGTGCTCTGCTTTGCGAGGAGTTTTGACATCTTTTTGAAGAATTCGGTGGGTGAGACTTCGATGTGTTTTGTGAGCGAGCGGAAGCAGTCGGCACATGTTTGGGTATCGGCCAAGGTCCAGTGCTGGGCTGGGGGATTTGACCGGATAAATTCTTTGAGTTTGCGCGACACCAAGGCGCCTCCAATCGAAATGACCACGTCGGGTTGCAGGGATTGCAAGTCGTGCTTGGTTGGGTCGAGATAGGAGATGACGGTGTCGATGCAGTAAGGATCTTCATGCAGATGCAAGTTGGAGATGGTCTCGGCGAATATTTTGACTTGAGGCAATTTGTTGAAGCGTCCGAGCCAATTGTTCAATTCGCTATTTGGGGGCATAAATCCGGCTACTACAAGAATCTTTTTGCCCGCTAATTCTTTTGCCAGTGCGCCATAGGTTTGAGGTGAGAGTATTTTATCTTCGATAAAGTCGATGACGCGCGGTTGGGATGGCGAGAATGGAATGGTGCGCGAGAGTGGGTTGTCGAGGCGGATGTTGATATGCACGGGGCCAGGGATGCCTGATGTGGCAAGGTTGAGGGCTTCATTTACGGTGCGGTTCACATACCAGCCCATTTCGGTGTCGTCGAGTCGTTCGACGGGGATATCGAAACTGCCCTTCACGATGTTTGCCAACGCACCGGGCTGTCGTAGTGTTTGAGAGTCGTCTTGATCTATCCATTCCAACGGACGGTCGGCCGATATGACAATAAGGGGCACTGACTGGTAATATGCTTCGGCCACAGCCGGGGCATAATTATATAAAGCAGTGCCCGAGGTGCAAGCAATTGCGACGGGACGTTGTGTGCCGATGGCCTTTCCGAGGGCAATGAAAGCAGCTGCACGTTCGTCGATAATGACCGTGCGTTTGAATGGCCGACAGCTGACACCGATCAGTAGCGGCGTGTTACGACTACCTGGCGAGAGCACAAATTCTTTTACGCCTTTAGCCCAAAGGATGTCGAGTAGGGTTCGACAGTATGAATTTGCCGTGTCGTGCTTATATGCTTGCGTGTTTGTCATATTGAAGTTCTCTAAAATTGAAGTTGTTTAAACTTATTTACGAATCCTAAAATGTAGTTGAATTTTATTCTTTTATTAACCTTTGCGGATCTTTTTGGCTGCTTTTTTTCCTCTCATCGGAACCAACCGGAAGGTTGGTTCCTCTTCGAGTGAAAAAATCAGCTCAAAAATCTCTCGCAAATCTTAATAAAAAATAAGTTTAAACAACTTCATTATTTAAGAACGAAAGAAAAATGAAGTTGTTTAAACAACTTCATTTTTTGTTATACGAACTTTGCCGGGTGATATCCGAGAAGAAATGCCGATGCGTCCATTCGTTTTTTGCCGGCGGGCTGAAGCGAGAGGATCTCGAGTGTGCCGTTGGTTGTGGCCACAAAGAGGCGGCGGCGATCGGTAACTGTATCGCCTGGTTGGCTGCCTTCAGGCATCTGGAAGTCATTGTCAACGCGCGATGCATAGATTTTGACATCGGATTCTTTCCCGTTTGCGTCAATCATTGTTGTGAATGCCGTGGGTATTGGCGAGAGTCCGCGAATATGATTATGAATTGCGATAGCGGGTCGGTTCCAGTCTATGCGACAGTGCTCTTTGAAAATCTTAGGAGCAGGGGAGTGGTCGCCCTCAGGCTGGGGGGTGGTTTGGAGCGAGCCGTCGATGATGGCATCAACGGTTTCGATTACCATGTCGGCACCGATGTGCATCAGCCGGTTGTATACGCTTTCAAAATTGTCGTCATCGGCGATGGGCGTTGAACGCGAGGCGATGATGTCGCCCGTGTCGATTTCATGTTTGAGGAAGAAGGTGGTGACGCCGGTCTCTTTGTCGCCCGCCATGATGGCGTGGTTGATAGGTGCGGCACCGCGATATTTTGGCAGGAGTGAGCCATGGAGGTTGAATGTGCCGAGGCGGGGCATCTGCCACACCACTTCGGGGAGCATTCGGAAAGCGATGACGATAAACAGGTCGGCGTTGATTTGACGAAGCTGATCCACGAACTCAGGTGCCTTTAGTTTTTCGGGTTGAAGCAACGGGAGGTTTTTCTCTACAGCATAACGTTTCACGTCGCTTTCGATCAGTTTTTTTCCACGACCGCCCACTTTGTCGGGCATTGTTACGACGGCCGCCACATCGTATCCGTTATCAACGAGTCGAGCCAGCGATTCAACTGCAAATTCCGGCGTACCAAAGAATACTATTTTGAGATTATCTTTTGTCATCTGTTTTATTTGTTTAAGAGAAGTTGTTTAAACTGAACTGATTTAAACAACTTGGAAAGTTAATCCTCCGTGAAGTGTCGAAGCACGCGACGATAGGAGTTGAAAATTTTTGATTTAGAGACGAAGCCAACATATTTGCCGTCCTCTACTACAGGTAGGTTCCAGGCGTTGGTGCGGTCGAATGTCTCCATTACATGATCCATCGGCTGGTTGATTTCGATAACGGCCGGGGGTGAAGACATGAAGTGCGACACGTGCATCTTTTTGTAAAGGTCGGCGCGGAACATAATGTTTCTAATTTCATCGAGCAAGACTATACCTTTCAGATTATTCTCATCGTCGATTACGGGGAAAAGGTTACGGTTCGACACCGAGATAACGTCTACCATCTCCTTCAGGTTCATCTCCGGGCGCACGGTCTTGAAGTCTTTTTCGATAAGGTTGTCGACCTTTAGCAGGGTCAGAACGGTTTTGTCTTTCTGGTGCGTCAGGAGGTCGCCCGCTTTAGCCAAACGGAATGAGTAGATGCTGTAGGGGAGGAAGATGCGGATTGTGATATATGCCAACGATGAAACGATGAGCAAGGGGAGGAAGAGATTGTAGCCACCGGTCATCTCGGCCGTAAGGAAGATTGCCATAAGCGGGGCGTGCATAACGCCGCTCATCACACCGGCCATGCCCATAAGAGCAAAGTTTTTCTGCGACAGTTCGACACCTAAGTCAAGGTTATTGATGACGTATGCGAAAAGGAAGCCTGTGAGTGCACCAACAAAGAGCGATGGTGCAAACGTACCGCCCACACCACCGGCACCGTTTGTGGCCGATGTTGCGAATGCTTTGGTCAAAGCCACCAAACCGATGAAGATTGCAAGAAACCATACGTTGTCGCGATCCACATAGAAGAATGTACCGTCGAGCACCTTCGATACATCGCCCAACAGGAGGTTATTGATTGCACCGTATCCTTCGCCATAGAGGGGAGGGAAAAGGAAGATCAGTACGGCAAGAATCAAGCCTCCCACCACAATTTTAGACGCCTTGAATTTAAACTTGCCGAACATCGATTCCATCATAAACATCACCTTGGTGAAATAGAATGACATCAGACCGCATACTATTCCAAGCAGGATAGTGTAGGGGATTTTGCCAGTGATGAAGGGTTCGCTTTGCGAGAAGAAGAACTCGGCATCGTAGCCTTCAAGAACATATGCAACCACCGCACCCGCCACCGACGAGAGAACGAGTGGCATCACGGTCATGCCTGTGAGGTCGATCATCAAAACCTCGAGAGTGAAAAGCATACCAGCAATAGGGGCGCGGAAGATACCCGCAATGCCGGCTGCCGCACCGCATCCCACCAGAATCATAAGAATTTGAGGCGAGAGGCGGAAGGCCTTACCCACATTCGAGCCGATGGCCGCACCGGTGAATACGATTGGACCCTCGGCTCCGACCGAACCGCCAAAGCCGATTGTAATCGAAGAGGAGATAAGCGACGCATACATATTGCGTTTCTTGAGGCGTGATTTGCGACGAGAGATGGCATAAAGCACCTTTGTCACACCATGCGAAATATTATCCTTCACCACAAAACGCAGGAATAGCGTTACGATAAGGATTCCCACCACCGGGTAGACCAGGTATACCCAGTTGGCCGATGTTGTATTGATATGTTCGGTCAGGAAGCCTGAAATGAGATGAATCAGGAATTTTAGGAGCTGAGCGGCAAATCCGCAAATCACGCCGACCACGAGGGCCAACACGATGAGCAGATTCTTCTCCTTTATGTGCTGTTCGCGCCATGTGATAACCTTGAGCCACCATTGGGTGAAGCAGTTATTTCTTTCTTTGTATGCCATTGTAATTGTATTTGCGACTTACATTCCGGAGCCGCGGATTATGGTTCTAATTGTGTATATTATGATTTTAATATCGAGCGAAATCGATAGGTTTGTAATGTAAAGCAGGTCGTACTGAGTGCGTTCTACCATCTGTTTCAGGGTCGATGCGTATCCGAACTTAACCATACCCCACGACGTAATGCCCGGCTTGACTTCAAACGTCAGGCAGTAGTATGGAGCTTCTTTGAGAATTTGACGCACAAAGAAGTTTCGTTCCGGGCGGGGTCCGACAATCGACATATCGCCCTTCAGAACATTCCAGAACTGAGGCAACTCGTCGAGGCGGTATTTACGAAGAGTTCGTCCCAGGGGGGTGACACGTTCATCGTTGACCGACGACAGTTGAGGTCCATCTTTTTCGGCATCAGTGGTCATGGTGCGGAACTTATAGATGCGGAAAGGGCGTCGGTGGAGTCCGATGCGTTCCTGGCTATAAATTACAGGACCGCGGCTTGTCAGCTTGATTGCCAGCGCCAATGTCAGCAACAGAGGCGACAGGAGTAGAAGCACCAGAATGGATAAAAGTTTATCGAACAGCCATTTGATGTTCGTAGAGAAATCGTTGAGTCTCGACGATGTCAGATTGACATAAAGGCTACCCATGATGTCGTTCATATGGATACCAGATGTCACGACCGAATAAGTGTCGGGTCGGATACGAACCGGAATCTCAAGCTGATATAGCAGACTTAAAACATTCAGCAACTCCTCTTCGCGAACACTCTTAACGTCGATAATGACTTGATCCAGCTTCATGCGCTTCGAATATTCCATCATATCTTCCGACGTCATTACATGGCCGTTGTGCACCAAGTCGAAATTTTCGTTGACATAGAAATGCCCGACACAATTGAATTTGAATCTGGGATTAGTGTCGATTGAGCCCGGCATCTCGTCGGGATGGTTGATTTGGTGCGAGATGAGTAGAGTGTTTAACACTACAGGATTGCGGCGAAAATATCGGAGTGATGCCGACGTGATTAGAAGTCGGCCGGAATATGTTAACGAGAACAGGAAGAGACAGCTCGACACAATTATCAAGAAATCGGTGGTTTTCAATCCGCCCGTATCGTTAGTCATAAGACCCAGAAAGATGAGTAATGCCCCCGCTGAAGCAGTTGCAAGAGTGGAGAGAAATTCCTGAAGTCGCGACTTGAAGAAGGGGTGGTTGTAGTATCCCGAAATCCAATATATTCCCAACAGAAGGATTGGAATCACCAACTGCTCTGTTAGAATCTTCGAAGATAACAGAAATGAACTCAGCGAACTGAATTCTTCTGGAATTTGCGTCAGAATCCGATATCGAAAAATATTGATGAGAAGGAATGCAATCGAAGTAGTGAAGTAATCGGAGAGGATATACTTCAACCGTTGCCATAATATGTCGGAACGCTTCAATCTCATTCTCTTATCGGATGATGGTAATTACGTTTGAATCTGTAACTTTAATGATGTTGCTGGGAGAGGCATTGGCTGCGTTGCGACCATATTCCACAACATAATCTACAGCCTCCAAAATTTCGGGCGCTATATCGGCAAAAGACGCCGGGGCCTTTTCGCCGCTAATATTAGCCGAGGTCGAAACGATAGGAGCCCCGAAACGTTGACATAAAGTGCGAGAAAATGCCTCATTGGTGATGCGAAAACCTGCCGAGCCATCTTCGGCCTTCAGGTTATCGGCGATGGAGCGCGGCCGATCGTAAATGATGGTGAGCGGATTTACGGCAACGTCGATAAGTTGCCACGCAGCTTCGGGCACCTCCTCGACGGCCGACTGCAATTGCCCGTCCGAGCCAACCAGCGACAGCATGGACTTGGCGTCGGCACGACGTTTAATTTCATATATACGTTTCACGGCCTCGGCGTTGCGTGCATCGCACCCGAGCCCCCAGATTGTGTCGGTGGGGTAGAGAATCACTCCGCCATGGCGCAGCACCTCTAAAGCCTTTGAAATATCCTCTTTCATACTAAGATAAATTGTCAGAACGACTTTGTGATAAAGTTGTCTAAGTGACAAGATGTTATAACTTATTTCACGTCAATGTTTTCAATCTCTTCGAGCCAGAGGGCTGCAGAGGCGTCGGATGGCATTCGCCAATCGCCGCGTGGCGAGAGCGAGACGCTACCCACCTTAACACCGTCGGGCATAGCCGAACGCTTGAACTGCTGATTAAAGAATCGACGATAGAATGTGCGTAACCAATGCTTGATTGTCGCATCATCGTATACGCCCGCAAATGCGTGTTGTGCCAGATAAAAAATCTTGGTTGGCGAGAAGGCATTGCGCATCATATTGTAAAGGAAGAAATCGTGGAGTTCATAAGGACCTACAAGATCTTCTGTTTTTTGCAAAATCTTATCATCGTTGTCGGCAGGCAGAAGCTCCGGACTGATGGGGGTATCAATAATGTCTTCCAATACCGATTTTAGTTCGGCAATTCCGCAATTGTCGGCATAAATCTGAACAAGATGACGAACCAGTGTTTTGGGAATTGAGGCGTTTACGCCATACATCGACATTTGGTCGCCGTTGTAAGTGCACCAACCCAGTGCCAATTCCGACAAGTCGCCAGTTCCGATCACGATGCCTCCGACCTTGTTGGCCATATCCATCAGGATTTGGGTGCGTTCGCGTGCCTGTCCGTTTTCATATACGGCGTCATGAACCGATTCATCGTGCTTGATGTCGCTGAAATGCTGGCGCACCGATTCGGCAATCGATATTTCGTGGGTTGTTGTTCCTAGCAAATCCATGAGTCTGAGCGCATTGGCATATGTGCGTCCGGTGGTGCCGAACCCAGGCATAGTTATGGCAATGATATCCTTGCGCTCATATCCCAACATATCATAGGCCTTGGCGGCTACGAGAAGTGCCAGGGTTGAATCGAGTCCGCCCGAGATGCCAATCACGGCGCGACGGCAGTTAATGGCGCGCATGCGTTGTGCCAAACCCCAAGCCTGCATCGACAGAATCTCTTCGCAACGACTTTTGAAGGCCTCGGGCGTACCATCGGTGAATGGATGGGCCGAGATATAGCGTTTTATGTCGTTGCCCCAGACCTCATTGTAGTAATCGGGTATTTTAATGGTAGTGTAGGTTGATTGTCCGGGGGTAACGGCATCGGAGAAGGATGAGAACTTCAGGCGGTCGTTGCGCAGAAGTTCAGTGTCGATGTCGGCCACTTCCGGGCGTGACTGGAGCTGGAAGCGGTCGGCATGACGCAAGATACGTCCGTTTTCAGCGATGATGCGGTTTCCGGCAAAAGCAAGATCGGTCGACGACTCACCCACACCTGCCGAGGCATATACATATGCACAGCGGCATCGAGCCGATTGCGCTTGGATAAGCGACAGCAGATAGTCGTGTTTTCCCGCCTGTTCGTTAGTGGCCGAAAGATTCAGGATAATTTCGGCGCCAGCCTGAGCCATATGACAGCTTGGCGGAATGGGTACCCAAAGATCTTCGCAAATCTCGATTCCGAACGTTACGCCTTTATAGCTGAAAAGAAGATCGGTGCCAAATGGTACACCATCTTCAGAGGCTCCAAGCCGAGTAGGAGTTACGGGTGCGGGTGTAAACCATCGCTTTTCGTAGAACTCGTTATAATTTGGAAGGTGCTGTTTGGGCACGATTCCATACACGTTGCCGTCAAGAATAACGGCAGCGCAATTATAGAGCGAATTCTGGAATTGGAATGGGAGTCCGACCACTATAGCCGTAGAGTGCCATTTAGCCGACTGCAGGGCAATGGTTGATAGGGCATCGTAGGCGGCAGTCAGAAGGTTCGACTGATAGAAAAGGTCGGCACATGTATATCCTGTGATACACAATTCCGGGAGTACAAGCAGGTCGGTGCCCTGTTCGGCGGCCCATTCTGCCTGTTTAATTATAGAGTCGACGTTGAACTTCACATCGCCAGGTTTGACTTCGGGAGTGGCTGTTGCAACGCGAAAAAAATTCAAATTATTCATAGCAAAAAAACTATATCGATTGTTTTCGATGAAGTTGTTTCATCAACTACTAAGATTCGTAAATTAGTTTAAGCAACTTCATCTTGCAAAGATAATGAAACCTTTTTGAATAAATTGATTTTTTTTGAAAAATATGAAGTGGGGGATATAAAAAATCTGACAGGGGATGGATACAAAAAAAAGAGAGGTCTGCGATTGCAGACCTCTCGATGTATCTGAAAGATGCTCGGCTTATTAAGCGAGAGCCTCTTTAACTGCATCATTAGGCACCATTTCCTCTTTGAAAACATAAGCGCCCGTTTTCGGAGACTTCTCCATTTTGATGACTTTGCTGTAGGTACGTCCTTCACCTTTCTGAAGCGACGCGACGGTTTTCTTTGCCATAGTTCAGAGTGCTTATTTGATTTCTTTGTGAACGGTTACTTTCTTCAAGATCGGGTTGTATTTCTTCAACTCCATACGACCTGTTGTATTCTTACGGTTTTTGGTAGTGATGTAGCGAGACATACCGGGCATACCGCTAGCCTTATGTTCGGTGCACTCGAGGATTACCTGTACTCGATTGCCTTTAGCTTTCTTTGCCATATTTTACTTGAATTAGAGGGAAAGGATTTTGATGTCTTTAAAATCGAGATTACCCTCGGCCTCTGCTTTCTTAAGAGCTGCGTTAAGACCGATCTTGTTGATTGTGCGGAGCGCGTGTGCTGATACACGGAGCACGATCCACATATCTTGCTCAACCCAATAGAATTTCTTAGTGTGCAAGTTTACCTCGAACTTGCGCTTGGTGCGACGCTTTGAGTGAGATACGTTATTTCCCACCTGCGCCTTCCTGCCTGTGATTTGACAAACTTTAGACATGGCTGTTTGTATAATTCTAAATATAATTTTTAACTTAATGTCCGGGCCGCCATCGCAGTTCTCATATCATCGCTAATTGCATCATTTTAGCGACTTTTTTGGATGAGCCACAAAACGAATGCAAAATTACCACTTTTTTATGACTCGTGCAAATTTTTTTCTCTTTTTTTTGTTTTTTCTCGCTTTTGGATAAGATTTTAGATAGACTTATCTACAGGTCTGGGCTTCTTTTGGGGGGTGGAAGCTTTTTAGTTGGGGCTTTTATTGAGGGCGGCCTTGAGGGGAGCAGCTTTTCGCTGGCGACGGGACGCCGACGCCCGGGGCGCATGAATGCGCCTACACTCAACACAAAGCGGCGCGCCTATCTGGCCCACTGATTAGGCACAAAGCGGTGCGCCTATCTGGCCCACTGATTAGGCACAAAGCGGCGCGCCTATCTGACTCAGGGCGTCTGCACCAAATGCGGCGCCTGTTTTACCCACCGATAGCTCACAAAGCGGCGCGCCTGTTGGTCTATGTTGGGGGCAACAGGCGCGCGGTGATGTTTAAATTTTTTTTACCACATGGGGGTGAAGGGCTCGGTGGGTTTTAGCTCTGCATTGGCGCAGCCGGCATAGGCTTGATGGTTCGTGCAGTCGAGCTTCAGCACGGGTGCGCCAGGCTTGAGATCGAGCGTGGTGAGGTCGATCCAGAAGTCGGCATACGAGTCGGCAAACTTGAAGTAGTAACGCATATTTATAAGGTCGGAGATACTTCGCCATTGTGTGCTGCTCAGTGTGCCTTTATCGGGAACTTCATACAGGAAGGGCACCGTAATTGCGCCCATAACCGATGATAGCGAGCCATATGCCTGCCAGTAATCGAGGTTGGTGGGAACGTGGTTGATCCAATATGTGCCGCGAATAAAGCGGTCGAAACTTGAGTGCGAGCCCGGCAGGAAGGTTTCGCCGTTGATGGCATCCCAATATTGCTGTACGGCTTGATGCACGGAATAAGCAGGTTCGTTGGTCAGCACACGGATCTCGCGGTCGTGGTATAGATTTACTTTACCATCGAAGAATTCTACAACCAGGTTGTCGCCCGTGGCATCTGTGAGCTGGAAGTGGATTGTGGCCACAGTACCGCTGTCGAAGGTTGCTCCGGCAATGCCGAAGCCATTATTATCGAACCACTCTGCAACTTCGGCGACGGTGGTGAACTGATCGAGGAAGAAACTAACAATAACTGCAAGACTCATTACGGGCGTATCGCTGTCGGGTTTAGCTGCGGGATATTGCGACTTTCGGCAGAATAGACCGTTCATTACCAGTCCTTTTTCATTCATGCCCTCTGTAGCTCCGCCATCATAGCTGACGGCCAATGCGGTGCCATACTTGGAGGTCCAGGTATATTTGGCGCCGGTATTCATACTTTCTTTTGCTATACCTGCGGGGTAGACGTAGATATCGGTGGGGATGGGGTTCATCCAATCAAGAGTGCGTCCCACCAAAAGCACAGGCTCACTGCCCGTGCCTTGATACACCACGCGCGAGCATCCGAAGCCGAATTTATCTTGTGTTTGAAGAGTCATAAGTTAAAATATTTAAGGGTAATTGTATAACATTGCTGATTCTTCAACACTTAGGGGAGCTGATAGGTTCAAAAAAATAGGCACCGCAAGGTTTGCGGTGCCGTACTTTTTTGTTTGAGTCTTGGATTAAGCGGGGAGAGCTGCGTTAGTGCCGCGTACGGCGTCAGCGCTCTTCTTGAAGAGAGCCTTCTCCTCTTCGTTAAGTTCGATCTCAACGATCTTCTTGATACCGCCCTTGCCCAATACACAGGGAACACCGATGCAGATATCGCTTTCGCCGTATTCGCCCTCGAGCATAGCTGAGCAGGGGATGATGGCGTTCTGATCGTGGATGACAGCCTCAACAACCTCAGCTGCAGCAGCACCCGGTGCATACCAAGCTGAAGTGCCAAGAAGTTTAGTAAGAGTTGCACCACCAACCATTGTGTCGGCTGCAATCTTGTCGAGCTCCTCGTCTGAAAGGAAGTTGCTTACCGGAATACCGCGGAGTGTAGCGAAGCGCTTCATCGGGATCATAGTAGTGTCGCCGTGACCACCAATCACAAAGCCTTCAACCTCGTTCGGGTTTGCGTTCAAAGCCTGAGAGAGGTAGTATTTGAAGCGGCTGCTGTCGAGTGCGCCACCCATACCGATGATACGGTTCTTGGGGATGCCTGCAACTTTATGAATCAAGTAAGTCATCGTATCCATCGGGTTAGACACGCATACGATTACAGCCTCGGGGCTGTGAGCAAGTACGCTTTCAGTTACCTGCTTAACGATGCCTGCGTTAACGCCGATGAGCTCCTCGCGGGTCATGCCCGGCTTGCGGGGGATACCAGAAGTGATAACCACAACATCGCTACCAGCAGTAGCCTCATAGTTGTTAGTTACACCTATGATGCGAGTGTTCATATCGAGCAAATTAGCAGTCTGCATCATATCCATGGCTTTTCCTTCAGAAACGCCCTCTTTGATGTCGATCATTACTACTTCGTCAGCGATCTCGCGAAGAGCCATTACGTTGGCTGCAGTAGCGCCTACATTACCAGCGCCTACAACGGTTACTTTTGACATAGTTTCTTGTGTTTTAGGTATTTGTATTATAATTATATACTAAGTTTAGTGAAAGATATAGTTGCCGTTATCTCTCTATCTTACAAAATTATTGAAAAAAAATTATAATTGCAAGTATACACTCTTTTTTTTTATTCAAGTTGTTGAGAAATGATTTGCTATTTCTCGTTGCTGAAACTCTTTTGTGAGGGTATAGAAGCGGATGGGCGCATAAATCGGCTGCCGATGCCGAACCAGGATACGGCGGCCAATAGGGTTGTGAGCAGGCAGAATAGTAGAAAAATGACCCAAACTTCAAGACGATCGTGCAATAGTACCCAAAGGGTTTGTCCAACAGGATAGTGGTAAAGATACATGTCGTATGAAAGGTTGTTTCTGCCGTTTAGTATCTTTAGCCAGCTTGGGGATACGGAAGCCAGGACCACAAGCGTGGTAATGATGGCCGGGGTTAGCAGAAAATCGGCATAATCGACACAGCAGTTAATTGCGACGCCAAATGCGCAAGCCGCAAGAAGCGTGATCTTATGGCGCAAAATCCAATCGAGATGGAACGATAAAAAGACTCCACAATAGAAATACATCATCTGGCCAAAGAATTGGCGACCAAGAATGGCGTAAATTTCCGAACCGGTTGAGACATACAGAAGATGGAAAAGAATCCGATAGCCAAACGATAATATATAAATAGAACCAAATATCCATTTCATGTTCCATTTTACATGGGCTATGATATAGGCAACAACAGGAACGCTGAAGTAGAGAGCCCACTCGACTTTGATAGTCCAGAGAGAACCATTTACGGCCGGGAACGTATTTTGGGTAAAGACACCGGGAAGGTCGGGTTGGATAAAATTAAGAGTTGCCAGATTAGCCGCGATATATTTGTAAAGCTGCAAGGAGTCGAAATATTCCGAGAATGAGAGAGTGGAGAGAGCGGAGAGTCCGAAGGCGCAAAGCAGCACAATAAATGAATAGGCGGGCAGAATGCGTGCGGCGCGGCGCGCAATGTAATTCTTAAGATTCGGGCGTTTGAGGTAGCTATTATATACCAGAAAGCCACTAAGACTGAAGAAGCCACCAACGGCATAAGATACGTAAGGAACGGAGATACCGAGGTCTACGTCAAAGAATTCCGAGAAATGCGCCACCATCACGGCCATAGCGAGAATATACCTCACTAAACCCATATTATCGTATCGTATAGAAGATGCTGTTATGTTTGTATGCATTATGTTTCACACTTATCTTACTTTACCTTATATAGATTACAAAATTACACAAAATTTGTATATCAGTCAAGATGAAGATTCCGGGAACGAAGGTTAGTTTATTCCAAATCAACGCTCGACCAGAAGTAGTTGGTTTGGGTTACAATTCCTTTTGGCCGCATGGTATTGTAGAGGATACTGTTGATTTCGGTTTTGTTTTTCTTTAAGAACAAAGCTAAAGTCTGTGCTTTCATCGGACCCTGTTTCTGTAGTGTCGTGAGTATTGCCTCTTCTATCTGGCTCATTGAAACGGAGCAGGCTTTTTGGGGAATAGTAAGTTTGGGTTTTATGACCTGCGGTTTAGTTGAGACTTGAGACTTTGGTGTTTCTGTAGGCGTTGGGGGGGGTGTTTTGCGTTGAGACACACTTTTCTTTTGCTGTGGTTGGTGGCGAAAATTATCATTTATTTTTATAGATGAATTGCGATAGAATTGATCGGCGAGCATTTGGGATGTAATCGATAAGGCCGAACCATCCAGTTTGAATTTGTGTATTTGGTACTGATTGCGAATATGTATTCCTATATCATAGTGATTATTGCTGTTTCGTATAATCTGACATAATGGACACGACAGTAATAGTTTGCCCATATCGGAATACTCTTTTATCTCGGAAGGTGAAGATGTTTGAAAAGATTTTTTTATAATCTTTAAAGTGTCACCTTTCTTTTCGTAAGTATAGGAGCGCAGTACGGGGGATTTGTCCCAAATTTCGCATCGAGTGGAGTTTTTTGTGTGTTGCGTCGTATTGTTTTTCTTGCCATTATAAAAGAAAGTGCTATGTACACCATCGACTTCAATAGAGGTGTAGCTACACTGTCCGCCGAGAAAGTCAATTGATTTGATACAATGAAAGAGCCTCCTGTCGATTAAATCGAACATTATGGAGTTTTCTTCGTATTGCGCAACGCAGAGACGTTTAATTTGTCCATCTGATTCAATAAGTTTATCGATACAAAATACTTGAGATGCGTCTTCCCATGCATCATAGTATGTGTCGTCGCCCTGAATCTGAAAAATTGTACCGATGGGTGAATAATTATATTGTTGAAGAGTTGCAGGGACTTCGATGTTTGGCATCGAGTCATCCGTTTCGGTATCGAGAAGAAGATCATCGCTCCAAATGCGTTCGTTAAGCTGCAAGAATTTCGTTACAAGTGGGTCGATTTTTACACATGCAGCTGAAATCTTGGTTCGGAGAATGGTACCATTGAGCGAACGACATCTGCTTAAAGCTACATAGACTTGTCCGTATGTAAATGCTTTCTTGACGTCAATAATCACACGATCAAATGTCATTCCTTGACTTTTGTGGATAGTGATGGCCCATGCCAATCGTAGGGGATATTGATGGAATCGACCCATCAAGATGCGTTCAATCTCTTTGGTTTGTTTGTTTATGACGTATTTATAGAAATCCCATGATGCCGGTGCGACATCAATTGTTTTGCCATCGTCAGTGCGCACAATGATTTGGTTGTTGAATAAATGTATAATTGTGCCTAATGTGCCGTTGCAATAGCGGTTATGTGTATTATCGTTAGTGATGAACATTACGCGGGCACCGCATTTTAGTTCTAGTTTCCAATCAGCTGGGGCCTCTTTTGTTGGAATGAAACCATCGGTAACGTATGCCTTAAATTCAAATAATTTCGATTTTAATAAATCCAGTTTTTCTGAGTTAATTTTTTCGGCGCGACTACGATGGGTAGAAAGATAGATATATTTTAATGCGTCCGATGGTGTGAAATCTGGATTGTATTGACGATTGATGGTAACTTCATCGCTGGCGGATAGTTTTCCTTCTCTGAGGTTATTTAGAATTGAGATAAATTTTGAATCTGATTGGCGATGAATTTTTGTTAATTCCAAAATAGGGATGGAGATGGTAGACAAGACTTCGCTACAGAAAAAATAGGGTGCCTTGTAATATCGTTTCAATTTCTCCCAGTCTTCATCTTTAACCACAGGCATAAGTTGGCGCATATCGCCAAACATAATTACTTGCACACCGCCGAATGGTTGTTGATTGTTTCGGTAATGTTGTAGAATTTTGTTGAGCATATCCATAGTGTCGCAACGAACCATACTGACTTCGTCAATTATCAAAATATTAATTTGTTTGACGATTTTCTCTTCGTCGGCATTGAGGCTATAAAGATTGCGAACTTTATGATTTGGGAGATAGATGGTGATGGGGATGCGAAATTGACTGTGGAGTGTGGCACCTTGTGCATTTTTAGCAGCTACGCCGGTTGGGGCACAGATAATCACTTTTTTTGAAATTTGTAGTTCTTTGGCAATTTTTCGGAGGAGCATAGTCTTGCCAGTTCCGGCTTTGCCGGTAATGAAGAAACTTTTGCCCTGGTGGGCAAGATTAATGGCCTTTTCGGTATTTTTGTCGTGTATGAAGTGTGTCATGATATAGAATTGGGCAACGAAGTTGTCTTGGCAGCTTCATTATTTCTTGTTTTGAGAGATGCTTTTGATGTAAAAGAAAGGTTAGTTTAGAATGGATTTTTAAGGGTCAGCGGATTTTTCCGGTTGGTAGCACTTATAAAATTA
>QLIP01017105.1_pt1 | contig 16558 bp, 11 predicted proteins | sample 1769771 | NCBI WGS metagenome assembly QLIP01 (sample SAMN09428762, study PRJNA476227) | Gut metagenome, whole genome shotgun sequencing project. | isolation source: cecum | host: Rhizomys sinensis | place: China: Jinsha town of Minqing, Fujian Province | collected 2013-09-23
ATCCATGTGCGAACCGTCGGCCAGACCGAGGAGGTCGAGTTCCATCATGAGTTGGCAACCGTTGCACACACCGAGGCTCAGCGTGTCCTTGCGCTCGTAGAAGCGTTTGAGGGTGGCTTTGGCAGTGTCGTTCCATTGGAAACCAGCAGCCCAGCCCTTGGCCGAACCGAGCACGTCGGAGTTGGAGAAACCGCCGCAGAACACAATCATATTAATGTCGTCGAGGGTTTCGCGGCCGCTCATGAGGTCGGTCATATGCACGTCCTTCACGTCGAAGCCTGCGAGATAGAGCGAGTAGGCCATTTCGCGGTCGCCATTCACGCCCTTTTCGCGAATGATTGCAGCCTTAATGCCGCTGCGCTCGTGGGTGAAGCTGATGCCGCGCGAGGCCATGCTACCGTTGGCCACGCTGCCAAAGTTGTAGATAATCGGTTGCTTACCGTAGTTCTTGGCGCGCAGGTCGGCACATTCCTTGCCGCTTTGCAGGCGGTCGAGCAGGTGGGAGGGTTGATACCAGCAGCCGAAAAGCTCGTCGAGGGGCAGACGCACTTCGTCGTTGTCCGTGACAATGACAAACTTGCTGTGTTCGCTGGGGTGAGTATAGCCAATGTTGCGGAAGTCAACGCTGTAGGTGGCGAGCAGGCGTTCCACAGTCTCAATGTCGCCCTTGCTCACTTGCAGCACCACAGCGGGATTTTCAGCAAAGAGGGTCTTGGTCAGGCTGGCGCTTTCCTTGCAGTCGAGGCAGAGGCTCAGGGGGGAGGCGGCAAACTGCATTTCGAGCAGGGCGGTGATCAAACCACCGGCCGACACGTCGTGCATGGAGCGCACCAGGCCGAGCTTCACGAGCTGCTGCACAGCCTCAAAGGTCTTGACAAATTGGTCGGGGTTGGCCACTGTGGGCACTTCGCTACCGATTGCGCCGAGGCTTTGGAGCAGAGCGGAGCCGCCGAGCATAGCTTCGCAGCCAGAGAAGTCAACTACGAGCAGCTGCGAGGAGGCAGAGGTGAGCACAGGGCTTACGATTTGGCGCACGTTGCCAGTTTCGGCAGCAGCCGAGATGATCACGGTGCCAGGGGCGAGCACTTTGCGTTCGCCATATTTCTGAGTCATGGAGAGCGAGTCCTTGCCAGTGGGAATGTTCACGCCAATGGCGCAAGCAAAGTCGCTGGCAGCCTTCACGGCACGATAGAGAGCTGCGTCCTCACCTTCGTTGCGGCAGGGCCACATCCAGTTGGCGGAGAGCGACACGCCACCGAGGCCGTCGGCTAAGGGTGCGCCCACAATGTTGGTGAGTGCTTCGGCTATGGCCAGCACGGAGCCGCGAGCCGAGTCGGCCAGGGCAGCTTGGGGAGCGTGGCCGATGGTGGTGGCCATACCCTTGGTGCCAGTGAAGTCGAGAGCCACAGCGCCGCAGTCGCTCAGAGGGAGCTGGGTGGCGCCTTGGCATTGCTGACGTGCCACCTTGCCGGTCACGGAGCGGTCCACCTTGTTGGTCAACCAGTCCTTACAGCCCACGGCTTCGAGCTTGAGCACGCCCTTGATGTAGTCCACCAGGCGAGCGTCGTCGAGCTGCGGTTCGGCATAGGTGTGAGTCACGGTGTGGTCGGTCATCACCGTCTTGGGCGAGGAGCCAAACATATCCTTCATGCCCAGATCGATAGGCTTGGAGCCGTCGGCTTGGCTGAACACGAAGCGGTCGTCGCCCGTGGTTTCGCCCACCACATAGAAGGGGGCGCGTTCGCGTTCGCTGATAGCCTTCACGCGATCAATATCTTTTTGGTCAATCACCATGCCCATGCGTTCCTGGCTCTCGTTGCCAATGATTTCCTTGGCCGAGAGGGTGTGGTCGCCAATGGGGAGGTCGTTGATGCGAATGTGGCCACCGGTTTCTTCCACCAGTTCGCTCAGGGCGTTGAGGTGGCCGCCGGCACCATGGTCGTGGATCGACACGATGGGGTTGTTGTCGCTTTCGGCCAGGGCACGAATTACGTTGGCCACGCGCTTTTGCATTTCGGGGTTGGCACGCTGAATAGCGTTAAGCTCAATGCTGTTGTCGTACTGACCAGTGGCCACGGAGCTAACTGCGCCGCCGCCCATGCCAATGCGGTAGTTGTCGCCACCCATCACCACCACCTTTTCGCCGGCAGTGGGGTGACCTTTGAGGGCGTCGCGACGGTTGGCAAAGCCCACGCCGCCAGCGAGCATAATCACCTTATCGTAGGCATATTCAAGGCCATTTTCGGTGTGTTCAAAGGTGAGCAGCGAACCGCAAATGAGGGGTTGACCAAACTTATTACCGAAGTCGGAGGCACCGTTGGAGGCCTTAATGAGGATTTCGGCGGGAGTTTGATAGAGCCATACGCGGGGGTTCATCATTAGTTCCCAAGGCTCTACTTTGCCCTCGTGGCGGGGGTAGGAAGTCATGTAGACAGCAGTGCCAGCCATGGGGAGGGAGGCCTTACCGCCACCGAGACGGTCGCGAATTTCGCCACCTGAGCCAGTGGCAGCGCCATTGAAGGGCTCAACGGTGGTGGGGAAGTTGTGGGTTTCGGCCTTGAGCGAGAGCACCGATTCGATGGGCTTCACTTCGAAGTAGTCGGGACGTTCGGGGTTGACGGGCGCGAATTGGTCAATGGTGGGACCCTCAACAAAGGCCACGTTGTCCTTGTAGGCGCTAACGAGCTTTGCGGGGTGCTCTTGGCTGGTTTTCTTAATGAGTTTAAAGAGCGAGGAGGGCATTTCTTCGCCGTCAATCACAAAGGTGCCGTTGAAGATTTTGTGGCGGCAGTGTTCGGAGTTAACCTGCGAAAAGCCAAATACTTCGGAGTCGGTGAGCGGACGACCAAGGCGAGCGCTCAGCTCGGTGAGATACTGCTCCTCCTCGGCGCTCAGAGCCAGACCCTCGGCAAGATTGTAGGCGTGAATGTCGTTGATTTCCACTATGGCTGCGGGCTTGGTGTCGACCTTGAAAATATCTTGGTCAATCACGTCGTAGGCACGTTGCAGCATTTTGTCGAAGCTCTTGGAGCCTTCGGTGTCTTCTTCAAAGAGTTCGATGCGATGAATACCTTGCAGGCCAATGCTGTTGCACACTTCGAGCACGTTGGTGGCCCAGGGGGTGATCATTTCGCGACGCGGACCGATAAAGCGGCCAGTCAGCGATTTATCGCCAATAACTGATGCTCCGGAGAGGAGCCACTGGAATTTAGTAAGCTCTATCTCTGAGAGCGAATGGTCGGCTTCTACTGCGTAAATTTCGGAGCCTTTCCTAAAAAGTTGAATCATTAGTTCTGAGAGGTTGTATTCTGATTTCACCTGCAAAGTTACGAAAAATTTCGCAATTCACCCAAAAAAAATGCAACGAAAGCAAGCAGCTGGAAGTGCGAATTGCACTTCCAGCTGCCAAAGTTTTAATAGTCAGAGGATTATCTGTCTTAAAATAGGCGGACGCCGCGACGGCGTATGCGACGGGTGAGCCAGAGATTGTAGAGCACCCAGGCTACGATGTCGAGCAGCAGAATTACGGCCGCGTTGAGATAGGGCGACAGGAGGAGGTTGTACACCACCGCACCAGCCGAAATGCAGAGGATGGAAATCATGGCGTGGGGCGTGCTGTAGTCGAGCGCTAACAGTTTGTGGTGGATATGGGTGCGGTCAGGCAGGAAGGGGCTAACACCGCGGCGTATGCGACCCCAGAACACGCGAAGCACGTCGAGGCAAGGCACCAACATCGGCGCAAAGGCCACGATGATGGGGTTGGCAACGGTGAAGTTAAATTCGTGCACGCGGGCTATGGTAATTGATAGATAGGTGAGAATGAAGCCTATACAGAGGGCACCAGTGTCGCCCATGAAGATTTTGTTACCATTTTTGGCACTGCCAAACACGTTGTAGTAGAAGAATTGGAGCAGCGAAGCGAGGGTGGCGAAGGCAATCATAGCATTGAACACGTCGCCAAGGAAATAGAAGAAGATGCCGTAGCAAGCCAGAGCCACAGCGCTCAGTCCAGAGGCAAGACCGTCAATGCCGTCAATGAGGTTGATTGCGTTGACAAAGAACACGGCCACGAGCACCGTCAGGATACAGCCACAGGCGTCAGGCCATTCATAAATGCCACAAAATCCGTGAAGATTGTCGATCCACACTCCGCCCAAGATGAGCAGCGTGGCCGACACGATTTGTACGATGAATTTGGCGCGATACATCACGCCAATCAGGTCGTCGGCTATGCCAACAAGGAAGAGCAGCATCACACCGCAAAAGCCAAAGGCCAGCGGGCGAGTGCCTAAATTATTAAAGTCGGGAAGCCAAACTTCAGCATTGGGAGTATAGCTAAATCCCACCACCAGCATTAAGGCAAAAAGGATGGCGGGAACGAAAGCAATACCGCCAAGGCGAGGAATGGAACCTTTGTGTATTTTTCGTTCGTCTGCCTCATCAAAGAGATGGCGGCGAAATGCAATGAGCAATATCTTTGGTATTATGATGCCTGTGAGGAGCAGTGACACCAAAAACACTCCGGCTATCGCAATAAGTAATGTCATATATGATGTGTTGAGTGTGAGCAATTGGATGGTTGTGGAGTTTTCGCCTGCAAATATCGTAAATAAAATTGAGATTAACAAATACCCCCCCCTATTTAACATTTGTTAACAATCAAAATTGGATAGAAACGGTGAATCCAGGGGCGGTAACTCCGTTGACGGCAACGGCGGTGGGGTGAGAGGATATATAGCGGGCATAGCGGCGAGCGGGATTGCCAGCAAAGAGTCCAACCACCTCGTTGACGGGGTCGACGATAAAGGCGACGGTGTTGCCGAGCAGGGCGGAGTTGAACAGGCGGTAGTTATGGGCCACCAAGTAGCGTTTGACGTGGAAAAAGCCCTCGCCAATCACCGAGCCGACAATCGGCGTGATGAAAATATCCTGTAGCGAGGGGTCTTCCATAAAGGCCTCGACGCCAAACTCCCACCAAAGCGTGGAGACAGCGGCCGAATAGAGGAATGAGCCCCAAAAACTAATCCCATTGGAGCGGGCAGCCATGAAGTAGGCCGCGCCTGCATAGGGGTGGAGGAAGAAGTTGAAAATCGGTTTGTCGCGGTCCCACACGGGGCCAGTGTCAATCACATGGTCCTTCCAGCGGCGAAAGAGGGGGACGCTGACAATCTCTTGGCGGTTCCAGGCGGTGGACTCTTCGGGCAGGCATTGGAGCACCAGGAGGGTGGTGATGTAGCAGCCCGAGAGGGTGGCGGTGTTGATCCAGGTGCGACGCCAGTCGGGGTGGGAGAAAGCAAGGTCGGTGTTTTGCTCCGGAAAGGCGTAGATGGTGTTGAACTCTTCGGGGGGTATGGAGTCGGGAGTTTGGGCAGCGGCAGTAGCTGCCGTTGCCGCCAGTAATATAGAGGTGATGAGCGTTTTCATAGCGTGAGGGGTATTACGCTATAAAAACGCTCATCAGTGCTGAATAGTTCTGATTACAAGCGAAGGAGGAGGGAGCGGGGGGTGGAGCCGATGGTGTAGTGGAGGAGGTAGATGCCTGGGGCAAGGGCGGGAAGTTCCACTGTGGGAGCCACTGCGCCCGAGTGCACCGTGGCACCCGAGAGGGAGTGGAGGCGGAAGGAGCCTGTGAGGGGGGTGGCGGAGCGGAAGTGGAGCGCACCATCGCTGAGGGTTACGGCGAAGTCGGCCGCTTCCACTTGGTCGATACCACTCTCCGGGCCTGTCACGGGCACCGTACCGCCCTGAGCCAGAGTAGCGAACGCGGAGGTGAGAAACTCGGCACGAGCGCTGACAAACTGCTTGAGGAAGTCAACACCCTCCTGATAGGTGGAGAAGAGGTGATTTTCGTCGTGCACCTTTTCAGTCAGGGGATAGAGGCCGAAATTGAGAGCCGAGGAGCGGCTAAGCGAGGCGGCAGTTTGGTCAATGTGGGTCAGCACCTTGGAGGTGAGTCCAGCTTGCTGCAATTCGGTCCATTTTTGATTGACGGCCTTATGAAATTCGGGGTCTTGGCGCAGGCGGTTGATCCAAGTGTAGCACCATGCAGTGCCACGACCTTCCTGAGCCACAAGAGCCTTGGGGCGCGAACCCCAGCGGGCAGAGTTATCAAAACCAAAGTCGAAGTCCCACACGGGGCCGAAAAAGAATTTGTCGTTGGCTTGGTCTTTGTAGAAGTACATTGAGCGGAAGGCGTTAGGCTCAGCGGCAAATTCCACGGTGATATACCATTGCACGAGCGAGGCCAGGTCGACATACTTGCGGTAGCCGTTGGTGGGGTCGAGCCAGTTATCGCCGAGCAGAGCGGCCTCAAAAGCGTTGAGGTGATTGAGGATATATGCCTTTTGTTCGGCGGTGATTACATCTTCGTCGGGGCTCTTGATGGACACTTGCACGCCAGCGTTGGTGGTAATGTAGGAGCCTTCAACGTCGGTCATAGTATCGTCTATTTCAAGGAGATAGCCGCCCGAGATGTCGGAAGTGGGCGTGAGCACTTCGAGCTGCTCAATGATGTTGACGCGCTTCTTGCGAATGTCGATTTGGTCGGTGACGCGATAGGTGCCTTTGTAGGAGCCGTTGATGTTGAGGTCAACAAAGTAGGCCGAGGGGGCAAAGGGCTGACCTGCCTGTGTGGCAATGAACGACGCTACGGAGTTGCGCAGGAGGGTTTTGTCGCCATGGTCGGCCATGAGGTTCCACTTCTTAGCCTTGGCACCCGAGGGGATAAATGGAGCCTTTACGGCGAGTTTGAGTTTGTAGGGCTTTTTGGCCAGGGTGAAGAGGGTGTTGCCACGACCGCGAATATTTGCAGCCTCGTAGAGCGTCGGAGCACCCGAGGTGGGGACAAACGAAATATTGGCCGTGGTGTAGAGGGCAGTGGAGGCAATGTCTTGACCGTTGGTCGTGGTGATGTAGACGGCGGGGAGGTCGCTTATCAGACTTTGTGCCGAAGCCGTGAATGCGCTTAGCGCAAGCAGCAGAGCAATTGGTTTCATGCAATAAATTAGTGAATTAAGGAGTTCGGATGGCGCAAAGTTACAATTTTTTTTTGACATACCATCATTAATTGGTTATTTTTTTCGGAGTCGGCGCAAATAAATGAGGAGACCAGTGATGGGCAGTGAGGCCCCGATGAGGGCAGCGAGAAAGTGGAGTATGCGCGACGTTAGTCCCCAGTAGGTGCCAAAGTGGAGAGAGGCTATTGTGGGGCGGGAGAAGGGGAGTTGAAACCACTCGAAGGTCCAGGTCAGTCCCGTCAGGCCCATAATGAGCAGGAAGATGGTGGCGAGGATGCCGAGGGAGTTATGGAGATCGAAAAGGAAGCGGCGAGAGGAGCTTGCGGCGATGCGCACACGCTTGGTGGGCCACCAGAGGTAAATGCCCGTGAGGAGGAGGGCTATGAGGGCAATGATAGTGATGCCCACGATGATTTTGCCCCACCATATGGCATCGGCGGCCTCAGGGCACGGCTGCATAAGACTCTTGTGGAGATGTGACATGGCGGCAAAGAAAGGAAGGCGCGCGGTAGCCGTCGGAGCCACGAGGGCGGTGATTTCCTCCTCAAACACCAGCGCAGCACCCGTGAAGCAAATCAGCGAGATGAGGAGGCAGAAAGGAATTGTGAGCCAGAGATGAACAGAGCGGAGAAAGTGTTTCATGGGTAGAGGTATTTATAAAATGGGCGCGCCAGTTTTGAAGTGACGCGCCCTGAGTTTGTCGGTTGTGAATTAGAGACTTTCGTGGAACGAGCGAGAGATCACTTCGAGCTGGTGTTCGCGTGAGAGCTTCACGAAGTTCACAGCGTAGCCGCTGACGCGAATGGTGAGCTGGGGATACTTTTCGGGGTGTTCCATGGCGTCGAGGAGCATTTCGCGGTTGAGCACGTTGACGTTGAGATGGTGAGCACCCTTGGTGAAGTAGCCGTCCATCATGCCCACGAGGTTTTCGATGCGCTCTTCGTCGGTGGGACCAAGGCTCTTGGGAATGATGCTGAAGGTGTTGGAGATACCGTCCTGCGAGTCGCGATAGCGGAGCTTAGCCACAGAGCTGAGCGAGGCAATCGCGCCGTGGGTGTCGCGGCCGTGCATGGGGTTGGCACCGGGAGCAAAGGCCACGCCTTTGAGGCGGCCGTCGGGGGTAGCGCCAGTCTTTTTGCCATACATAACGTTGGAGGTGATGGTGAGCAGCGAGAGAGTGGGCTGAGCGTTCTTGTAAACGGGGAGCTTCTTGAGTTCTTCGCTGAAGTAGTACACGAGGTCAACGCCGAGGTGGTCCACACGGTCGTCGTTATTACCGAAGCAGGGAAATTCGCCTTCGATGTCGAAGCTTTCGGTCAGACCGATTTCGTTGCGCTTGGCGGTTACTTTGGCATACTTGATGGCCGAGAGGGAGTCGAGGGCGATTGAGAGACCAGCCACACCGTAGGCGAGGTTGATGGTGGGGTTGGTGTCCACGAGCGCCATTTGAGCCTTTTCGTAGTAGTACTTGTCGTGCATGTAGTGGATAATGTTCTGAGTCTCGTTGTAGATACGAGCCACTTCCTTGAGCACGAGTTTATAGTTGCGCATCACTTCTTCGAAGTTGAGCACATCGGAGTTGAGCACGGGAATACCCTTGACCATGATGGTGCCAGTGTTTTCGCAGCGACCGCCGTTGATAGCGAGCAGGAGAGCCTTGGCGAGGTTGGCACGTGCGCCGAAGAACTGGATTTGCTTACCAATGGCTTGGTAGGACACGCAGCAGGCGATACCATAGTCGTCGCAGTTGCGCACTTCGCGCATGAGGTTGTCGTTCTCATATTGGATAGATGAGGTGTCAACGCTCACTTTGGCGCAGAAGTCCTTGAAGCCTTCGGGGAGTTCGGGGCTCCAGAGTACGGTCATGTTGGGTTCGGGGCTGGGACCGAGGTTGTAGAGGGTTTGGAGGAAGCGGAAGGAAGTCTTGGTCACCTTCACGCGGCCATCGTTGAAGCGTCCGCCGATACTTTCAGTAACCCAGGTGGGGTCGCCAGCGAAGATGTCGTTGTAGGAACCCATACGGAGGTGGCGCACCATGCGGAGCTTGATCACGAATTGGTCGATAAGCTCTTGGGCAAAGGTTTCGTCGATGATGCCGTGAGCCATATCGTATTCAATGAAGATGTCGAGGAAGGAGCTTACGTTGCCGAGCGACATGGCAGCACCGTCCTGTTCCTTAACGGCAGCAAGGTAGGCCATGTAGACCCATTGCACAGCTTCGTGGGCAGAGGTGGCGGGGCGACCGAGGTCAAGACCGTAGATTTGGCCGAGCACCTTCATCTCCTTGAGAGCCTTGATTTGTTCGGCCACTTCTTCGCGGAGGCGCACGCGAGCTTCGTCCATGGGGCCGGTGAGGCCAGCGAGGTCCTCTTGCTTAGCTTCGATGAGACGGTCTACGCCGTAGAGAGCCAGACGGCGATAGTCACCGATAATGCGGCCGCGAGCGTAGTTGTCAGGCAGACCAGTGAGGAATCCGAGTGAGCGGAAGCGACGGATTTCGTCGGTGTATACGTCGAATACGCCGTCGTTGTGGGTTTTGCGGTAGTGCGCAAATATTTCCTTGATTTTTTCGGGAAGTTCTACGCCATTTTCTTGGCAAGCTTTTTCTACTACTTTAATGCCACCGAAGGGCTTGATGGCACGGCGAAGAAGTTCGTCGGTTTGGAGACCTACGATGAGCTCGTTCTCCTTGTCGATGTAGCCAGCGGCGTGGCTGGTGATGGTTGAAATCACGTTGGCATCGATAGAACGAACACCGCCGTTGGCACGTTCTTCTTCGAGGGCTTCGAGGCATTTACCCCACACGCGTTTGGTGCGTTCGGTGGGACCTTGGAGGAAAGATGCATCTCCGCAGTAAGGGGTGATGTTGCGGCTCACGAAGTCGCTGACATCCACCTTGTTACGCCAGGTGCCAGTCGAGAATTTTTCTTGAGGTGTCATATAAAAAATTTGATATGATTGGTTAAAACTCAGTGGCAAAGGTACGATTTTTTTCGTAAACTCGCAAATTTTAATGCAATTGCGCGGCTTGTCATTACTTTCATCACTCCCAAGCGCGGAGAATTGCAAATGTTTGGGCGGAATGGGATTTTTTTTGTAACTTTGTGGGGTAATTTGTGTTGTATGAAGAGATTTTTTTTAGTTTTGGTGGGGGTGGTGGCTGCTGTTGGGACTTGGGGCCAAGTTAGTTTGGACTCTTGTCAGCAGGCCGCCCGCACACATTATCCGGCGGTGCGCAAGTTGGCGCTGCTGGAGGCTACTCGCAACATCGAGTTGGCCGATATAAATAAGTCGTGGCTGCCGCGCGTGGCTCTGGTGGCGCAGGGCACTGTGCAGAATGCCGTGCCAGCGTTTCCAGAGGTGCTGACGGGTATGCTCGATCAGCTCGGCACTCCGATGGACGGCCTGAGTAAGTGGCAGTATCGCGCCGGCGTGGAGGCTACGCAAACCCTCTGGGACGGCGGTGCCTCGCGCGCTCAACGCACCGTGCGCTCAGCCGCCACAGAGCTTCAGAAGAGTTCGCTGGAGGTGGAGTTGTATGCCCTACGCGAGCGTGTGGACAACCTCTATTTTGCCCTGCTACTGCTTGATGAGCAAACCAAGCAGATGGAGGCCACAAAGACCCTGATAGTTAATAAATTGGAGCAAGTGCGCACCTACGTCCGCAATGGCATAGCACTCCCAGCCGACGCCGACATGATTGAGGCGCAGGTGCTGAGCCTTGAGCAGCAACTCGCGCAGGCTCGCGCCGCCCGTCGGGGCTACGTGGCAATGCTTCAACTCCTCACGGGGTTGGATTTGGAGAACGCGCAGTTGCTACTCCCCTCGGCCACGCCGCAAGCCGCGCCGCAGGAGCGCCCAGAGTTTGCGCTATTTGCCGCGCGCCTGAATGCCAACGAGGCCGCGCGGGGGCTGTCAATGGTGGCGCTGATGCCTAAGTTTGCCCTCTTCGGTCAGGCCTTTTATGGTAACCCGGGCTTCGATAACTTTGCCTCGATGATGGACCACAAAGGCTCCTTCAACGCTATAGCGGGCGTGAAGGCCGCCTGGAACCTCGATGCCTTCTACACCGACGCCAATGCGCGCCGCAAGCTGCACCTGGAGCGGGCAGCCATTGAGGCCGACCGCGAAACGTTCGCACTCAATCAGAGCATACAGTCGGCCGCCCAAAATCGCACCATTCAGGGCCTGCAAGAGTTGCAAGAGAGCGACGCACGCCTGCTGCAACTGCGCACCAACATCCGCCAGAGTGCCGAGGCGCAGTTTGCCAACGGCATAATCGACACTCAAGCCTTGCTGAGCAAAATCAACGACGAAACCACCGCCGCACTCAATGCGCAGTATCACCATATCCAACTAATTCGCGAAATTTACCGCCTAAAACATATTCAATGAAACGCATATTTCTTCATATAGCTGGCCTTGCGCTGCTCTGTTCTTGTTCCAATTCTCAAACATACGATGCCACGGGTATCTTCGAGGCCACGACGGTCACCGTGTCGGCCGAAACCGCTGGTAGACTGAGCCAGATGACCCCATCGGAGGGCGATACGATTGCCGCCGGTGCACTCTTGGCCTGCGTGGATAGCTCCTCCTACGTGCTGCAACGCAAGCAGTTGGCCCAGCAGCGCCGCGCCGTGGAGGCTGCCTCGCCCGACATTGCCGCTCAGGCGGCCGCCCTGCGCGAGAGTCTGCGCCACGCTCAGACCGAGGGTCAGCGCATTGACAACCTCTTTGCCCAAAACGCGGCCACAGCCAAGCAGCGCGACGATGCCCACGCGCAGATTGCCCTGCTGCAAGGGCAACTCGACGCGCTCCTCTCCTCGCTCGGCAAGAACCGCAATTCCGCCTCCGACAATGCCTTGGCGCTGCAATATCAAATCGACCAAATCGACACTCAGATAGCCAAGTGCGCCATTCAGGCACCGCTCGCGGGCACTATCCTCACCAAGTATGCCCAAAACGGCGAATTTGCCACCCCTGGCAAACCGCTCTATCGCATAGCCGACCTGACGAACATCTACCTCCGCGCCTACTTCACCGTGGCTCAGTTGGCCGACCTGAAATTGGGTCAGCAAGTGACCGTGATAGCCGACTTTGGCGAGGGCAAACTCTTTGAATACCCTGGCACCATCACCTGGATTGCCGAGGAGAGCGAGTTCACCCCCAAGTCAATCCAAACGCCCGACTCACGCGCCAACTTAGTCTATGCCGTGAAAATTGCGGTGAAGAACGATGGCCGCCTGAAGTTGGCCCAATATGGCGAGGTGCGTCTCTGACATGGACTTGGCTGTTGACATCCAAAATCTGAGCAAACGCTTCGGCGCGGTGCAGGCACTGCGCGGGGTGAACCTGCAAGTGGAGCGCGGCGAGCTATTCGGCCTCATCGGGCCCGACGGGGCAGGCAAAAGCACGCTCTATCGGCTGCTCACGTCGCTCCTGCGGCCCGACAGCGGCTCGGTGCGCGTGTGTGGTTTCGACTCGGTGGCCGACTATCGCCAAATACGCGACCGCGTGGGCTATATGCCGCAGCGTTTTTCGCTCTATCCCGACCTCTCGGTGATGGAAAACTTGCAGTTTTTCGCCTCCCTATTTGGGGTGAGGGTGAAGGACAACTTCGACATCATCGAGCCAGTATTTGCCCAGTTGGCGCGGTTTCCCAAGCGTCGTGCTGGGGCACTATCTGGCGGCATGAAGCAAAAATTAGCCCTCAGTTGCGCCCTTATTCACCGCCCAGAGTTGCTGCTGCTCGACGAGCCGACCACGGGCGTTGACGCAGTGTCGCGCAGCGAGTTTTGGCAGATACTGAGCGAACTCAAGCAGCACGACATCACCATATTAGTGTCCACCTCCTACATGGACGAGGCGCAAATGTGTGGCCGCATAGGCCTCATCAACAATGGCTCAATCATGGCCGTTGACACCCCCACCCGCCTCACGGCCTCCATGCGCGGCTCGCTCTATGCGGCCAGCGCGCAAAATATGTTTGGGCTGTTGGAGGCACTGCGCACCTACCCCGACATCCCTTTCTGCTACACCTTTGGCGCGAGCATACATATGACCTACGCCCCAGGCCTCACCCCCGAGCAAGTGGAGCAGCGACTCCACGCCGACGGCATAGCCGATGCGCGGGTGCAGACCGTGGACGGCGACATTGAGGACCTATTCATCAAACTGATGCAGCAATGACCACGACCCACTCCGATATAGTAATCCACGTTGAGCAGCTGAGCAAGGTGTTCGGCTCGTTTACGGCCGTCAACAACATCAGTTTTGACGTGAAGCGCGGCGAGATTTTCGGTTTTCTGGGTGCCAACGGTGCTGGCAAAACCACCGCCATGCGTATTCTCTGCGGCCTGAGCACCCCCACGAGCGGCAAGGCCGTGATTGCGGGACTCGATGTGAGCACCCACGCCGACGAGGTGAAACGCCGCATCGGCTACATGAGCCAACGCTTTTCGCTCTACGAGGAGCTGACCGTGGACCAAAACCTCCGCCTCTTTTCCACCATCTACGGCATGAGCAACCGCGAGATAGCCGCCAAGTCGGCCACGCTCTACGAACGCCTCGACATGGCTAACCTCCGCCGCACCCCAGTGCGCGACCTTCCCAGCGGCTGGAAACAGAAACTCGCCTTCTCCGTGGCCACCATTCACGACCCAGAGATAGTGTTCCTCGACGAGCCGACCGGAGGCGTTGACCCCGTGACGCGACGGAAGTTTTGGGAGTTAATCTACGAGGCTTCCTCGCGCGGCATGACGGTGTTTGTCACCACCCACTACCTCGACGAGGCGGAGTATTGCCACCGCGTGTCGGTGATGGTGGACGGCACCATTGCCGCACTCGACACCCCGGCCGCCCTCAAAGCGCGCTATCAGGCCTCGACCATGGACGAGGTGTTTCGCAAAATAGCCCTCGCTGGCACCCGAACCGACTAAGCCCCCCCCACCCGATGAGTACATTCACCTCCATAGTGCGCAAGGAGAGCCTCCACATACTGCGCGACCGCCGCACGATGCTCATCAACATCGTGATGCCGCTCCTGCTGCTCCTCCTCTTTGGTTTTGCCATATCCAACGAAATCACCAATATACGCATAGCGGTGGCTGCCACGCAGCACACTCCCGCCACTCAGCAAGTGATTGAGCGCTTTCGCCATAATCCCTACATCGACTTTGCGGGCATGACCTCCCCCGGGGAAATCACCCCACTGATGCGCTCGGGGAGCATTGACGCGGCAATCATTCTCTCGCCCACCAACGGCGGCACCCTGCGGAGCCAAATCCTCGTAGATGCCTCCAACTCCACCATGGCGCAGAGTGCCGTGATCTACCTGCGTAGTATCCTCACCGCCCACAACTCGGCCGCCACAGCTCCGTTCACCATTCGCGTGCTCTACAATCCCGAACTGCGCAGCTCCTACAGCTTCGTCCCAGGCATTATGGGCATGATTTTCATCATGATTTGCGCCATGATGACCTCAGTGTCCATCGTGCGCGAAAAGGAGACGGGCACCATGGACTTGATGCTGGTGTCGCCCGTGAAGCCCGAGACCATAGTGGCGGGCAAACTGGTGCCTTACTTCCTGCTCTCGTGCGTCATTCTCTTTTCGATGCTGCTGATGAGCTACACGGTGTTGGGGCTGCCCGTCGGGCCGCAGGTGTGGGCCGTGGTGGGCGTGTCGGTGCTCTACGTCATTCTCTCGCTTGGCATCGGGCTGTTCGTGTCGGCCATGGTCAAGACTCAGTTGGCCGCGCTGATGGTGTCGGCCGTGCTCTTCATGGTGCCTGTGGTGATGTTCTCGGGCATGCTCTTCCCCATTGAGAGTATGCCGCAGCCCTTTCAGTGGATTTCCTGCATAGTGCCCGCCCGCTGGTATATCGCCGCCGTGCGCAAACTGATGATTCAGCAACTCCCCCTCAGCTACGTCTATCGCGAACTCCTGATTTTGGCGGGTAGCACCGTCGCTATCCTTGCCGTAGCCGTGGCCAAATTCCGCTCCCGCTCATGATCCAGACCCTCCGCATACTCCGCGCCCTCCTCCTCAAAGAGTTGATACTCATGCGCCACAACAAACTCATGCCGCGCGTCATCGTGCTGATGCCGCTGGCCACAATGCTCCTGATGCCGCTCGTGGCCACGTTTGACGTGAAGCAGGTGGGCTTGGTGGTGGTCGATAACGACAATAGCACCCTCTCGCGCCGCCTCGTGGCCGACATGAGTGCCTCCGACTATCTCGCAATCGACACGGTGTGTCGCTTCTGGCCCGAGGCTATGCACCGCATGGAGCAAGGCTCGGCCGACATTATCCTCTCCATTCCCGATGGGTTCGAGGCCAAAGGCACCCCTGTGGATATTGCCGCCAATGGGGTCAACGCCACCAAAGGCACCCTCGGCGCGCGCTATGCGGCCGAGTCATTGGCCAAGACGCTCAGGGAGTGGCAACAAAGTCAGGGCTACGACCTCCACGCTGACTCCCCCTCAGTAATAGCGATGTTCAACCCCACCGAAAACTTCCGCTTCTACATGATTCCGGCGCTGATGTCGATGCTCCTAATCATCATGTGTGGCTTCCTGCCTGGCCTGAATATGGTGATTGAGAAGGAGACGGGCACCATCGAGGCGATGAACGTCACGCCCGTGCCGCGCCTGCTCTTTGTGCTCTCCAAGTTGATACCGTTCTGGATTGTGGGTCTCGCCGTGATGGCCGCCAGCATGATTATTGCCGCCGCAGTCTATGGTTTAGTGCCAGCGGGGAGCATCCTCACCATCTTGCTCGCTTCGATTATCTTCAGCTTGACGGTCACCGCCTTCGGGGTCATTGCTGCCAACTACTGCTCCACAATGATGCAGACAATTTTCGTAATGTATGCCTTCATCATGATTTTCCAGCTCATGGGCGGCCTCTTCACCCCCATCAGCTCCATGCCGCAGTGGGCGCAGTGGCTCACCTACGCCGTGCCGCCGCGCTACTTCATCGACATTATGCGCGCCGTCTACCTCCGTGGCGCAGGGGTGCTCGACATCCTCCCCGACCTCCTCTGCCTCACCGTCATAGCCCTCGGCGCCAGCCTCTTCGCCGCCGCCACCTACAAAAAGCGCAACTAACCCTGTTGAGGGTACCGAAAACACCCATCGCATCCATTGTAGGGACGCACCCTCGTGGTTGAGCAGCGCATTAGCACTGACCGATTGTAGCCCCATGCAGCTGCACGCGCGTTAGCCGAGCCTGCGTGGGGTCCGCAAGCCGCTCCTCTCCTCCTTCTCTGCGCTGCGTAGCTGCGCGCCTTGGCGGCTAATTTTTGCGCCTGGGAGCGATTTTGTTTGTGAGGGGCGGGGGGCGACGCGATAGATGTGGAGGGTGCGGCGGGAGCGGAGGCGAATTTTGACGAGGTCGGGGCGGTTGGGTATATTGAGAGGTTCGCCGAAGGGTTCTTCGTCGTCCGACTCGCTGGCGGGGATTATGCCGAGATCGAGGAGCTCGTCGTCGGTGAGTAGGCAGGCGGTTTGCCAGCTGTTGCGGCGCGCCTTGGCCTTGCCAG
>QLIP01016319.1_pt1 | contig 16512 bp, 12 predicted proteins | sample 1769771 | NCBI WGS metagenome assembly QLIP01 (sample SAMN09428762, study PRJNA476227) | Gut metagenome, whole genome shotgun sequencing project. | isolation source: cecum | host: Rhizomys sinensis | place: China: Jinsha town of Minqing, Fujian Province | collected 2013-09-23
GCATTAAATGACTATATCGAGTCAAAATATGTCCAAGGTGTCAATAACTATCTTATGATTGATGAAATACAGATGTGCCCAAACTTCGAGCTAACCATTAATAGTTTGCACTCTGAAGATAAGTATGATATCTATATAACTGGATTGAATGCTTTTCTATTAAGCAGTGATTTGGCCACATTGTTTACAGGTCGTCATGTTGAGATTCCTGTCTTTCCATTTAGTTTCCAGGAATTTTGTATATATCACAATATCGATAGTGGGGCAGATATTCAGGCAGCTCTTGATAGGTATATATTGATAGGAGGTCTTTCTGGTTCGTATGCCTATAGCAGAGATGAAGATAAGTTTAAATATATCCGGGAGGTGTACAACACAATAGTGGTGAGAGATTTAGTGCATAAACATAAACTGTCTGATCCCGTCACATTGAATAAGGTATCTGAGTATCTTATGGATAATGTCAGCAACTTAAGTTCATCGCGCAACGTAAGCGAAATACTTACATCTGATGGCAATAAGACGAATCATATCACCGTGGGTAACTATATTGAATACCTCACCCGGGCCTTTGTATTCTATGAAGCAAAGAGATACGATTTAAGAGGTAAGAATTACCTTAGAAATTTAAGTAAGTATTATCTTGCTGACACTGGTATACGATATGCCAAACTTGGACGTCGCAATATGTATTGGGGGCGCATGTTGGAAAATATTGTGTATATCGAATTATTACGGCGCGGTTATGAGGTGTATGTCGGCAAGTTATATCAAAAAGAAATTGATTTCGTAGCAATGCGTGGGAATGAAAAGGTATATTTACAGGTGAGTGACAGTATAGTCGATAGTGATACTTTCTCACGTGAAATAGAACCTTTGCTCAAAATACGCGATGCCTATCCTAAAATATTGTTGGCCAGAACACGCAATCTTGATTATGATTACGAGGGTATTCTAATCAAGGATATAGCTGGGTGGCTACTAAATTAATAAGTGTGAAATAACTGACATCCAACGTGTGATTGGTTGGGCTAACTGGAACGACTGGGGAATGAGCAACCAGGTGGTGCTCCCCCTCGAGAAGGGTAAGCATCGCATCGGCGTGGTCTACCTCCCCGAAAACGAAAACCTGAACATCGAGCGCAACTTCGTCCTCCTCGACAACCTCCGCCTCGAAAAGCGATGAACTGACCCGCCCGGAATAAAGCAACGGGTGTGCCGTAATAAAATGGCCGCTAAAAGTTAGACATGTAACTTTTAGCGGACATCTTAGTATAGTATCGGGTCCTAGCTTATCCGAAGACCTGGATGCGGTCGGTGATATGAGATTCGATTATGGTAATGTATTTTTCGGGGATGGCGGCTTGGATTGCGAAGGAGCGGTAGTTTTTTACCGAGTTGAGGCATTGGGCTATGATGCCGTTAGGGTTTTTGATGCCGAATGAAGAGGCAATGGTGAGCAGGTCGCTGCGCGTGATATTATCAACCTTGCCGTTGATGGCCATACAGTGCCTGTTGATATAGAACGGGGCGGAGGTGTCGACAGTGAAGGTGAAATCGTAGACCGGGGCAATGCGCCAGATGCCGTTTCTATCCATCATGAAGCTGAAATTTTTATTATGGTCGTCTATATTGGCCGCCAGCACATTCATAACCATGTGCCGGAACATCTGCTGCATCTCATGAGGTGTCACTGCGAGTCGGTGTGCGACTTGAAACAGATCCTCGTAGCACGATGAGAGCGGATCCATCGCAGCCAGAGTCTGGGTGTGAATCTTATCCAGGCCGCAACGGTCGAAACGTTGAGTCAGGAAATGGGTCTCATCGGCACATTGATGCAGCCAGCTCTCCATCATGTCGAGTCCGGCATCCTTTGCCATAAGATAATAACTGTATTCCACCCTGGTGGAGGGGAATGGTGTGTGCTCGTCAAATTTGATTATAACAGGTGTGTAATCCGGAGATGGGGAGGGGACTTGGCCGGATAATACCACGCCATCGGTGAGGTTTAGATTTATCACAGCCTTCGGACGGCGCCCTCCGGCGGAGGTGCCTACTCTGAACAGTGATTCGATGGAAAGGTCTGAATTTAACGATGATTCGAAGTGCCGGGCACTGTTTAGCGCTTCGTGTGCAAGCTTTGAGAGCTGCTCTATTTCCACTTTAAATGGTTTCTCAAAATCCCTGGCTACCGGGGGCTCAAATTCAAGTGCGCCCATCCCGCGGCACCCTATGTAGGCCAGGCGATCGAGCGGTGAGAGAGCTTTTTTCGGTATATTGTTTGCTGCACCCCATTTTGCAAAAACGGTGTTACCCCAATGGTCGGGTAGTGAGTCGGCGATAAACGAGGGAAGTCCACCGAACAGTTTATCGGTTTCAGGGTAGACTGGGAGTCCTGATTTAGCCACCATCCCGGTGATTGAAGCGCGCAGTGGGGCGATATCAAATCCGTGTTTTGCGAATGTGGGGTCAAAGTAGAAGCATATCTGCTCGCGGTATCCATGTCTGGAGGTGGTGAGTGTACCGACTTTCTTACCCCAGAGCATCACGTTTAACTCTTGAATCATGGTTGCTTTCTTCTTACTCGTTTGGGAATCAGTTTGTTGATTTCTCGCAACGCCATCGGGGGCACCGGCAGCTCGGGGAGAAGCTCGTAGATGCGCTGCTCCATTCCGATGCAGCGCAGCAGCGAGATGAAATTGGAGAGCGTGAGGTTGGGGTGGCGACCCTGCTCGAAGTGGCTGATGGTGGTGTAGCTCACGCCGGCCTTCACAGCGAGTTCCCGCTGGCTCAGGCGGCAGGCAAGCCGATATTCCTTGACTCTGGCAGCCAGCGTGTCGAGGATTTCCTTGTTTGTGAGTGGGTTTGGGTTGACCATAGTTTGGTATATCAATAGTTAATTGCAAATATAGATATAACTATTGATATACCAAACTATCTTTGCAAAATTTTTTTGTGGAATGAAGTCTTAATGAAATTTTAATAGCTTTGAAACACGGATGATATGATTTGAGGGTATTTTTGTGGTGAAAAATCAAAGTTATGCAACAACGTACTTTTTACACCACGATTGTCCTCTCCGATATCCATCTCGGGACAATAAACTCGAAGACCATTGAGGTCAGCAATTTTCTTAAGTCTGTGAACTGCCGCCGACTCATCCTTAACGGTGACATAATAGATGGATGTGCCTTGAAGAAGGGGGGGTGTTGAATAGAATTGTTAATTATCAAATAAATTTGGTAGTTTCGAAAATTTGTTGTAACTTTGTACTCGGATGAGTCCTCCACGACCAGCTCCCCGTAAATCCTCCAGGTCTTGATCGAAGCAAAGGTAGCGGGTTGAGCGGTGCGATGAAGATCGCTCATCCACCTGCCTCTTTAGCTCAGTTGGCCAGAGCACGTGATTTGTAATCTCGGGGTCGTTGGTTCGAATCCGACAAGAGGCTCAAAAAATCATGTTTTTCATAATTTTGTTTTGGTGGTGTGCTTCATAAGAGCGCGCCATTTTTTTTATGTGTCTACCCACTCTACACCATCCTCTCAGCTCAACTTGGTTCGTGTCAGAGTACAAATTCATAACATAATCTGTAGTGGTATATGCCAATTCATTACAAAAAATCGGCAAGTATGTGCCAATTCATTACAAGAAAATGAGAAAGTATATGCCAATTCATTACAAAAATTGTTATATTTGCAAGGTAATTAGTAAGTTAAAGCTTGAGTGTTGAGTTATGGCAATGATAAAGCGTGAAATATTGGCAGATTTGGAGGCTTGGAAAGGTCGTCAAGGAAGAAAACCGCTAATCTTGAGAGGAGCACGGCAAGTGGGAAAAACTACCGTTGTAACGGAATTTGCAAAGGGATTTGACGATTTTCTACATCTGAATCTTGAAAAGAAAGCTCATGCATCTGTTTTTGAAAGAAGCGATAATCCGAAAGAGGTTTTGAATTCAGTGTATCTGCAGTTGGGAAAGATTAAGAAGGATGGAACTGTGCTGCTGTTTATTGATGAAATTCAAAACTCACCCGCTGCGATGGCATTGCTGCGTTATTTTTATGAGGAGTTGCCCGAATTGTATGTAATAGCGGCAGGATCTTTGCTTGAAACATTGGTGGACGTTCACGTTTCTTTCCCTGTAGGAAGGGTAGAATATCTTGCCATGCGCCCATGTTCCTTCATGGAATTTCTTTGGGGGATAGGAGCTGAGTTTGATGCTAATGTCATTGAGGATTTAATGGGTAATGCTATTCATGATAGATTGATGGAGTATTTCCGGAAGTATATGATAGTTGGAGGTATGCCCGCAGCCGTGAGTGGATATGCCGAACGGTTTGACCTGCTTTCTGTGGAAGCTATTTATGAATCTCTGCTGGAATCTTATCGCGATGATTCTGAAAAATATGCCAAAAATGAGACACAGCGTCGTATATTGTCGCATATACTCACAGCGGGGTGGAGCGAAGCAGCGGAAATAATATCATTTGAGGGTTTTGCTGGCTCTCGATTTAAGTCGCGAGAGGTGTCGGAAGCTATGAGAGTACTCGAACGAGCCATGCTTTTAGAACTGGTGTATCCGGTGATAGAGGCAAAAATTCCATTGCTTGACAATATGCGCAGGCGCCCTAAGCTTATATGGTTTGATACCGGTTTGGTAAATTATCGAGCTGGGATGAGGACTGAGATGTATGCCTCTGATGATATTATGGGGATATGGCGTGGAAGAATGGCGGAGCATATAGTAGCTCAGGAGATTATAGCATATAGCCATAAGGTAAGTGCGCATCGATATTTCTGGTCGAAAGATAAATCAGGAGGTATAGCAGAGGTGGATTTTGTGGTTCAGCACCATAATATGGTGGTGCCTATTGAAGTTAAAGCTGGTAACAACAGTAAGCTTAAGTCGCTGCATGTGTTTATGGATATGGTAAATCATGATGTGGCAGTAAGGGTTTGGAATCAACCTTTTTCTGTAAATAAGGTTAATACTCCAATGGGGAAAGAGATAAGATTAATCAATTTACCGTTTTATTATCTATCGCAGTTGGGCAGGATAATTGACAAGGTAGTCAATAACGAAATAGAATATAGTTAATGGGAAAGTTTGTGCATAATACCACGTTTATGATGATGGCGGACAGGGCTGTGGAGTTTGTGGAGTGGGTGCGACCGCTGGTTGAGAGCGCCACGAGGGGTATGGAGCCGCGTCTGTCAGTGCTCCGCTATGTGGGTGGTGCCCCCGCCGGTGAGGAAGAGGGTATGAGTGTTGCGCTGCAGGTGGAGGGTGACTCTATCGAGGAGTTGCTTATCTGGGCCGACAAGAAGTTGCGGTTGATACTCCTGCAGTTTGAAAAGCGCTATCAGGGAATCACCTTCAGCTCCATCTTCGAGGTCTTATAGTCTGAATAACCGTGTTTTAGACGAGTTATAATTGTTGATATTGCAAAAAGATGGATTTGAAGAAATATGATAGGGTTATAATGGGTATCGACCCGGGAACGAATGTGATGGGTTACGGCGTTATCGGCATCGTCGGGAAGAAGCCCGAGGTGGTGGTGATGGGTGTAATCCAGCTCAGCAAGGTTGGTGACCATTATAAGCGTCTTAGCCGCATCTATGAGCGCGTATCGGGGTTGGTGCGCGAGTATCTCCCCGACGAGGTAGCCATCGAGGCACCATTCTTTGGGAAGAATGTGCAGTCGATGCTCAAGCTTGGCAGAGCGCAGGGGGTGGCGATGGCAGCTGTTATCAGTCGCGACATACCGATTGCCGAGTATGCACCGCTAAAAATTAAGCAGTCCGTAACTGGTAGCGGAGCTGCCAGCAAGGAACGGGTGGCAGAGATGATGAAGCGATTGCTGAACATACCGGCCGAGGAGATGCCGGCACTGCTTGATGCCACCGATGCGCTGGCAGCCGCATTGACACACTTTTACGAAACCGGCAAGCCGCAGATAGCCAAAGGGCCCAAGTCCTGGAAGGACTTTCTGGCGCAGAACCCCGACCGCGTAGCCCCGCGCCGCCAGTCTCCAAAAAAGAGTGAGACCTAATGACCTTAACGACCCTAAGGACTCTAACGACCTTAACGACCCTAACGACCCTAATGACCTTAATGACCCTAACGACCTTAATGACCCTAACGACCTTAAGGACCCTAACGACCTTAACGACCTTAACGACCCTAAGGACCTTAACAACCCGCCAGCATTATCAATTAGGGCAGGCTAATTTGTTAAAAATACATGAAGGATGCTGAGAAGCATCCTATTTTTTTTCATAGTTAGGGATATTTTCGATAATTTTGTTAGCTGAGAAAGTATGCACGTATATTTCCCCAAAATTTTACCCTAAATATTGGTATAAAATCAGGAATTTAGAGCCGCTATATTGTTTCATTAAGACAGCGGACCGTGTAATATTTTTGCAACAATCAACGAAGTTTATAACTTCATTAAAGGATATAGATAAAAATTAAAGGATATAGATAAAAATTCGATATATTGAAATATAAATTTTAAAAGCATGGATAAATACAACAAAGCTATTGCCGACAGCAAAGTCGTAGCTGACGACGCTGTAGTTGCAGCCGAAGTTAAGAAAATTGTAGATGAGGCTGGCCAGTATGCCACTCCCGAGGTGTATCAGTTCCTTTTCAGCTCTATCGACCTGACCACACTCAGCACCGAAGACAGCGTGAAGAGTGTATCGGCATTTACACAGCGTGTCAATGATTTTGACAACGACTATCCGCAGTTCAAGAATGTAGCCGCTATCTGCGTATACAGCAACTTTGCAGAGGTGGTTAAGACCAACCTTGATGTAGAGGGTGTGGATATCGCGGTGGTAGCAGGAGGTTTCCCCTCAAGCCAGACCTTTGACGCTGTCAAGATTGCCGACTGCGCAATGGCAGTAGAGGGTGGTGCCAACGAAGTGGATATCGTGATGAATGTAGGTCGCTTCCTGGATGGTAACTATGAGGACCTCTGCGACGAAATCGAAGAGATGAAGCATGCATGCCGCGAAGCCAAGCTTAAGGTAATCCTCGAAACCGGTTGCCTCAAGACAGCCGAGAAGATTAAGGCAGCTTCCATCCTGTCTATGTACAGCGGTGCCGACTTCATCAAGACCTCTACCGGCAAGATTTACGAAGGTGCAAGCCTCGAGGCAGCCTACGTTATGTGTCAGTGCATCAAGGAATACTACGAAAAGACCGGTCGCAAGGTAGGTTTCAAGGCCGCAGGGGGTGTTCGCAGCTCGGAGGAGGCTCTGCACTACTATGCAGTAGTAAAGGCTGTACTTGGCGACGAATGGCTCAATCAGGAACTGTTCCGTATCGGTGCCAGCAGTCTTGCCAACGCTCTTTTGAGCACTATGACAGGCGAAGAAACCAAGTATTTTTAAGCCAAGGTCTCGATAATAGCAATATCTAAGAAAACGGATTTCCGTATGAAAATTCGCAAAGTAACTATAATGGCGCTGGCGCTCCTGCTGGGAGTGTCGGCGTCATTGTGCTTGCATGCTCAGGAGCGCAAGCGCTATCAGACTTTCGGGGTGGCATTCTATAACCTTGAGAATCTGTTTGATACAATTAACAACAACGGCAAGTACGACCTTGAATTCTCTCCGCAGGGTTCGCGCAAATGGGACGGTAAAAAGTATTGGTCTAAAATCAAGAATCTCAGCTACTCCATATCGCAGATGACCACCAAGGGGACCCCGATGGGTCCGGCAGTGATCGGTGTGTCGGAGATTGAGAACATCACGGTGCTTCAGGACCTGGTCAAGGCCGATGCCATCAAGGACTGGAATCTGCAGATTGTGCATCACGACTCGCCCGACGCCCGCGGTGTCGACGTAGGTCTGCTCTACAACCCCCGATTCTTCCGTGTCATCAACGTCACCAACCACCGTCTTACCATCCCCAACCTCCCCAACTTCCGCACCCGCGACCAGATGTGTGTGGTAGGGCTCATGGGTGGCAGCCGCATCGCTGTTATTGTCAACCACTGGCCGTCGCGTCGCGGCAACAACAACAACAGTTGGCTCCGCGAAGCCGCCGCCTCGCTCACCAAGCAGATTTCGGACTCCCTCTATAAGGTAGACCCCAAGATTGGTATCGTGGTTATGGGTGACATGAACGACGACCCGAGCGACAAGAGCTGTGCCGAGGTTCTGGCAGCAGTCAAGAAGATAGAGAATACGCAGCCATTCGGATTCTTCAACCCCTTCTGGGAGAAGCTTGACAAGGGTATCGGTTCCTATATCTATCGCGGCAACTGGGACCTTTTTGACCAGATTATCGTCAACAAAAACCTTGTGGACGGAGCAAGCGGACTACAGTTCCGCGGTGCCGAAGTGCTCAACAAGAGCTTCCTGCTCGAAAGCGAAGGGCAGTATAAAGGGTATCCCCACCGCACATTCTCTGGCGGAGCATGGACCAACGGCTATTCTGACCACCTTCCCACCGAGATATATCTGACTAAAGAGGTGATACGATAAGGCTCTTCTTTAGAAAAACTCAATCAATAAAATTTAAACAACACATGCGCATTAAACTATCATTGCTGCTTATGCTCTGCATGGCGTTGCCCTCGATTGCGGCAACCGGCCTAAAGGGTATATTGGTCGATGCCCGCACAGGAAAGGCTGTTGTGGATGCCAACATACTGCTGCGCGACCAGGCAATATTTGTGACCAGCGGTTCCGACGGCTCATTTGCCATTACCAACGCCCGTCAGGGTAGCGACGAACTGCAAATTATAGCCTATGGCTATGCCGACTACAACCAGAAGGTGACACTTGCCACCGGCACAATAAAGAACCTTGGCACTATCAAGCTTACCCCCACCGGCGAGGGAACATTTGACAACAACGAATTTCTGCTCGACGAGAGCGAACTCATCGACGATGAGGGTAACGGTCAGACCGTAGGTTCTATCCAGGGAGCCACCGATAATATCTATTATCAGGCCACAGGGTATGACTTCTCGACCATGCGTTTCCGTTATCGCGGTTATGAACAGAACTGGAACACCGGTTATATCAACGGTTTCAACTTCAACGATGCCATGCGTGGCCGTTTCAACTTCTCAGGCTTGGGTGGCATGACATCGACTGCATTCCGCAACCGCTCCACCGACATCGGTCTTGACGCTGCAGCCTATGGCTTCGGCAACCTTGGCGGCTCGAGCAACTACACCACCTATGCCTCGGAATACGCACCCGGCACCAAGGGGAGTCTGGCATATACCAACTCCAACTACAAGATGCGTGCCATGCTGCAGTACTCCACCGGACTCTCATCCAGCGGTTGGGCATTCTCGACCTCTCTTATAGGTCGCTATGCACCCGAAGGGGTAATTGAGGGAACATGGTACAACTCGCTTGGTCTGCAGATGAGCCTCCAGAAGGTATTTAACGACCGCCACTCGCTCAACCTTACAGCCTGGGCAGCCCCCACACAGCGCGCCGCCAACAGCGCCGCCACTCAGGAGGCCTACGACCTGGCAGGCAGCAACCTTTACAACCCGTCGTGGGGTTTCCTTAACGGCGAGAAGAAGAGTGCTAAGATTGTGGAGAGTGCCGACCCGGCAGTTCTGCTCAACTGGATCTGGAAGCCCAATATGAACACCAAGCTGAATACCGGTATCGGATTCCGCTCCAACTTCTACTCAAGCTCCGCACTCAACTGGTATCAGGCCGCCGACCCACGTCCGGACTATTACCGCAACCTCCCCAGCTACTACCTGCCGACAGCCGCCGAGGGCACCGACCTCTATCAGGCACAGCTCGACGCCTACAACTATGTGGCACAGTGGTGGGGTGGCGACCAGGCTCACCGTCAGATTGACTGGAACAGCATCTATGCCGCCAACCAGTTGAACCGCACTCAGTTTGACCGCAATCCCGAGCTTATCGGTCAGGCATCCTACATCCTGGAGAATCGTCACTCAAACCAGAATGCCTGGATGCTCAACAGCTATATCGACCACCGCATCAACGAAAACTTCACAATGCAGGGTGGTGTAAGCTTAAACTATACCGACGCTCACTACTACAAGACAGTGCGCGACCTGCTGGGGGCCGAATACTGGCGCGACATCGACAACTTCTCCGAGCGCGACTTTGCCGGCAACCCCGACATACTTCAGAACGACATGAACAACCCCAACCGCAAGGTCTTCAAGGGTGACGTGTTCGGTTACGACTACAACATCCGTAACATCCTTGCCACTGCATGGCTCCAGAACCAGATTCAGACCAACCACTGGAACATCAACTACGGTGTGGAGGTTAACTACACCACATTCCAGCGTCACGGTAACATGAAGAACGGTCGTGCTCCCGAAAACTCATACGGAGCCGGCGAGCGTCACACCTTTGACAATGCAGCCCTCAAGGTAGGTGCCAACTACAAAATCGACGGTCGCAACTATATCACCGCGCACGCCAGCTACGGCTCGCGCGCTCCGCTCCCCGACTACAGCTATGTATCACCCCGCACCAAGGACACTGCCATCGCCGGTCTTTCGTCCGAGCGTTTTGCAAGCGCCGACCTCAGCTATACCTGGAACTACCCCCGTTTCCGCGGTTCGGTTTCCGGTTTCTTTACCGAGATGTGGGACGGCGTGAAGCGCAACGGATTTTTCGACTATCAGCTCAACACCTTCATGAACTACACCATGAGCGGTATCCAGACCGAATACAAGGGTGTGGAGGTAGGTATGGAGTATAAGATTCTCAGTAATCTGTCGGTAAGTGCCGCCGGGACCTTTGCCCGCTACACATACAAGAACAACCCCCTCGGATACCGCAGTTATGAGAACGGTTCGGCCGAGGACGTTATCCGTCGTGTGTATATCAAGAACTACAAAATCGGTGGTACCCCCCAGCAGTGCTATTCGCTCGGTCTTAATTACAACATCAGCAACTGGTTCCTCGAGCTTAACGGTCAGTGGTTTGGCGACAACTGGATTGAACTTTCACCCGCGCGTCACGAAGAGATGCCCGGACTCTGGAAGTTCTGCTTCAGCGAAGAGGAATACATTGCACGCCGCAACGAAATCACCTATCAGGACAAGCTCAAGGATGCTTTTGTCATGAACCTCTCGGTGGGTAAGAACATCTACACCAAGTTCGGTTCTGTAAACTTCAACGTGAGTGTAAACAACCTTCTCAACAACCGCAATATCCAGACCGGTGGTTACCAGGAGGGTAAGTTTGACTATACCGACTACAACGTGAACAAGTTCCCCAACAAGCTCTACTACGCTCAGGGGCTTCGCGTGTTTGTTAACTGCGGTATCAGATTCTAATATCAGAAGCAACGACAATGAAAAAGATAAAATCATTCATAGCCATGGCGGCTCTTGCGGTGCTCGGTTTCGCATCGTGCAACGATGAGCTTGCCCAGCCGCCGATGAACATCCCCGCCGAGGGAATCGGTTCAGGCGCATGGAACGCTCCGATGAGTGCCTATCAGGCCTCGCTGGGAGCCATCAACAAGAACCTCCCCGAGGCTTGGGTCAAGGGGTATATCGTAGGGTATGTGGACACCGGCATCGGGAACACTATTAACGATAACACCAGCAAATTTACCGTTCCCACCACCGTTAAGACCAATATCCTTATAGCCGACAACCCCAACGAAACCGACTGGCGCAAGTGCGTTACAGTGCAGCTCCCCTCCGGAGCCGTGCGTACCGCTCTGTCACTTGGCGACAAGCCCGACAACCTGGGGAAACTGGTGTGCATAAAGGGTACTACCGGCGACAAGTATTGCGGCGCATACGGCATCCGCTCCGTATCTTCCTACAACTGGGGTGACCAGGGTAAGGACGACGGCAGCGACCAGCCCAACCCCGACCCGCAGCCTGCTGGCGTGACCATATACCAGAGTCTGCTCGAAACTGAGACCACCACCAACTGGACTCTCAATAGCGATGTTACAGGCCCCGTGGCTGAACCCTGGACCTGGAAGGCTTATAACGGCAAGTATTACCTCAATGCTTCGGCATTCAGCTCCACCCTTGCAGCTGCCACTGCCGATGCATTCTCACCCGAAATCGACCTGGCAGGTTACAAGACAGCCTCATTCACTTTCGACCACGCAGCCAAGTTCCAGACCACAATCAAGGAGCTCTGCTACCCGATGATTCGTGAAGCCGGCTCCAAAACATGGGAGAAACTTACCGTGACTACATGGCCAGGCACTACCGGCTGGACATTTGTGAATGCCGGTGCTATCGACATCACCAAGTATGCCGGCAAGAAGGTGCAGGTAGGTTTCCATTATGGAGCCTCAACCGCCGGTGCCGATACCTGGGAAATCAAGAATGTGAAGGTGACAGGAACCAAGTAATAACGCCAAAATTCAGAAAACAATGAAAATTTTCAAGAAACTATACCTCGGGATGATGGCGGTGGCGATGGTGGCTCTCAGCGGTTGCCAGGCCGAAATGAACGAGCCTGCGCTCACGGCTCCCGTAGCCAAGAACAAGGCCAACACCACTATCCTCGACTTAAAGAAGGCATTCCTTAACCAGTCGGTGCTCTGCCCGATGAAGGATGCCGACAGCAAGACACCCTATATTATCCATGGTCGTGTCATATCGAGCGATGCTTCGGGTAATATCTACAAAAGCATTGTTATTCAGGACGAAACAGCCGCCATCCCCCTGTCGGTAAATCAGGGTTCGACCTATGTCGACTACCGCATCGGTCAGGAAGTGGTGATAGACTGTACCGGTCTCTGGATTGGTTACTATAACGGACTGCAGCAGCTTGGCTGGCTGGGTGAACCCTATAACGGCGAAACTCAGCTCGGTTTCATGGCATGGGACCTCTTTCTCGGTCACTCGGAAAAGAACGGTTTCCCGGTTCCAGAAACCAAGAATGTGCCCCTCGACGGTGAGTGGCCCGCCGACCAGCCCTATTGTGTAACCTTCAACTCATTCTCTCAGCTCCCCACAGCCGGCGACGACCTGGCCAAGATGCAGGGACAGCTCGTAGAGTTCCGCAATGTGTACTTCGAAGAGGGTGGCAAGATGACTTATGCACCCTATCAGGAGAGTGTGAACCGCACTCTCAAGGATGCAAGCGGCGGTTCGCTGATAGTACGTACCTCGGGGTACTCAAACTTCTACAACCAGCTTATCCCCGAAGGTTCGGGTAATGTTCGCGGTATCCTTTCATACTACAGCGGTGCCTACCAGCTTCTGCTTCGCGGCACCGGCGACGTCCTGATTACCGAAAAGGGTCAGAAGAAGGATCCCTACACTCTGGAGGAAGCTCTGCTTGTTGAAAACACCGGAGCTGCCGGCTGGGTCAAGGGTTATATCGTAGGTTCTGTCAAGGCTGGTGTCAACGAGGTCAAGAGCAACTCTGACATCGTGTGGAGCAAGGATGCCGAAATCGACAACAATATTGTGATTGCGGCTACTGCCGATGTTAAAGACTGGACCAAGTGTATGGCTGTTGAGCTGCCGCAGGGTTCCGCATTCCGCGCAAAGGCCAACCTCTTTGACAATCCCGGCGTGTATGGTCAGGAAATCCTGGTTCAGGGTACGTTTGCCTCCTATCTCGGCATGGCAGGTCTTGTAGGAAACGGTGGTACCGGCAACGATGTTGAAATCCCCGGTGTGGACTTCGGCGCTGGTTCCGGCAGCGATGTTGAAGGTGCAATCCCGACCGGCGACGGCACCGAGGCTAAACCTTATAACGTAACTCAGCTGCGTGCACTCACTTCGGGCAGTGCTACAGGTGTCTGGGTTGAAGGTTATGTGGCAGGTTATGTTCCCGCCATGGCATGGGCCGACGCAGTGTTCGGCACTCAGGCCACCGAGGGCTCGACCAACTATACCAACGGCACCAACACCATCCTGTCGCTTGTCCCTGCCACCCAGGCCACACTCGACAATTCAGCACCCGTTGGTCTTGCAAGCAGCGGAGATGTGCGCGCTACACTTGCCATCGGTAAGAACGCTGCCATCTATGGCGCCCGCGTCAAAGTGAAGGGTGATGTGCTTGCATACTTCGGTATCGTATCGCTTAAGAATGTAACCGAATACAAGATAATAACCGAAGGTACCGGCGGCGGCACAGGTGGTGATACCCCCGATCCACAACCCGATAACGGCGACGGCACCAAGGAGAAGCCTTACAGCATCCAGCAGGTAGCGGCAATGGATAACACCGTTGTCTTGGCCGACCAGTGGATGGAGGGGTATGTAGTGGGTTATGTGCCTCAGATGACCTGGAGCGAGGCTGTATTTGGCAAGGATGCACCCTCCACCGAATCGACCAACTTTACCAACGGTACCAACATCGTTATGTCGTCGGCCAAGGTTGGTTCAGCTACAGTCAACAATTCGCTTCCTGTCGGCTTGGCAACGGCAGTTCGCGCCGAGCTTGCCATTAGCAAGAATCCATCCATCTATGGCGCCAAAGTCAAGGTTAAGGGTACGATTAAGAAATACTTTGGAGTCACCGCCATCCGTGACATCAGCGAATATGAAATAGTCACCCCTGCCCAATGAAACAATGCATAATTAAGCTAATGCATAATGCATAATTCATAATGCATAATTAAGGCGCGTCCGCAATCTGTGGACGCGCCTTTTTTATGACCTTACCGACCTTAAGGACCTTAGAGACCTTAAAGACCTTAGAGACCTTAGAGACCTTAAAGACCTTAAAGACCTTAGAGACCTTACCGACCTTAAGCATCGCGTAGTCTCTAATGACTACCGACTAATGACTAATGACTAACGTCTAATGCCCCCTTTCTTGCGGAGCGGGTTCTCGGCAGCGAAGATGACGCCGATGTAGGAGAGCAAAAGAGCCGTTTTAACAGCGTAGAGCACGCCGGTGGATAGGATGGGCTCGAAGAGTAGGCTTGCGGCGTAGAGAAGGGCTGCAAACAGCGTGTACCAACCCATGCGCACCAACTCGTAGGGGAGCGGGAAGTATTTACTCCCAACAAAGTATGAAATCAGCATCACTGCGAAGTAGGAGATGAGGGCTGCCCATGCCGAACCGATGTAGCCGTTGGGGATGCCGATGGCGCGTACAAGCACCACGTTGAGCACAAACATCAGGGCGAAGCAGATTAGCGACAGGTACATACCCCACTGGGTGCGGTCGGTGAGCTTATACCAGAGCGAGAGGTTGAAGAAGACACCGAAGCAGAGCTCCGCCACCATCATGATTGGCACCACGTCAAGACCGGGCCAGTAGGAGGGGGAGACGAAGTGTTTCAGTATCGGGAGGTAGAACATGACTCCGAGGAAGATAAGCAACCCGAAGATTACAAAAAATTTCATGGCATCGCAGTATGCCTGCGTCTTGTTTTCACCCTCCCCTTTGGCGCGGGCAAAGATAAAGGGTTCGTAGGCGTAGCGGAATGCCTGCGTAAACATCACCATTACGATGGCAATCTTGATGTTGGCGCCATAGATACCCACCATTGAGCGGGCTGCCTCCTCCTGACCCTTAAAGAGGTATGGGATAATCATCTGCCCCATGTTCTGACTTAGGATTCCGGCAACACCCAGTATGAGCAGGGGCCAGGAGTAGGTAATCATCCGCTTCCACAGCGAGGTGTCGATGGCAGGACGTCTCCCTTTCAGCTCGGGGATGAGCATGGCAAGTATTATGAGTGTAGAGAGGATGTTGGCCACAAATATCCAGCCGATTCCGAATGCTTTCCCTCCCAGCGGAGTGTAGAACCAGTCGATTATCCCCGGGGCGCTCTCGGCGATGCGGGGGCAGGCAAGCAGGAAGAAGAGGTTGAGGGCAATGTTCACTCCGACATTCAGCAGCTTGATGCCGGCAAAGCGGAAAGCACGCTTTTTGTAGCGCAGGTAGGCAAATGGGATGTTGGTAAAGGCGTCGATTGCAACTGTTACCCCTAATATCCACACAAACAGTGGGTTGTCGGGGAGAAGCAGGAGGTTGGAGATGGGGCGTATCAGCAGGGTGAGGAGTATTATGAATCCTATCGAGGATATCCCCACCGATGTGAGCGATGTGGTGTAGACGCGCTCCGGGTCCGGTTCCTTGTTTACAAATCGGAAGAATCCGGTCTCCATGCCGTAGTTGAGAATTACCAGCATCACGGCAGTGAATGAGTACAGATAACTTACAATACCATACTCTTCGGTGGGGAAGAGGTACACGTAGAGGGGGACGAGGCACCAGTTTAGAAACCTGCCCACGATGCTGCTGAGACCGTAGACAGCGGTCTCCTTTGCTAAAGCTTTAATTCCAGCCATATAATGTAGTTGTTAGTCGTTAGTTGTTAGGCCGGAGTCCGGCTTACATTTATTAGTAATTAGAGCGCGAGGCGAGGGGTAGCGGTCGGTTTTCGAGAGCGCCAGGCGGCAGCCTTCAGGGGCGCGGAGCGGTTTGCGCTGGGGCTCTGCCCCTTTTCGCCCTACGGGCTCACACAGAACTTAAAGCGGACGCCTTTTCGCCCTACGGGCTCACACAGAACTCAAAGCGGACGCTTTT
>QLIP01015903.1_pt1 | contig 16495 bp, 15 predicted proteins | sample 1769771 | NCBI WGS metagenome assembly QLIP01 (sample SAMN09428762, study PRJNA476227) | Gut metagenome, whole genome shotgun sequencing project. | isolation source: cecum | host: Rhizomys sinensis | place: China: Jinsha town of Minqing, Fujian Province | collected 2013-09-23
TGAGCAAGCATTTGAAGTACCGGGACAATGTGGTTTTGAGCGTCCATCCCCACAATGACAGGGGCTGCGGCATCAGCGACGCGGAATTTGGCATTCTGGCGGGGGCTGAGAGGGTGGAGGGAACCCTTTTTGGCAACGGCGAGCGCACCGGCAACGTGGACTTGGTGACGGTTGCCCTGAATATGGTATGCCATGGGGTGGAGAGCGGACTGGATTTCTCACATATCATGGAAGTGCGGGAAGCCTACGAGGAATTTACGGGCATGAAAGTGCATGAGCGCATGCCCTATGCGGGCGACTTGGTGTTTACGGCATTTTCCGGCTCCCATCAGGATGCCATCAGCAAGGGCATGGCGTGGCTGAAAGCCGGAAAGAGCAAAAACCGCTGGGATGTGCCTTATCTGCCCATCGACCCTGCGGATGTGGGCAGGAAATACGAGTCTGACGTCATCCGCATCAACAGCGTGTCCGGGAAAGGCGGCGTGGCGTTTGTGCTAAAGCAGCAGTTTGGCTTTACCTTGCCCGCGGCCATGAAGGAGGAAGTGGGATATCTCATCAAGGGGGTTTCCGACAGAAGGCATCAGGAGCTTCTGCCCAAGGAGATTTTCGCGATTTTTGAGGAAAATTACATTCATCCGAGAACGGTTTTTGGGATACCGGAGTGCCATTTCAAGCAGGAGAATGGCATTCAGGCGCAGGTGACTATCGAGCAAAACGGTGTAAAGCGCGTGATTGCCGCCCAGGGGAATGGCCGCCTGAACGCGGTCAACAATGCCATCAAGACCTTTTTCGGCATCCAATACGAGCTGTCCATATATGAGGAACACGCCATCTCCAAGGGTTCCACCTCCAAGGCGGCCGCCTATGTGGGGATTGCCCAGGGCGGAAAAATGTACTGGGGCGTGGGCGTGGACGAGGACATCATCAAAAGCTCCATCGCCGCGCTGGTGTCCGCCGCCAACAAATTGGCTGTGGAACAGCATATAACGGACGGCAGGGAGGAGCGCATCGTGGAGATCATCAGCTATATCCAGCAGCATTACGAGGATGTCACGCTGGAGGAGCTGTCCGGCAAGTTCCACCTGTCCAAGCCGTATCTCTCCAAATATATCAAGGAAAAAGCCGGGATGACGTTTCAGGAGGCGGTAAAGCAGGAGCGGCTGAAAAAGGCCTGCACCCTGTTAAAGGAGAGCGCGCGGAGCGTGGAGAGCGTGGCGGAGAAGGTCGGCTATGAGAACGTTGAGCATTTCAACAGGCTCTTTAAAAAGACCTACGGCATGACACCCATGCAGTATAGACGCAAGTAACAGTTCAGTCGTGACGTCATCTTGGACTGTGCGTGGGTGCTTGCACACAACGCACAAGCTCAAGATGATGGCTGAACTGTTATGAAAAATCTGTGAAAGGGCTTCCCATTTCTGTGAAAATGCTGTAAAATAAAAAGATACGCGCGGGACGCGTAGCGGAGGAAGGAGATTTTCCCATGTCTGGAGAAAAAAAGGTACAGCAAAATAAAGAACAGAAAATCGCCACGAGATATGACTTGAAGATGCAGAGAAGGAAAGAGGAAAAGGCGAGGCAGGAAAAGCTCGACCGCATTGGCAAAATGGCCGGCGCGGCGTTTGCCGTGGCTTTGGCATGCCTGATAGCGTCTTTTCCCATCCGCGCATATCTGGCAGTCCATGAAACTTACGTGCGGATCGATGGGGAGGACGTTGCCAAAATCGAGTTTGACTATCATTACAATCTGGCAAAGTCCAATTACATCAGCCAATATGGGTACTATTTGAGCTATATGGGGTTTGACCCTGCGGCGGATCCGGCCTTGCAGGCGTATTCCGAGAAACTGACCTGGAAGGATTACTTTGAGCAGATGGCCGTGGACAGCATGAAGCAGAACAAGGCATTGCAGGCGCAGGCAAAGGCGGAGGGCTTTTCCTACGACACGTCGGAGGAATATGACACATTTGTCACCATGCTGAAAGAGCAGGCCGATGCCAATAAGGTTTCCGTAAAAGAGTATGTCAAGAATCAATATGGCGTTTTCGCCACGCTTGCAAAAGTCAAGCCATTTATAGAGGAAGGCATATTTTTGAACGCTTATTACAACCATGTCAGGGACGGGAAGGCGCCTGCGGAGGAAGCCATTCTGGAGCGGTATCAGAGCGATGCCAATTCGTATGATTCCGTAGATTACCGGCTGTCCGTCATCAATGCCGAGCTGCCCACCGAGCCCACGGAGCTGGCGGATGCTTCCGCAAATGCGGCACCTGACGTTTCCGGGGACGACCAGGCTGCCTATGAGCCCTCCCAGGCGGAGATAGACAAGGCGATGGCAGACGCGAAGGCCAAGGCGGAGGAAGCGGAAAAAACCATTGCCCGGACGGGGGAGGCCGTCAAGGGCGGCAGATGGATCGATGTGGAGTATGACATCCGCGAGTGGCTGTTTGATTCCGCCCGCAAGGCGGGGGATGCCACGGTCGTGGAAAACGCTTCCAACCACTGCTATTATGTGGCGGCATTTGAAAAGCGTTACCGGGACGAAACGCCCTCTGCGGATGTGCGCGCCCTGGTTACGAAATCCATGAGCGGGCAGGATGTCTTGGACGAGTGGAAGGGCGGCGAGGCCACAGAGGAAAGTTTTGCGCAGCTGTGCAGGAAATATAGCGAGGACAGCGCGGCGGCAAGTGGCGGCCTGTATCAGGGGCTGATTGGAAAGGATATGGACGAATCCATTGCGGGATGGATTTTTGACGCGGCAAGGCAGAAGGGCGACACTACCAGCGTAACGGACGAATCCGGGGACACCTATGTGGTTTATTATATCGGCAAGGGAGAGCCTGCGTGGAAGCTGGAGATCAAGAACGAGATCCAGACGGAGGCGATGAATCAGTACCTTGCGGAGATTACGGATAAGGTCACGGTTGAGGATCCCAAAGGGAAGCTGAACTATCTGAAAGTGGAGGCGGAAGCGGACGTCTCCGGCAATGACGGAGCTGATGCAGACATTGCGCCTGCAGAATCAGACAGTGCGCCTGCAGAGAGCACAGCGGTGTCTGAAAGCACAGGATCAGGATCCTGAGCTTTCAAACTGTTGATTGGATGCCCGCTGAAGCGGGCAGGGGTATAAATATGAATGGGAAAGTCAGCGATATGAGTCCTCAGGAGAAAGTGGCATACATGCAGAGCGAGCCGATTCCGCAGCTTGTGTGCCAGATGGCGGTGCCTACCATCATCAGTATGCTGGTGAGTTCTTTTTACAATATGGCGGACACGTTTTTTGTGGGAAGGATCAATACGCAGGCCACGGCGGCGGTGGGCGTGGTGTTCTCCGTGATGGCACTGATCCAGGCCTGCGGCTTCTTTTTCGGCCACGGCTCCGGCAATTATATTTCCAGGCGGCTTGGGGCGGGGGAGTATGAGGATGCCAATAAAATGGCATCCAACGGATTTTTCTGCGCTTTTATCGCGGGCACGGCGGGCGGCGCATTGGGGCTTTGCTTTCTGGAGCCTTTGGCCCTTTTGCTGGGCTCAACGCCCACCATTCTGCCCTACACCAAAGATTATCTGTGGATTATCCTGCTGGGGACGCCTTTCATGATGTCCTCGTTAGTCTTGAATAACCAATTGCGCTTTCAGGGAAGCGCCGTCTATGCCATGGTGGGCATTGTGCTGGGGGCGGTCCTTAACATTGCGCTGGATCCGTTTTTGATTTTTGTCTGCGGCATGGGAGTCGCGGGGGCGGCGCTTGCTACCATTATCAGCCAGATTGTCAGCTTCTCCGTGCTGCTCTCCATGTGTTACAAAGGCGGGAATATCAGGATTCGGTTTCAAAATTTCTGCCCTACGCCGCATTATCTGAAGGAAATCGCCAATGGCGGCCTGCCCTCTCTGTTCCGGCAGGGGCTGGGCAGCGTGGCGCATATCTGCATGAATCACTCCGCCGGATTTTATGCCGGGGTGTACGGGGATGCCGCCATCGCGGGCATGTCCATCGTAAACCGCATCACCATGTTTGCCAACTCTGCCCTGATCGGCTTCGGGCAGGGCTTCCAGCCCGTCTGCGGCATGAATTATGGCGGGAAGAAGTATGACAGGGTGCGGGAGGCGTTTTTCTTCTGCGTGAAATATGGCACGGTATTTTTGGTTGTGGTATCGGCGGCGGGCTTTGTGTTTGCGCAGCCTCTGATTGCGCTGTTTCGCAAGGCGGACGCGGACGTCATTCGCATCGGCACGCTTGCCCTGCGCCTCCAATGCGTGGTATTCCCGCTAAACGCCTGGGTGGCCATGAGCAATATGATGCTGCAGTCCACGGGCAAGGCGGTGAGGGCTTCCATTCTGGCATCGGCAAGACAGGGGCTGTTTCTGATTCCTTTTCTCTTGACACTGCCGTTATTCTTAAGGCTTTTGGGCGTGCAGATGAGCCAGATGTGCTCTGACGTATGCGGATTTTTGCTGGCGCTGCCCCTGACTTTCAGCCTGTTGAACGAGATGAAGAACGAGATGAAGCATGCGGCGGATGCCCCGTCCCTGGAGCGTTCCGGGGAGAGTCCGGCGTAGGCGGATTGGGGGAGCGTTTTGCAAGATTGCGGTGAAAAGGTTGCGATGAGAATAGAAATACCCCCAAAAGCACAATTTATCCTGGATACCATTGCGGCGGCAGGGTTTGAAGCTTATGTGGTGGGCGGCTGCGTGCGGGATTGCCTCTTGGGCAGGGTTCCGCAGGATTGGGACATTGCCGCATCCGCAGAGCCAGGTCGGGTGCAGGCTCTGTTTCGGCACACCATTGCCACCGGCATTCAGCATGGGACAGTCACCGTCATGCTGGAGGGAGACGGTTTTGAGATTACGACTTATCGCATTGACGGAAAATACAAGGACGGCAGGCACCCGGACGAAGTGACGTTTACCCCGTGCCTGATGGAAGATTTGCGGCGCAGGGACTTTACCATCAACGCCATGGCTTACAGCCGTGAGGCGGGGTTGGTGGATTTGTTTGGGGGGCTGGCGGATTTGCGGGCGAAGCGCATCCGCTGCGTGGGGAACGCGGAGGAACGCTTTGGGGAAGACGCGCTGCGCATGCTGCGGGCCATCCGCTTTTCGGCACAGCTCGGATACGAAATTGAGGAAAGCACCGGGAGGGCCATTGTGCAGATGGCGGAGCATCTGCGGCAGATCAGCGCGGAGCGCATTCAGGCGGAGCTTGTGAAGCTGCTGATTTCCGACCATCCCGATTATCTGCGGAAGGCTTACCAAATGGGCGTGACCAGGGTGATTCTGCCGGAGTTTGACGCCATGATGGAGACGCCCCAGAACCATCCCCACCATCAATATAGCGTGGGGGAGCACACGCTGCACGCGCTGTCCGAAGTGGAGCCGGACAAGGACCTGCGCCTGGCCATGCTGCTGCACGATGTGGCGAAGCCCCAGTGCCTTGCGGTGGACGAAAACGGAATTTCACATTTTCATGGACATCCTGCCGTTGGCGAAAGGATGGCGCATGCCGTCTTAAAGAGGCTCCGGTTTGACAACGCCACCATCCATACGGTCTGCCGACTGGTGCAATACCACGATTACGGGAATGCGGATTATCGGAATACGGATGATCACAGCGGCTTAAAGCAGGATATGAAGATGGTGAGGCGTGCCATCAACAGGGTGGGCGAGGATATTTTTCCGAAGCTGCTCCAGGTAAAGCGGGCGGACGTGCTGGCGCAGAGCAGATATCTGCGGGAGGAAAAATTGCAGAACATTGCCCGCTGGGAGAGCCTGTATGAAGCCGTCCTCGCCGAGAGGCAATGCACTTCCTTAAAGGATCTGGCGGTGACCGGCGCGGATTTGATCGCCGCAGGCAGAAAGCCGGGGAAGGGGCTGGGAGATATTTTAAACGCCCTGTTAGAGCTGGTGCTGGAACACCCGGAATACAATCGGAAAGACTTGCTGTTGGAAAAAGCGCGGGAGTTTCCTTAACATACTTTTGGAAGTCCCCTCATATGATAGGTTAGGAATCTGACGAACAGGGTTCCCGGCATAGAGTAGGAGGGGCGTAAGGTGAACGAGAAGGCTGTCGCTTTGCTGGAACAATATGAGATAGAAACGCTTCATGTGCGCAAGGGCAGGGGAGCCATCCTGTGCGATACGGACAAGGGATGCCTGATTTTCAAAGAATATGCGGGCAATGCGGATAGAATCAGGATGCAGGATGCGCTTTTGCGGCAGATTCAGGAAAAGCGGCAGGTGGAGGCAGAGAGCATTTTGCCCACCAAGGAGGGCGAGCTGTTCGCCCGGGACGTGGATGGAACCAGGTATGTGCTTAAGACTTACCGCGAAGGCAGGGAATGCAACCTTTACGAGAAGGCGGAATGCATGGAAGCGGTCAGGCTTCTCGCGCGTCTGCATGGCTGCAGTGAGCTGCCGGAGGATGCCCTGGGGGCAGTTCGCGCTTTTTCTCAGGAGAGGGAATATGAAAAGCGCAACCGGGAGCTGCGGCGGGTCCGCAAGTACTTACAGAAGCGCAGCCAGAAGTCATGGTTTGAAATCAGCCTCTTAAACGCCTATCCCATGTTCTTGGAGCAGGCGCTGTCCGTCACCGGGGAGTGGGGCGGATACAGCAAAAATCTGGGGCTTTCGGAAAGGAAATCCCTCATCTGCTGTCATGGGGATTATCAATATCACAATATTCTGTACGGCGAGGGCGGATGGTTTTTGACGAATTTTGACAAATGCGTGCCGGATGACCCCGTCAGGGATCTGTATCTGCTGATGCGCAAGCTCTTGGAGAAGACGAATTGGCCCGTCCCGCTGGGGCGGGAGCTGCTGGAAGCCTACGAGGCGGAGCGGCCCATTGCCGCCATCAGCAGGATTGATTTGTACTACCGGCTGGCGTATCCGGAAAAATTTTGGAAGATTGTGAATTTCTATTACAATTCCGGGAAAGCATGGATACCGGAGAGGAATCAGGAGAAGCTGGAAAAACTGGTGCGGCAGGAGGAGAGCAAGCAATCTTTTCTGGACGAGGTGTTTCGGGACGTGTCAAAGGCAAGATGAAGGCGGCCGGGGAGCGTCCGTTGGGATACGAAAAGGATTATGGATATGATAAGTGCAGGAAGAAGAAAGGCAAAGGCATATGGGAAGATGGCGGCACTGCTGATTGTGACAGCAATGTCGTTTTCTGCCTGCGGTCTGTATGAAGAAAGTCATATTCTGCCGGAAGATGCGGGGGCGGCAAGCCGGACGGCACCGGGGACTTCCGCAGCCGTGTCCGAAAATTCTGCGGAAAATGGGACGGAGGAAGCGCAAAAGCAGGAAGCCAACAAGCTTGCCGGGTACAAACCCGGGGATTATGATTCGGCGGATACTGCCATTTTGGTGGACAAAGACAAAGACGACAACACTGTCACTTTTTTAAATCTGGATATCGGAAGGCGCTATACGCTCTCCATGGATGGTGCCACAAAGTTTTACAATAAATACGGGGAGGGTATTGCTCTGAGCCAGATTGAGACAGGCAGCGTCGTGGACGTGACTTTTTTAAAGTCCGTCAAGTACCTGACCAGCATGCAGCTGTCTGCCGATGCGTGGATCCATGAAAAGGTGGGCAGCTATGAGATCAACAATCTGCGCAATGAGGTGGCTATCGGAGGGCAGGTCTACAAGCTGACCAAGTACACGCAGTACCTTTCCGGCGGCAGGAAGATTGACAGGATGGACATCAATGCGGCGGACGTCTTAAGTTTTCAGGGCATGGACAAGTCTGTCCTGAGCGTGAAGGTGGAAAAGGGGCATGGGTATCTGCGGCTTGTGAACGATGAAAACTTTTTGGGCGGCTGGATTGAGATTGGACAGGCCCGGATACAGAGAATCACGGAGGATATGCTTCTGACGGTGCCGGAGGGCAGCTATCAGGTCAATATCAGCCACAATGGCAGCGGCGGCATCAAGAGCGTGGTCATCAACCGCAACGAGGAAATTGCGCTGGATATCGGGGATTTGGAGGTGGCCGCGCCAAAGACGGGCATGGTGCTGTTTTCCTTGAATCCCGCCAAGGCGAAGCTTTATATTGACGGCGCGGAGACGGATGCCTCCCAGCCGGTGGTTCTGGAATATGGCATCCACCAGTTGATTGCCAAGGCGCAGGGGTACAAGACCATCACCCAATATCTGCGGGTGGGGCAGGAGTCGGCGGGCATTGACATTGTGCTGGAGGCGTTAAAGGAAAATGACACAAGCGTCAGCAGTTCGAGCAGTGCAAGCAGCGCGAGCAGCAGTTCCACGACGGTGGACACCAAGACGGATTATTATAAGGTGTATGTGGACGCCCCTGAGAAGGCGGAGATTTTCCTGGATGGCAATTATGTGGGAATCTCCCCGTGCAGTTTTAAAAAGGCTGCGGGGACGCATGTCATCACGCTGCGAAGGACGGGGTATATTCCCAGGAGTTATACCGTGCAGGTTGACCAGGAGGACAAGGATATCACGTATTCGTTTGCGGAGCTGGTGCCGGAGCAGGATGTGTCGGGCAACCACTGAGGAGTGTCGTTGCGCGGCCGGCTAAAAAAGAGACGAAAGAGAGGAAATTTATGTTGCATGAGATACCGAAGCCGCCTTATGGCTATGAAGATTTTCTGCGTATTATTGCAACGCTGCGGGGCGAGGGAGGCTGCCCGTGGGACAGGGAGCAGAGCCACATGAGCCTGCGGCCCTGCCTGATGGAGGAGGCGGCGGAAGTCAATGCCGCCATCCGCGTTTTCGAGGAGAGCGGGGATTATGCGAATCTGCGGGAGGAGCTGGGCGATGTGCTTCTGCTGGTGGCAATGCACGCCCGGATTGCGGAGGAAGAAGGGATTTTCACCATGGGGGACGTGGTAAACGAAGTGGCGGAAAAGATAGTGCGCCGCCACCCCCATGTGTTCGGGGACGCGGAGGCCGAGACTGCGGGGCAGGCGCTGCAGAATTGGGAGGAAATCAAGAAAAAGGAAAAAGAGGGCAGGAGCGGGGAACAGTCCCCCTTGCGGGAGATCCCTTTGGAGCTGCCCGCCCTGACCAGGGCCGTCAAGGTTCTCAAAAAAATAGACAAGCTGTATGAGCCGATGGAGGACTGCGCGGCGTCCGCAGCGCGGATACAAGATGCCGCAGGCAGGCTGGGCGGCCTAAACCCGGAGACGGACAGGGAGGAGATTGCCGCCATAACGGGGGATTTGCTGATGGCTCTGTCCAATGTATCCCGGGTGTGCAGGCTGTCCCCAGAGCAGATTTTGGAAGACCGCATCGAGGAAGTGGTTCATCGGAATAATTTTAGTACAATGTGGAAAAAATGCCTTGACAAAGGATTTAAAAACTGATATATATATTTGTATGTTTCCCATTACCAGAGGTATCTGCGTAAGTTACAAAGTATAAAATTCAATACAGGAGGAATTTAAAATGAACAAGACAGAGTTAGTTGCAGCTATCGCTGAAGAGGCTGCCATTTCCAAGAAAGATGCTGAGAAGGCACTCAAGGCATTTACCGAAGTGGTTGCTGCCGAGCTGAAGAAGGACGGCAAGGTGCAGTTAGTTGGATTTGGCACCTTTGAAGTGGCTAAGAGGGCTGCAAGAGAGGGCAGGAACCCCCAGACCGGCAAGGCTATGAAGATCAAGGCTTCAAAGTCTCCCAAGTTTAAAGCAGGCAAGGCTCTGAAAGATGCTTTGAACTAACGCCCTGCATTTTTGAAAAAGCGAAAGCGCGTCTGCCATGGCCTGCATGGGGACGCGCTTTTTGTAGAAGCAACAGTTCAGCCGTGACATCATCTTTGGGCTGTGCATGGGTGCTTGCACACAATGCACAGTCCCAAAGTGATGGCACGAGCGGAGCGCCCTCACATTCACAAAAGGTGAGCCGCATAAGCGGCGCCGGATGCGAAGCAGCCGCTTTTGTGAATGTGAGAGCTGAACTGTTGCATTCCAGAATGGGAGGAAATCCTATGAGGCTTGACAAATATCTGAAAGTATCGCGCCTGATCAAGCGCCGCAGCGTGGCCAACGAGGCCTGTGACAGCGGCAGGGTCTTAATCAATGACAGGCCGGCCAAGGCATCCGCCACGGTGAAGGAAGGGGATGTCATCACCATCTTGTTTGGCAACAAGGAAGTCAGGGCGGAGGTCTTGGACGTGCAGGAGACGGTGCGGAAAGAAGACGCAAAGGAACTTTTCCGGTATATCTGACAAGCGTCCCTCATATACTGAATCAAATGAAGCGCAGGCGTTTGGGCAAAGGCCGGACTGCCGCCGCAGACAGGTATATTGGGAGGGCTTATGGAAGACTTAAACGGAATTTCCCGTATGCACAAGGTCGTCATGACCAATCGCAAGACCTGCAATATCAACGGGGTCAATGATGTGCTGTCTTTTGACATACATGAAATCCTGCTGGAGACGGAACAGGGAATGCTGATGATAAAGGGCGAAAATCTTCATGTGAGCCGCCTGACCTTGGACAAAGGCGAGGTGGACATAGAGGGGAAGGTGGACAGCTTCACCTATTCGGACGTGGCGGGCAGCAGCGCGAAAGGAAGCTCTCTGGTTGCCAGACTGTTCCGTTAGCTTTTCCAAGGCTTGTGAAAGAAATGAGTTGGAATGAGGTTGCATGGGAAGCGAAAACCAGTTTCTGATCCATGCCCTGCTCATGGGCATTTTCGTCACTTTCCTGTATGATATCCTGCGGATTGCCAGGAGGGTGGTTCCCCACAAGGGATTTTTGGTCTCCCTGGAGGACTTGTGTTTCTGGGTTTACTGCACGGAGAAGGTCTTTTTGCTGATGCACCGCTTCAGCAACGGCATGCTCAGATGGTTTGCGGTATTGGGGGCGCTTGCGGGAATGCTCCTCTACAGAAAGCTGGCAAGCCCCGTTTTGGTAACTTACGCATCCCTTGCGCTGCTTTGGGCAAAAGGGCTGCTGCGCAAAACCCTGGGCTTTCTTTTGAGGCCATTTTGCCTTCTGTGGCGCGGCATCCGAAACCTCTTAAAAAAGGCGGCTGCCAGGGCAAAGGCGAGAGCCGTCCGCTGCAGGCAGCGGGGCGGATCGGCAATCCGGCGGATTTTAAAAAAGAAGTTGACGTTTCTTGCAAAAGTGCTTAGAATGACTATATAGGAAGCCTTGGGTCTTGCGCAGGGTGCGGCGGGAAATGCGTATCGGAGCCGGAGTGCCGTATGCGGCATTTGCGGCAGAATGAGAGGACGTATGGCGAGAAACAGGATCACTTACCGCAGGCGCGGTCAAAACAAATTCAGCGTTTTTCTGGTCATGCTGATTGTGGCAATGATCATGATAGCGGTGTCGGTAAGGGGCGTGGACATCCGCCGGAAAATAGCGGAGAAGGCGCAGGAGGAAGCGCTGTTAAAAGCCCAGATTGCGGACGAGGAAGCGCGCAGCGAGGAGATAGAGCAGTACGGCATCTACACCCAGACGAAAGCTTTTTTCGAGGAAATTGCCAAGAATAAGCTGGGGCTGGTATACGAGGGTGAGATTGTATTTAAAGAGGAGTAGGAACTGCTCCTCTTTTTTTGTCGCAAAATAGGAAGGGTCGGGCTGCCCGGTTTTGACAAAAATTCAAGGGACGCCGCTTTATAATGAAAGGAACGCCGGCGCAAAACGCACGTCCGGCGCAGGGGTCGGGAGCGCAAGCGCAGGCAAGGCGGAAAGAAAGGCAGGGTCTTATGGATTGGAAACAAAATGCGGGAACAGGATATGGCTTTATGAGAAAATGGGGCAGGGAAAATGAAATGGCGGCACTGGCGCCGGAATTTTGCAGGCAGAAGCTTTTGGGCTACGCGGACAGCTTTGAAGAACTCTCCCGCGCGTTTTACGGCGGCGGGGAGCGTGCGGACGGGCATCATTATCACAGGTGGTATCTGCTGGAAGCGCAGCGCACGCTTGAGAGCAGGCAGGTCATGGGGGATAATTTTCATGTGGTCGCCCGCATTATGAAGCATATTGCGGAAGAAATGACGGCGTGCCGCCCCGTGGAGGAAAAGAGGAAGCGCCTGCTGACGCACTCCCTGCGCGCGGAAGGGATTGCCATGGAAAACCTGTATTATCTGGAAAAGGAGGATGCGGGCGGCAGTCGCGCCATCGGCATGACGATGCGCACGGATAAAAAAGGGGGGATTCCTGCGGACGAAGTGGCAAAGATGCTGTCTGCGCTGCTGCGCAGGCCGGTCAGGCTCTCCGCGACCAGCCCGTGTCTGGTGGAGCAGGACAGCCGCTCTTTTGAGTTTGTGGAGGAGGCGGCCTATGTGGCATTGACCGGATATGCCCGCGCCGTCAAGGAGGACGAGACGGTCTCCGGGGATCATTACGCGGTGGTAGAATCGGAAAAGGGCAGGATGATCCTGCTTTTGTCGGACGGCACGGGTTCCGGGGAGGAAGCCGGCAAAAGCAGCGGGCGGGTTCTGGACTTGATGGAAAAAATGCTGGAGGCGGGCTATGACACGAAATCCGCCGTCCATCTGATCAATGCGGCTTTTTTTGCGATGGGCGAGGAGAGCAGCCACCCCACGCTGGACGTCTGCGAGCTGAACTTGTATCAGGGAAGCTGCGGCATCTGCAAAGTGGGGGGCGCGGCAACCTTTTTGAAGCGCGGGGAGGCGGTGGAGCAGCTTGCGAAAGAGAGCCTGCCGCTGGGGATTTTCCGGACGGTGGAGACAGAATGGATGCACAGAAAGCTGCAGAGCGGGGATTCCCTGATTATGGTGACGGACGGGGTACTGGATGCCATTGGGGGGCAGCAGGGCGGGGGCGTGCTGCTGGAGGCCATACGCGGCCTTTCCGAGAGCAATCCAGCGGGGATTGCGGAAAAGCTGCTGCAGACGGCACTGTGCGCGAACGGCGGGCATATCCGGGACGACATGACGATCCTTGCGGCTTGCGTCTGGGAGCGGGGTGGTTGACTTTTGCATGATTTTGAGCTATATTTTTAGCATGAAAAATCATCGCCTCATCGAAGAAAAAGTGTCTGCCTACATCAGCGGGCACCATATGCTCTGCCCCGGCGACCGGGTGGCCGTGGGCGTGTCGGGAGGGGCGGACTCCGTCTGCCTGCTGTTTTTATTGCTTTCGCTGCGCCGGAAAATGGATTTGTCCCTGGCGGCAGTCCATGTAAACCATTGCCTGCGCAAGGAGGCGGGGGAGGATGCCCGCTATGTGGAAAAGCTGTGCGCGGAGCAGGGCGTTGCTTTCTTTCTGGTGGAGCGGGATGTGGAAAAAGAGGCAAAGGCGCTCAAATGCTCGGTGGAGGAAGCGGGCAGGAAAGTGCGCTATGAAGCCTTTGGGCAGGCGGCGGAAAGCTTTCGGGCGGACAAGATAGCCGTAGCCCACAATAGCAATGACAGAAGCGAGACCATGCTGTTCCACCTGTTCCGGGGGAGCGGGATCCGGGGGCTTGGCAGCATCCGGCCTGTGCGGGGCAATATTATCCGCCCCCTGCTGTGCCTGGAGCGGCGGGAGATAGAGGCGTATCTGGCGGACAGGGGCATCGATTACTGCCGGGATGCCAGCAATGACAAAGACTGTTATACGAGAAACCGAATACGCAGAAACGTCCTGCCGTATGTGGAAAAAGAGATTGCGCCGGGCTGCATCCCGCGCATGGCGCAGACGGCGGAACTTTTGTCCGAGGCGGAGGATTACCTGGAGGAGCAGACCCTTGCTGCGGCGGAGGGCTGCGCGGCCTGCAGCGGACGGGGCGTGGCGGATCTGCGGTATGAGGTCAGCGTGGAAGGGCTGCTGCAATGCCACCCTTTTATGCAAAAGAGGGTGCTGTTTCATCTGGTGAAATCTTTGAGTCCCCGGGCGAAGGATATTTCCCGCGTGCATATCGAGAGCCTGTGCGGGCTGTTTGCCGGGGAGGGCGGCAGCCGCATGGCCTGCCTGCCCTTTGGCATTGTCGGCAGGAGGGAGTACGGCAGGGTCATTCTGGAGCGGGAGGAGGCCGCCGCGCAGGGATTTGCCGGGATGCCCGCAGGGCAAATGGCGAACCCGATTACCACCGGCTCGCGCACGAGCATACCCATAAATGGGATGCCCATAAATGGGATGCCCATAAATGGGCAGGGGGAAAGGATCCTCGTTTGGGGGAATTTCCGCGCAGAATATGCGGTTTTGGACAATTCCGCCGAAAAAAACCAAGAAATTCCCCAAAATGAGTATACGAAATGGTTTGACTGTGATAAAATAATAAAATCGCCGGAAATCAGAAGCAGGAGAACCGGGGATTACCTGACTCTTGCGGATCATGAGGGAAAGCTGATACACCAGTCCCTGAAAGATTTTTTGATTAACCGCAAAGTTCCCGCCGGGGAGCGGGACGGCATTCCCCTGCTGGCGGACGGCTCCCATATCCTATGGGTTGTGGGCTACCGCATCAGCGAGCACTACAAGGTAAGCGCACATACGAAACATATTTTACAGGTACGAGTGGACAATGTGCGGACAAAAGGCATGGAAACGGAGGATGAAGATGGCAGAGCGTATCAGGGTACTTTTGACGGAACAGGAAGTAGACCGCAGAATCCAGGAGATAGGGGACATGATCAGCCGGGATTACGCCGGTAAGCAGGTGCATTTGGTCTGCGTGTTAAAGGGGGGGAGCTTCTTTATGTGCGAACTCGCCAAACGGATTACCGTCCCCGTGTCCTTGGATTTTATGTCCGTGTCCAGCTATGGAAAGGATACCAAGTCGAGCGGCGTGGTGAAGATTGTGAAAGATTTGGATGAATCCCTGCAGGGCAAGGACGTGCTTGTGGTGGAGGACATCGTGGACAGCGGAAAGACGCTGAGTTATCTGCTGGAGCTCTTGCAGGACAGAAAGCCCGCCTCCTTGCGCCTGTGCACCCTGCTGGATAAGCCGGAGCGGCGCGTGGTGGAAGTCAAGGTGGATTATACAGGGTTTAACATACCCGATGAGTTTGTCGTGGGATATGGCCTTGATTATGACCAGAGATACCGCAATCTCCCCTATATCGGGGTAGTGGAATTTGAATAGGAGGTTCTGCTTTGAGACCAACCAACAAGCAATACAATGCCTATATTCTCTTTATGCTGCTGCTTACGGGGCTGATTTTTTTCCTGTCCCAGAGGAAGGAACAGGAGGAAGCGTATTCCCGGACAGGGCTTTTGGCGGACATAAAGGCCGGAAATATTGCGGAGATATACCTGACCCCCAACGCGGAGTCTCCGACCGGGTACTTGAACGTGATCTTGAAAAATGGCAGGGAAAAGCGGCTGTATGCCACGGATATATCAGAGATGGAATCCTTTTTGCGGGAGATGGGCTATGACCCCGTGGTGGGAGACGTAAAGAGGGAGAGCTGGTTTCTCACCACTTTGCTGCCCATGCTGATCCTGCTGGCGGCGGGCATCTTCCTGTTTATGATGATCAATGCCCAAAATGCCGGTGGCGCCGGCGGCAGGATGATGAATTTCGGCAGAAGCCGGGCAAAGATGGTCATGGGGGACAAGCAGGTGACTTTCGCCCAGGTGGCGGGGCTGAAAGAAGAAAAAGAGGAGCTGGAGGAAATCGTCGATTTCCTGAAAGACCCCGGCAAGTATACCAAGGTGGGAGCCCGGATTCCCAAGGGCGTTTTGCTGGAAGGCCCTCCCGGCACCGGCAAGACCCTGCTCGCCCGGGCGATTGCGGGGGAGGCGGGCGTGCCGTTCTTTACCATCTCCGGCTCCGACTTTGTGGAAATGTTTGTGGGCGTGGGCGCTTCCCGCGTGAGGGATTTGTTCGAGGATGCCAAGAAAAACGCCCCCTGCATTCTGTTTATCGATGAGATTGACGCGGTGGCAAGGCGGCGCGGCACGGGCATGGGCGGCGGACACGATGAGCGGGAGCAGACCTTAAACCAGCTCTTGGTGGAGATGGACGGATTTGGGGTAAACGAGGGCATCATCGTGCTGGCGGCTACCAACCGGGTGGATATCCTGGATCCCGCCATTATGCGCCCGGGTCGTTTTGACAGGAAAGTGGCGGTGGGAACACCGGACGTGGCAGGCAGGGAGGACATCTTGAAGGTACACGCCAAAAACAAGCCTTTGGCGGAGGACGTGGACTTGCAGCAGATTGCCCGCACCACGGCGGGCTTTACGGGCGCGGATCTGGAGAACCTGTTGAACGAGGCGGCCATCAACGCGGCCAAGGCGGGAAAGGCTTTTGTCGCGCAGCCGGACATCCGCAAAGCCTTTATCAAAGTGGGGATTGGCGCGGAGAAAAAGAGCCGCGTCATCTCCGATAAGGAAAAGAAGATTACGGCCTACCACGAGGCCGGCCATGCCATTCTCTTTCATGTGCTGCCGGATGTGGGACCCGTGTACACGGTTTCCATCGTGCCCACCGGCGTGGGGGCTGCGGGCTATACCATGCCGCTGCCGGAAAGGGATGAGCTTTATTGGACCAAGGGCAGGATGCTGCAGGACATCATGGTATCTTTGGGAGGCCGGATAGCGGAGGAAATCATTT
>QLIP01027051.1_pt1 | contig 16492 bp, 8 predicted proteins | sample 1769771 | NCBI WGS metagenome assembly QLIP01 (sample SAMN09428762, study PRJNA476227) | Gut metagenome, whole genome shotgun sequencing project. | isolation source: cecum | host: Rhizomys sinensis | place: China: Jinsha town of Minqing, Fujian Province | collected 2013-09-23
ATTTATAGCTAAGGATTGTCTATGTGAAATATATTTCGTAAATTTGCAGGCGGAATAAACCAGTCATTCATACAACTCATGCATTCTTCACAACAAAATACTCGCATCACTGACCTCCGAAATGTGGTGGTTCGTTTCTCCGGCGACTCTGGCGACGGTATGCAACTCGCGGGTAATATATTTACTAATGTGTCTGCCTCTCTGGGCAACCAGGTGTCAACCTTCCCCGACTATCCCGCCGAAATCCGCGCCCCACAAGGGTCGCTGAGCGGTGTGTCGGGTTTCCAAGTGCAAATCGGCTCCGACGTGTTTACGCCAGGCGATATGTGCGACGTGCTGGTGGCTATGAACCCCGCAGCCCTCAAGCGTCACCACATCTTCCTCAAGCATGGCGGTGTGGTTATTCTCGACGTGGACTCCTGCCGCGAGGCCGACCTCAAGAAAGCTGAATTTACCACCTCCGACCCCATAGCTGAACTCGGCATCAGCGCCCAAGTGATTGAAGTGCCCATCACCTCGATGACCAAGGACGCGCTGAGCGAATCGGGTCTCGATTTGAAGTCGGTGATGAAGTGCCGCAACATCTTCGCCCTCGGCCTGGTGTGCTGGCTCTTTGACCGTCCGCTCGAAGGTGCAATCAATATGCTGCGCACCAAATTTGCTAAGAAGCCGGCCATTTTTGAAGCTAATTCGCTGGTGCTCCGCGCTGGTTTTGACTACGGCTCAAACATCCACGCCTCGGTGACCACATTCCGCATCGAGTCCGACCCTGCACGCCCTGGCGTATACACCGACATCAACGGCAACACCGCCACCGCTTGGGGTTTGATTATGGCCTCCGAACGCTCTGGCCGCCCCCTCTTTCTCGGCTCCTACCCCATCACTCCCGCCACCGACATTCTCCACGAACTGGCCAAGCGCAAGGACCTTGGCGTGAAGGCAGTGCAAATGGAGGACGAAATTGCGGGCATCTGCTCCGCTATCGGTGCGTCCTACGCTGGTTCGCTGGCCGTGACCTCCACCTCTGGCCCTGGCTTAGCACTCAAATCGGAAGCCTTGGGTCTGGCCGTAATGGCCGAATTGCCCTTAGTGGTAATCGACGTGCAGCGTGGCGGCCCCTCCACCGGTCTGCCCACCAAGACGGAGCAAACCGACCTGATGCAAGCACTCTATGGCCGCAACGGCGAGTGCCCTCTCGTGGTAGTGGCTCCCACCACCCCCACCGACTGCTTCGATATGGCATTCGAGGCCAGCCGCATAGCCCTGGAACACACCACCCCCGTCATTTTGCTGAGCGATGCCTTCATCGGCAACGGCTCGTCGGCTTGGCGCGTGCCTGAGGCGGAGGACTACCCTCAAATCTGCCCCCCCATTCTGCCTGCCGACAAGGCCGACGGACATATCAACCCCTACCTGCGTCGCGAAAATCTCTCGCGCTACTGGGCCATTCCTGGCACCGAGGGCGCAACCCACCGCCTTGGCGGCCTGGAGAAACATGCCCAGAACGGCACTATCTCCAACGACCCCGAAAACCACGAACTCATGGTGCGCACCCGCCTGCAAAAGGTGGAGAACATCGCTCAGGATATCCCCGCTCAGGAAGTGCTCTTCGACGACGATCAGCAAGCCGACACCCTGCTCATTGGTTGGGGTGGCACCTACGGCCATCTGCGCACTGCCGCCGCTGAACTCAATGCTCAGGGCCACCGCATAGCCTTCACCCAACTGCGCTATATCCGCCCCCTGCCCGCCAACTTCGGCGACATCGTGGCTCGCTACAAGAAGGTAATCGTGGCCGAGCTCAACACTGGTATGCTCGCCGACTATCTGCAAAGCAAATTCCCCAACGTGCTCTTCCAGCGCATCAACAAAATACAGGGTCAACCCTTCCAAGTGGCCGACCTCATCCAACAAATCAAGAACTTCTAATTGTATGTATCAAGCTTCTGATTATAAGTCGGACCAATCCGTGCGCTGGTGCCCTGGTTGTGGCGACCATGCAGTGCTCAACTGCCTCCACAAGGCTATGGCCGAATTAGGGGTACCCCCCCACCAAACTGCCGTAATCTCTGGCATTGGCTGCTCCTCGCGTCTCCCCTACTACTGCAACACCTACGGTTTTCACACCATTCACGGACGTGCGGCCGCTGTGGCCTCTGGCTTCAAGATGGCCAACCCCGAAATGACAGTGTGGCAAGTGAGCGGCGACGGCGATGGTCTTGCCATCGGTGGCAACCACTTTATCCACGCTCTGCGCCGCAACATCGACATTAATATCCTGCTGCTCAACAACAAGATTTACGGTCTCACCAAGGGTCAGTACTCCCCCACCTCGCCTCGCGGCTTCGTGAGCAAGTCCTCCCCCTACGGCACCACCGAGGATCCATTCATTCCCGCCGAACTCGCTTTCGGTGCACGTGCCACCTTCTTTGCCCGCTCCATTGACGTTGAGCTGGACACCACCCGCGAATGTTTCGTGGCTGCCGCCCGCCACCGCGGTACCGCAGTGACCGAAGTGCTCCAAAACTGCGTAATCTTCAACAACGGCATTCACAACCCCGTGGCCGACCGCTCCGTGCGTGCCTCGCGCACCATCACCCTCCACCACGGCGAAAAGATGCTCTTTGGCCCCAACAAGGAGTTTGGCCTGGTGCAAGACGGCTTCAAACTCAAGGCTGTGGAACTCGGCAAAGATGGCTACACCATTGACCAAGTGCTCACTCACGGCGCTCACACCCCCGACGATTTCCTCCACCGCCTGCTGGCGCTGATGGACGGCGAAGTGCTCCCCTTAGCTCTGGGCGTAATTCGCGACGTTGAAGCCATTGCCTACAACGACGCTCTCGAAGCCCAAGTGGCCGAAGTGCGCGCCGCCAAGGGTCACAAATCGCTGCGCGACTTCATCCTCTCGGGCGAAACCTGGACTGTAGAATAATATAACCTCTCTAATATCTCTCTCAAACAACCATGCGTAAACTAATTTTCGCGCTCTTGCCGGCTCTGGCCTTCGCTGCCTCAGCCCGCACCCTCACCCCCGAGGAAGCTTTGACTCGCGTGCAAACGAACCCAACACTTCGCAAGGTGGTTGGCAAACAAACTGCCCAACCGATGCTCAAGGCTACGGTCAACACCTCCGAAGGTGACCCCGCCGTATATCTCTACCACTCCGCCGACCAATACCTGCTCCTGTCGGCCAGCGACGTGGCTGAGCCTCTGCTCGGCTACTGCTCCGCAGCCCCCGAAGGCGAGGAAATGCCCCCGCAAATGAAAGCGTGGCTCGACTCCTATGCTGCTGCCATTCAGTATGCCGAAAATGCGCCTAAACCAGACTTCTACTCTGCAATCAAGGCCCCAGAGAAGGAGTATATCAAACCGCTGCTCGCCACCACCTGGGACCAACTCGGCCCCTACAACAAGTACACCCCCGGCGGTTCCCCCACGGGCTGCGTGGCCACCGCCATAGCTCAAGTGATGAAGCATCACAACTATCCGGCCTCAACCACGGGCGAAGGCATCGCCTACTACAAGGGCACTCGCTACACCCGCTCCCTTAATGCCACCTACAACTGGGACGTCATGACGAATTCCTACAACGCTGGCTCAACCGATGCGGAAATCAACGCCGTAGCCACCCTCATGGTCAATGCCGGATATGCCGCCAAGATGTTCTACGATAATAGCGTATCAGGCACTAACGACCAGGCTATGATCAACGCTATGGTCAACGTATTTAAGTATAGTCCCGCCTGTTGGATGCGCTCACGCGACCACTATCCAATTGAGGAGTGGGAAGATATGCTCTACAACGAACTGGTCAACAATCGCCCCGTATACTATAGCGGTATGTCCTCCTCGGGCGGCCATGCCTTCGTGTGCGACGGCTATGAAAAAGGTTACTTCCACATTAACTGGGGCTGGAGCGGCTACTGCGACGGCTGGTTCAAAATCGACGCCCTCAACCCCGCTGGTCAAGGCACTGGCGGCTACGCAGGCGGCTATAACATTGGCCAGACAGCCCTTTTCAACTGCGCTAAGCCCAAGGCTGGCGACGTGCGCCCCCAAGTGCAGCTCACCATGTTCGACCTCATCAAGGCAACAACCTCTGGCACCACTCTCAAGCTCGAATCGCAATGGTTTAACTACACCTACATTGGCACCAAACTCACCATTGAGCTTTCGCTGCGCAACATGGAAACCAAACAGGAGTATCGCGAAGTGATTTACGATGGCTTCGACATGGGTTCTGGCCAAGGCTTCAACACCATATCCGCATCGCTGGCCAAAATTCCCGACGGCGTATATGAAGTGCAAGTCGTATCGCGCGAAAATGGCTACTCCGAATGGCTGCCCACTCTCCACAACCAAAATCACCCTGCCATTATCACCGTCACCAAGACCAACGGCAAACTCATCGTGACTGGCGCCGCCGAAAAAGAACCCGAATACACCAACCTGCGCCCGAATGGCGAAATCAATAAGGACGAAGTGGCCTCCTACTCAATGACCATCACCAACTATAGCCAAAAGCCCCTCTCACAAAAGATAGCTGTAGGCCTGATGGATCAAACTGATAAAGGTTACAGCTTAGTGGCCAGCACCAGCAACCTCTACCATAAGACTGCCACCGTCAGTGAAACCTCCTCGCTTGATGTCACCTACAACTTCAAGCTGGAACAGTTCTCAAGCGACTTCAAATTCAACACCACCCAGTATTTCCTTGCGGCCTATGATCCCGACAATATGAAGATTTTGACCGTATACGACAAACAGGTGAGTGTGAACTCCAGCACTGGTGTGGTAGAAATCACCAAAGCCGACGTCAAGACCCCCATCGTGCTCCGCGATGAATACGTTCAATACAGCGTCACCATCAGCAACAGCAACGCCTCGGCGCAAAGCATGAAAACTGCGCTCGCCATAACCAACTTCGATGGCGAACTCGTGGCCTTGACCGAAGGTGAAAGCAACACCGTAGCCGCCAAAACTACCAAAACTTTCACCCACAACGCCTCTTTCTCTTTCATTGAGAAAAAATTCATCGTTAATAACGGTGAATACGTGGCCAACGTCGTTGCCCCCTCCGACTACAAAAACGTATTACTCAAAGTAGGCGTTGTGAAAATCGACACCACCAGCGACATTGACACCCTGCAAAATGCAGATACTCAAGCCCGCTACGTCGACCTCCTCGGCCGCCCCGTGAGCAACCCTAAGCGCGGTCTCTACATCCGCACCGACCGTCCCGCCAAGGTTCGCTTCTAATGATTAAACTCGAGGAGATAAGCATCGGCCACAAAGGCTCCAAGCCCCTCTTGGAGTCGGCCACGATTAACCTCCCCGCCGCAACTCTCACCGCCCTCACTGGGCGCAACGGAGTTGGTAAGTCCACCCTCATGCGATGTATCGCAGGGGTGGACTCTCCTTTGTCGGGGCGCATCACTTTGGGCGACATCACACTCCCTGCCGCCCCCGCCGAACTATCGCGCCTCATAGCCACCGTCACCACCGAACGCACCCGAGTGCGCAATCTCACTTGCCGCCAAATGGTGGAATTTGGACGCGCACCCTTCACTGGACGCTTCGGCACCCTCCACCCGGCCGACCGTCAAGCCGTGGAGCAAGCACTCCACACCGTAGGTCTCAGTCACATAGCCGCGCGCGAAGCACGCGTGATTTCCGACGGCGAATATCAGCGCCTGATGCTCGCCCGCGCCCTGGCGCAGGACACCCCGATCATCATGCTCGACGAACCCACTGGTTTCCTCGACGTGCCCAACCGCCGCCGCGTGGTCAACCTCCTCGCCGACCTGGCTCACGACGCGGGCAAATGTATACTCTACTCCACCCACGAAATCCCGCTCGCCCTGGCTCACGCCGATCTCATCCTCCACCTGGCCGACCGCCAAGTCCACCTCCTCTCCCCCGCTCAGATGCAGCACCACCCCACCTTCACCGAGCTACTAATCTAAAAAGAAACCATATAACAATCCGAGGGCGTGTCACTTCATTGCGACACGCCCTCGGTGCATTGGGGGAATGGGGGATTAGAAGCGGGGGCCGCGGCCGCCGCCCATGCGGGCGGGGGTGAGGCCTGAGGCGCGACCTGAGCGGGCTTTCTGGCCGCCACCTTGGCCGCCGAAGGTGCCGCCGTTGATGCGCCAGAGCACGGAGAGCATGACATAGCGGGGAAGGGTGTTGCTCCACGACTCAGTGCGGCCTTGGGCGTTGACGCTGAGGCTGACGGGGTCAACTTGGCCAAGGAGGTCAACAGCCGTGAGTTTGAACACTACGTTGCCCTTGAGGATACTCTTAGTGGCGGAGGCGTTCCAGAGCCATTGGTCGGTGTTCATAGCGGCTTCCTGATAGCCACGGCGAGCCAGATAGTTGAGGTTGGAACGAATTTGGATATTGGCCGGGAGTTCGAGCACACCATCGAGCCAAGCGCTATAGTTCATGGCATCGACTGTGTTGAAGCGTTCGCGCTTAGAGGTGGCATATTGCCATGAGGGAGAGCCGCCTAAGGTGATGTTGGAGCCGTTGGTAAACTTATAGTTGAAGCTAAGCGAACCCGAAAGGTTGGTGTTGTGCACGGTTGACTTCACAGGCTCGGCGGTGGTGCTTTGGAAGTCGACGCTATTGTTGTAGTTGCCGTTGAACGAAATGGAGGGGGTGAACTGCTCGCGCTTGCCAAAGGGGTGAGAGTAGGAAACGGAGCCGCCACCGTTCCAGTTGCCATTGATATTCATCGGTTTGGCGGTGGTGATGCCAGTGGTGGGATCGTAGTGGCTCCATTGGCCTATTGCGTTGTCGGTTTTGCTCCACTGCAAGTTGGCGCGGAAATTGTTGTGAAGTTTGCGACCAATGCGCATGAAGTTGAGGTCAAGATTGTTGGTGAACGACGAGCGCAGACCAGAGGCGTTATTTTCGTAGACGTAGAAGGGGTTGGTGTTGGTGCGATTTTTGAGGAAGAGATTGAGCGAGGGGTCGCCGATGCTATTGTTATAGCCGAGCCAGAGGTTGGAGTAATAATAATCGTTGCCAGCGTTCATGCCCACGTTGACCGAGCCAGTGACATTATTTACGGTGCGGTCGATAAATTCGGGAGCGTCGAAAGCCATCACGTGGTAGTTGAGGCTTTCGTAATTGCAGTTGTAGTGCACGCTACCATTTACGTAGAACGAGGGGTTAAATCCTTCGGGATCGGGGGCTAAAAGTTCACGATTGTAGTTGAGTGAGAGAGTTGCGCGGCCGTTGTGGTTCTCCTTGATCGAATTGTAGCTGTCGGCATAGTCCTGAATGGCTCCTTCGGGAGTGTTGAGAGAGGGAAGGATAAGCTCGCGATGGGAGGGGGTGACGGTGTCAAGTTGATAATCTCGGTCGCTGTGGTTGAGGTTATAGGCCAGACGAGTGCGGAGCGAGAAACGTTCCTGCCAGGTGTCGTTAGTGATAGAGGTCCAATCACGGGAGTAATTTGCGGAAAACTTGGCATTATAATTACTGCTAAGCGATGTGGAATAGCGGTCGGAGTTTGTTGCGGGCTTTTTGCTGTTTTCGGCCAGAGTTTGGAGGAAGAGCGTGCGCGAGTCGTTTTCGTCGCTATTATATCCGCCGCCAGCTTCCAGATTGAGCTGGCCCTGCATTTTTGCGGTGCGGATGGTCGCTTCCAGTTCGCCCGCTGTGGAGAAGGAGTTAGAGCCTGAATTGGTGCCCTTGAACAGGCGGCTAAGCATTGAGGCTAAGTATTTGGAATTATCGCGATAGAACACAGAGTCGAGCGCGGCGGTGCGAGTGGGCGCATCGGGGAACTCGTTAAATTCGGCCTCCCAGCTCCAAGAGTGATTAGTGTTTTTGTTCCAAGTCATCTTCCAATCCGCGCCAAAGTATACGGTTGGCCACTTTTGTTTGAGTTCGTGGCTGGTGGAGAGGGAATGAGTATAGGTGTTAGTGTTTGACTTAGAGCGGCGATAGAGGTCGGGATTGGGGTAATAATAACGTGTTTGGGCACTTTCGCGCGCGTTATTTTGGTCAACATAAGAGTAGCGAGCGTTGCCATTGATGCGCGTTTTGTCGTTTTCATACATATAGTCTGCGCCGCCCATTTCGCGAGTGCTCAGGCCTGAATTGCCGCCCCAGCTGCCACCGCCACGACCGCCAGTTTCGGTGTCGCGCACATTGTTGGCGTTGACATAGCCGCTCAGGCGCACCTTTTCGGTGAACCCGAGGCCGAACGCCTTACCGAGCCAGCGGTCGGCGGTGCCATAACCGCCTTCAAGAGTGCCCATGCCGGAGATGTTGAACTCCTTTTTGAGCATCACGTCCATCACGAGGTTTTCGGAGTCCTCCCGACGCGCCAGTTTGTTGGACGACTTTGTGAGATAGTCGTCTTCGGCGGCTTTGTCGTAGACTTTGAGGTTTTTCACCGTGTAGGCAGGCAGATTTTCGAGAGCCACGGAGGGGTCGCCCTTGAAGAAGTCCTTGCCGTTGAGCAGCAGCGAGTTCACCTTGCGGCCATTGACCGTGATTTGACCATCGGCACTGAGTTCCACGCCATCGAGTTGCTTCACTAAGGCATCGAGCATGGAGCCTTCAGCGAGTTTGAAAGCGTCGGCATTATATACCATGGTGTCGCCCTTCACCACCAGTTTGATGGCTGTGGCCACCACTTCCAGTTCCTTCAACTGATTGTGGCGCTCGCGGCGCATGCCCAGATTGCCGAGCCACACCACGCTTTGGTTCTTGAACTTCACTTCCACGTCGCGCACCAGCGGATCGTAGCCCTCGCGGTCGAGCGTGAGGATATACTTGCCCTGACCACCATTCACCAACAGGCGCATTTCGCCATTGGAGCCAGTGATTTTGGTGGAGTCGTTGCCCGTGAGGAGCTTGTACTTGAGCGGTTCGGAACTGCCGTCGGCAGATGTGAGTGTGACATAGACGTTGGGCAGCGGAACCCACGCGGTGGTGTCGGCTTGCGTGATATTGCCACGAATGACAAACTGCGAGGTCTTAGCCGCAGCAGTCAGGCCAAGCAAGCAAACGAGTGATGCTAAAATGGAGCGCATGATAGAAAGTTTGAGATGAATTTTCTAATATGACGCTACGGAGCGAAAAAAGTTTAATCGCTCATGGGAGATTCTATAAATTGAGATGAGTTGATTTTGAGTTTAACAATAGGTAGATTTTCCTTCTTGAAGAGGGAGTTTAGCGAGCTAAACGACCTATGAAAAGGAGGGAAAGATGCCATTTTTTAACCAAAAGCAGCTCATCAGCCGTAGGCGGTCAATTTATAGAAACTCCCTCACGTTATTTCAGCAGCAGGCATGCATCGCCGTAGGAGAGGAAGCGATAGTCGGGGATGGCGAGGGCGTGGTCGTAGAGCGTGCGCCAGTCGGAGCCGATGAAGGCACTGACGAGCAGCAGGAGGGTTGACTTGGGCTGGTGGAAGTTGGTGACCATACCGCGTACTATGCGATAGTTGTAGCCTGGGGCGATGATGACGCGCGTGGAAGCCACGAAAGTGTCGCCCTCGAAGGCCGACAGCAGAGCCGTGAGTGCCTCAGCCACTGAGAGTTGGGGATGAGCGGGCGAATAGGGATACCACTGCGGCAGCTCATCAATACTCTCACCAGCGTAGGCACGGCAACCGAGATGATAGAGGCTTTCAAGAGTGCGCACCGAGGTGGTGCCCACGGCTATGACTGGCCGCTGACTGGAAGCAAGCTCCTCAATGAGCGCACGGCTCACGGAGATGAACTCCGAGTGCATGGGATGGTCGCCAATCAATTCCGACTTCACAGGCTGGAAAGTGCCAGCACCCACGTGCAGAGTCAAGGCACGGCGCTGATGACCCTGCTGATCGATAGCCTCAAGCAACTGGGGCGTGAAGTGCAGTCCGGCCGTAGGGGCGGCCACAGAGCCATCAATAGCGGAAAATACGGTTTGGTAGTCGGTGAGGTCGGCCTCAGCGGTGGCGCGATTGAGATAGGGAGGAATGGGCAACTCGCCAGCCGCGGCTATGATTTCAGCAAAAGTGGCCTCGCCCGACCAGTGGAAACGAATTACGGAGGCATTGCCGCGCACCTCCACGCGCTCGGCGTGGAAGTCGGTGTCGGAGCCGTCGGCCAAAGTCACCCGACCAATGAGTTCGCCTTCCTTCCAGCGCTTGCTGTTGCCCACGAAGCAGAGCCATTCCACTCCCTCGCGGCCGCCAGTGGCGAAGTTAACAGCATAGTCGGTGGGCAAGACGGGTTCCAAACAGAAAATCTCAATCAGAGCACCAGTAGTCTTGGCAAAACGCAAGCGAGCGTTGATTACACGGGTGTTGTTATATACCAGCAGCGACTCGGCTGGAAGCAGACTGGGCAAGGAGGTGAATTGAGCGTCGAGCAAGGAGCCATCGGGGCGGCGCACCAGGAGTTTGCAGGCATCGCGGGGTTCGATGGGGTGCGAGGCAATACGTTCGTCGGGGAGGGGGTAATTATAGTCGTCTATGGTGATTTCTTGAGGTTTCATTCGCGATAGTATACGCGCTTGACGCGCGGAGAAACAGAAGTTAAAATTTCGTAAGGGATAGTGTTGAGTGTGGCAGCCACCTCATCGATGGGCAGATTGTCGCCAAAGAACTCCACGGAGGTTTCCACGCCAGCGGTGGGAACGGCCGTGATATCTACCATGCAGGCATCCATGCACACGTTGCCCACTATGGGGCAGCGCACACCGTTCACCCACACGCTCCCCACCCCATTGCCAAGGTGGCGACTGAGACCGTCGGCGTAGCCTACGGGCACGGTGGCTATACGCGCATCGTGATCGAGAATGGTGCGGCGACCATAACCGATGGAGGTGCCAGTGGGCCACTCCTTGACCGCTATGATTATGGAGCGGAGCGAGGCCACGGGACGCAAATGAGCCGTTTGCGGAATACCGAGGGTGTCCACACCATACAGCCCGATGCCGAGGCGCACCATGTCATACTGCCATTGCGGGAAGCGGGCTATACCCGCCGAGTTGAGAATGTGGCGCATGAAGGGATAGCCGAGGCCTTGGCTCATTTGCTCGCCGATTTGCTCAAAGAGGTGAAGCTGGGCCAAAGTGTAGTCGTCCATATCAAGACAGTCGGCGGTGGCCAAGTGGGAGAATATGCTGCGCACCTTCACCACGTTGGTGGTTTGGAGCAGAGCCAGCAGCGCAGGGATTTCGTGGGGCATGAACCCGAGGCGGTGCATACCGGTGTCAAATTTCAGATGTATTGGGTAGTGAGTGATGCCGCGACGTGCGCCCTCGTTGATGATTTCGTGGAGCATATCGAAGCTAAACACCTCTGGTTCAAGGGTGTTGGCAAAGAGTGAGTCGTAGTTGGTCACCTTGGGGTTGAGCGCCATGATGGGCATGGTGATACCTGCGCGGCGGAGTTCTTCGCCCTCGTCCACCACTGCCACGGCCAGATAGGCTGCGCCTTGGCTTTGGAGCGTGCGGGCTGGTTCCACGGCTCCGATACCGTAGCCCGAGGCCTTGACCATGGCCACAAGTCCCACTCCGGGGCGCACCATGGCGCGATATTGGTTGAAGTTGTGCACTAAGGCGTCGAGGTTCACTTCCAACACCGTTTCGTGGTGGCGCGCTTGCAGGCGTTCAGCAATGCGAGCCACGGCCGATCCCTCTTCGCCCTTGGCCAGCACCACTTGCGAGGAGAATGAGCCAGGGGTGAGCTGGGCAAGCATCTCCTCCTCGGAGGCGAAGAACTGACTATCGGCAGGGAGGAGGTTGGCATATTCGGCGTAGTCATTGCCCACGGCCAGGAAACGCTCCACGCCATAGGCCTTGAGCAGGCGCGCGAGCTGGGCGCAATCGGGAGTAGAGGTTAAGCGACCGAGCAGGAGCGTGGGAGTAAGCCCCTGAGGCACACGGCGGTGCATGAAGTCAAGTGCCGAGGGGAGCGAATGGAGGTCGCAGGTGAATTTATCGGCAATTATCAAGCAGTTGTTCACCCCTTGGGCGGTGCTGAGACGAGCAGGCAGGGGGCGAACTATATCATCAATTTCGGGGGGATTGCCTCCGCAGATGTAATTGAGCGCCGAGAGGGTGAGCATCTTGTCGCGAGTGAGCCAATCGGCCTCAGCGGGGATATTTACGGCGATTTTGAGCGGCGAGGTGAGCTGTGCGGCCTCCACTTGCTCTTCGAGTTCGGCGGGATATATCAACGCCTTGGCATTGCGGGCGAGGGCGAGTTTTTCGCGGCATTTCTCGGCAAAGTCGCCAAACCCCGTTCGATGTTCGCCCGTGGTGATGTCGGTAAGCACCACAATATCGGGGCGAATAATCTGCTCCAGGCGCGCCATTTCGCCCAGTTCGCTCACGCCAGCTTCCACCACGGCAAAAGGTTCACGGCCCGTGATGGCGAGCAACGACAGCGGCACCCCAATTTGGCTATTAAAACTGCGGGGCGAGTGTTCGGCGTGCAGGGCTTGTGCCAACCACTCCTTGACGATGGTTTTGCCGCGCGAACCAGCCACAGCTATCACGCGCGCGTTCCTTATGTTGTTCTGTCGGTGGTGGGCAGCAAGTTCTTGCAGGGCCGCAAGCACATTAGGCACTACAATCAGGCGCGGGTCGTCGGGGGCCACACCGTCGGGAATTTTTGACACCACAGCCAGAGGCACACCCTTCGCGAGCAACTGCGCCACAAATTTATGCCCATCGTTGGTGGACGTGGGCAGCGCAAAGAAGATTGAGCGCTCAGGATATACAGCCGAACGAGAGTCGATTAATATGGTATCAACTCCCAATTGGCTCATTTTCAGACAGATGTCTATTTTTTCGTTGTTCATAACAATGCAAAGATAGTGATTTTCGCTGACAAAAGTTGGATTTTCATAAAAAAATGCGTAACTTTGCGGCTTGAAAACCAAAAATATGTCAACAGAGACAACTCATCAACCCTCCCTGCTGTTTGAAACCAGCTGGGAAGTATGCAATAAAGTTGGCGGCATCTACGCGGTGCTCTCCACAAAGGCTCGTACACTTCAGTCGCTCTATGGCGACAAGGTTATATTTGTAGGTCCCGACGTGTGGACCTCCGACTCCCCCTCACCCTACTTCAAAGAATCATCAACCCTCCTGAAAGCATGGCGCCTGAGCAATACGTTGCCCAAGGGCGTAAGCGTGCGCGTAGGTCGCTGGCAAGTGCCTGGCAAACCGATTGCAGTGCTTGTGAAGTTTGATGCGCTCTATGAAACATTGCCCCAACTCTTTGGTAAGATGTGGGAACTCTATGGCGTTGACTCGCTCCACGCCTATGGCGACTATCCCGAGGCTTGCGCTTTCAGCCACGCCGCCGCACTGGTGATTGAAAGCATCTGCCGCTTCAACGGACTGGAAAAGGGCGAAGGTGTGTTGGCCCACTTCGACGAATGGACCACTGGCATGGGGCTGCTCCACGTGAAGCACGAACTCCCCAAGGCCGCCACAGTATTCACCACCCACGCCACCTCTATTGGCCGCTCCATTTGCGGCAATGGCAAGCAACTCTATGCCTACTTCGAGGGCTACAACGGCGACCAAATGGCCCGTGAGCTTAATATGGAGGCCAAGCACTCGCTCGAAAAGACGGCCGCCCATCAGGCCGACTGCTTCACCACAGTGAGCGAAGTGACCGCCCGCGAATGTGAACAGCTGCTCGACATTCGCCCCCACGTAACCCCCAACGGTTTTGAAAAAGACTTCGTGCCCAAGTCGGCCAAAGGCCTCACCCAGGCACGCAACAAAGCCCGCACCGCGCTGCTCAATATGATCAACGCGCTGACGGGCACCAACCTCACCTCGGACAATGCCTATCTCGTGGCCACCTCTGGCCGCTGCGAATATCGCAACAAGGGCATCGACGTGTTTCTCGACTCGTGCAACATCATGTCGCACCAACTCACCGACACCGATCGCACCATGGTGTGCCTCGTGATGGTGCCCGCATGGAGCGACAAGGCTCGCCCCGAACTCATTGAGGCACTCGCTGGCAATCAACCCGCCGGGCTGCCCAACCCCGTGATTACTCACAATCTGCACAACTACGACTCCGACGCCGTGATTGGTCACATCAACCGTCTCGGCTTCACCAATCGCCCCACCGATCGCTTGATGGTGATCTACGTGCCTTGCTACCTCGATGGCAGCGAAGGCCTGTTTGGCGGTCTTACCTACTACGACCTGCTCCCAGGCCTGGACGCAACAGTGTTCCCGAGCTACTACGAACCCTGGGGCTACACCCCCATGGAGTCAGTGGCCTTCGGTGTGCCCACTTTCACCACCTCGCTGGCCGGCTTTGGTCTGTGGGTAAACTCTGAATTTGGCACCGACAACTTCGAGGCTGCCGGAGTAGTGGTGAACGAACGCAACGACGGCAACTACAACGAGCTGTGCCACAATATAGCCTCGCAACTGATCAACCTCATGCGCGTGGACCAAACAACGGCTAAGCAACTCCGCGCCAACGCCGCCGCCACGGCCGACCGCGCCTCCTGGGCACACTTCATGGACTTCTATCTCGAAGCCTACAACATTGCCCTCGCAGCTGCTGCCAAACGCAAATAAACTCATCTCTGCCTCACACATATCACGAAAATAAAATTTCAAATTCCTAAATAAATTATGAAACTGAAAGTCAGCAACACCAACGCACCTCAATGGCGTGACGTGACTGTCAACACTCAACTCCCCGAAGGCCTCAAGCCTCTGGAACAAATCGCCCGCAACCTTTGGTGGGTATGGAACAGCGAAGGTAAGAACCTCTTCCGCGACCTTGATCCCGACCTGTGGCGCTCAACTGGCGAAAACCCCGTAATGCTCCTCCAACGCCTTTCCTCCGATCGTCTCCAAGAAATCACTGGCGATGCCAAACTGATGGAACGCATCCAAAAGGCTTACACCCTCTTCAATGAGTACATGGCCACCCCCATGCGCTCCGACCTCCCCTCCGTGGCCTACTTCTCCATGGAATATGGTCTGTGCAACGCACTGAAAATCTACTCTGGTGGTCTTGGCGTGCTCGCTGGCGACTACATCAAAGAAGCCTCCGACAGCCGCGTGCCCATGACCGCCGTTGGCTTCCTCTATCGCTACGGCTACTTCACCCAAAGCCTCTCCGTAGACGGTCAACAAGTGGCCAACTACGAAGCTCAAAACTTCAACCAGCTCCCCATTGAGCAAGTGATGAACGAAGATGGCACCCCCATGATTGTGGAAGTGCCCTTCCCCACCAACATCGTTTATAGCCACGTGTGGCGCGTCAACGTTGGTCGCATGAACCTCTACCTCATGGACACCGACTTCGACATGAACTCCGAATATGACCGCCCCATCACTCACCAACTCTATGGCGGCGACTGGGAAAACCGCATCAAGCAGGAATATCTCCTCGGCATCGGCGGTATCATCATGCTCCGCAAACTCGGCATCAACACCGAACTCTACCACGCCAACGAAGGTCACGCCGCTCTGCTCAACCTCCAACGTCTGGCCGAATACGTAGAAGGCGGTAAGGACTTCAGCGTAGCCCTCGAACTCGTGCGCGCTTCCTCACTCTACACCGTACACACCCCCGTGCCCGCTGGCCACGACTACTTCGATGAAGGCCTCGCTCAAAAATACCTCAACAACTACGCTGATCGCCTCGGCATCTCCTGGCCCGAACTGATGAACATGGGTCGCGAAAACCCCGACACCAACGAAAAGTTCTCCATGAGCGTGTTCGCCCTCAACACCTGCCAAGAAGCCAACGGCGTAAGCTGGCTCCACGGCGAAGTGTCCAAGCGCATGTTTGCTGGCGTATGGAAAGGCTACGACTGGCGCGAAAGCCACGTAGGCTACGTCACCAACGGCGTACACATGCCCACCTGGGCCGCCTCCGAATGGAAAGGCTTCTATGCCGACAAGCTCGGTGAACAAGTATTCTCCCACCAAGCTGACCCCAAAGCATGGGAAGGCATCTTCTCGGTGGCCGACTCCGAAATTTGGAACATGCGCATGACCATGAAGCACAAATTCGTGAACTTCGTGAAGCGCGAATTTAAGGCTAAATGGCTTGCCAACCAAGGCGATCCCTCCGCAGTGCTCGGCATCCTCGACCGCATCAACCCCAACGCTCTCATCATCGGCTTCGCTCGCCGCTTCGCCACCTACAAGCGCGCCCACCTGCTCTTCACTGACCTCGACCGTCTGGCCAAGATCGTTAACAACGAGCAGTTCCCCGTGCAATTCGTATTCTCTGGCAAGGCTCACCCCGCCGACGGCGCAGGTCAAGGTCTCATCAAGCGCATCATGGAAATCAGCCGTATGCCCCAGTTCCTCGGCAAGATCATCTTCCTCGAAGACTACAACATGATCGTGGCCAAGCGTCTGGTAACTGGTGTCGACATCTGGCTCAACACCCCCACCCGACCCCTCGAAGCATCTGGCACCTCGGGCGAAAAGGCCGAAATGAACGGCGTGCTCAACTTCTCCG